>OIZO01001480.1_pt1 | contig 11855 bp, 8 predicted proteins | sample 1588551 | NCBI WGS metagenome assembly OIZO01 (sample SAMN03283271) | human gut metagenome | biome: human-associated habitat; material: feces | host: Homo sapiens | place: Peru | collected 2012 | reverse complement strand
AAGAGCAGCCAGTGGGGAAAATATAAGCCCACTGGCTGCTCTACATGAAAGACAATCATCGGCCCTTTTGTTTTCCCCTGTACATCACTTCAGCTTATCTGCGCTCATGCACAGGTCTATGTACCGTTGCGACTCTTCTTCACCCTTTCCTGCAAAGTAATCAAGAACGCACTTGGCAACGGTCTGCGGCGCTCTATCGTGGAACACGATTCCATCCAGACTGATGTCCATTTCTTCTGAGATCAGCGCAACCGTTTCAAATTTCGGATTGCTCTTGCACTTTTCAATCTCAATGACAGTTCGGGTACACATATTAAGCCGTTCCGCTAATTCGCGCTGCGTAATCTTTTTCTGCTCCCGCTTTTCGCGGAGTCTCTGGGCAAACAGGTCAAGAAAGTTCATTGTAAATCACCTCTACTACATTGTAGAGTGAGCTTCAATTCACTTAAATACACATGAAGCTCACATTGAATGAGCCGCAAATCACATTCAGCGAATTGGAGGTATTTTTATGATGTCACGGATGAACAGGAGATACTGCTAAGGCCGCTCGCGGTCATGTAAAAAAGCATAAGCACCGATTAGCCGTCCACTTCAAAAAGCACGCGGCTTTCCCCCAGACGAGCTGCACTCACGAAAGCGAGTTGCAGCTCTCTTTTTATGCGGTTTGGTTCATCCGTGATTTAGCCCCTCCCGGTACAGTATTCGTTACTCATGTTTTCACTCGCACGCAAGGCGCTCGTTCAGGTCATCATGCCTGTTCGAGCGCCTTTTTACGTTTTCCTGTCGGCTGTCGTTCTCCGCCGGTGTTGGTCTGGTTCACCACCCACCCAACACCGAAACGGAGGACATATTATGTTTAACAGAAAGAGCAGCTATGCGCTGAACAAGAAAGACCCCAACGCTATCGTTTACATGGATGCCAACGAAGCCATCATCCGCCTGACCCGCGAGGACTTTGCCAGCGAGGAAGAATTCCTGAAATGGAAAGCCCTGTCGGACGAGGACTATCACGCCTCCGAAAAGGAAGCTCATGTCTATGCCAATCACACGCTTGCGCTGGATGAGCTATCCGAGGAAGCGGCCTCCATTCCTGCCGTGGATGTCTGCATGGAGCAGGCGCATGACCGGGCAGAGGCAATCCACCGCAGCGTCAGAAAGGTCACGCAGATTCGGAAGCACCTGACGGATACGCAGTTCCGCAGGGTGTGGATGTATTTCGTGGATGGGATGACGGTTGATGAGATTGGCGCAGCCGAGGGTGTCAGCCATCAGAATATTTCCAAGAGCATCGGCGCGGCGATGAAGAAAATAAAAAAACTTTTCCCTGATTGCTGAAAACAGGGTGCAAAAGTGGCCCAAAATCGGCGATAGGTGAAGGGACATTCTCCACGAAGCCTTTCACCGAACGTTGAAAACTGAATAGACCATGATGCAGGCACAAAACCCGCGTGATAGCGGCATAAGGTGCGCCGCCACGACGTTGGCTTCAAGGAGGTGATTCCGGAAAAGCCATCCGAGCGATCTACGCAGCCTTAGACCCGATTCGGCAAATCGGGCGCGATGACAGCGCGGCGGATAATGAAACTTGCTCACGCCCTCCCACAGACTTGAGGGGGAACCCTGCGGTATGCGCCAGCTCTTTGAGGCAGCGGTATCGTGGAGTTATGACAGCCCTGCCAAGGGCGGCCTGCATCATGCCCACTATCCGGGGCGCGTGGCAAATAGGATAGTTCTTCTCAAATGGACAAGCAGAGCGGCTGCGCCGGTATTCGCCATTATGTTATGTGGCTCCAATTCTGCCCGCGCAGCCGCCTCTCAAAGTCAGATACCATGCGCTGACGGCCTTTCCGTCAGCGCATTCATGTGACCTTGAGGAAACCCACCAAACCGAGAAAGGAGATCGCCATGATGCAGCCGACGCCAAACGAAACCCAAATCCACACGGATGAACTGGTGGACATCCGGGAAGTATCCGTAGACAAAAATCTTCCCAAGGAAGAACGCATTGCCGCCTTTATCCGCCAGATCAAAAATCCTTACCGCTTCCGCTGCGGCGATTTCGTGGTAAACGCCTGCTTTGCCGGGAACGGTGTTACATTAGAGGAATGTCTGCAAGGCATTTTGCGCTAAGCGACATCCTCGCTTTTTTCCGCAGAGAGTGCTATGATCGGTGTGGAAAAGGATGAAAATCTAATAGCCAGATAACCACTCTTTTCATGCGGGAGCAGTCCGGGAGAAAGGAGTGCTTTTTCATGCCTAAATTCAAAGCCACCGCTTATATCCGCCTGTCCTACACCGACGATCATTCCAGCGAGAGCGACAGCGTTTCCAATCAGCGCAAGCTCATTGAAAACTTTGTGGAGCACAACCCGGATATTGAGGTCGTTTCCGAAAAGATCGACGATGGATACAGCGGCATCATCTTTGACCGCCCTGCGTTCAAGGAAATGATGCAGGATGTCACCGATGGCAACATCAACTGCGTCATTGTAAAAGACCTCTCCCGGCTGGGGCGCGAGTACATTGAAACCGGCCGGTATCTGCGCCGGGTATTCCCGGCCTACGGGGTGCGCTTCATTGCCATCACCGACAGCATCGACACCGCCCACGACAGCGGCGATGATCTGACCGTATCGGTCAAGAACATTATGAACGAAGCCTACTGCCGGGACATTTCCATCAAGACCCGTTCTTCTCTGGACGTGAAGCGGCGCAACGGCGATTTCGTCGGCGCGTTCCCGGTGTACGGCTACATGAAAGCCGAGGACAACAAGAATTTGCTCGTCCCTGACCCCTACGCCGCCCGCGTTGTCTGCGACATCTTCCGTATGCGGCTGGAGGGCGCAAGCGCCTCCAAGATCGCATCAGAGCTGAACCGGCTGGGTATTCTCTCCCCGCTGGCATACAAGAAGAACAACGGCCTGCCCTACGCGAAAAAGGGCTATTCGGACAAGACCGACTGCAAATGGTCGGCTACCACCATCATCCGCATCTTGCAGGATGAAACCTATACCGGAACGCTGGTGCAGGGCAAACAGGGTACGCCGCATTACAAGATCAAGCAGATGGAGCAGCGCCCCGCCTCCGAGTGGGTGCGTGTCCCGGATGCCCACGAAGCATTGATCGCCCGTCAGGATTTTGAGCTGGTGCAGCGCATCAAGGGGCTGGATACCCGGACTTCTCCCAACGAGGACACGGTGTACCTGTTCTCCGGTATCCTGATTTGCGGGTGCTGCGGAAGCCGCATGACCCGCAAGACCAACCGTGCAAACGGCAAGGAGTACCACTACTATTATTGTCCCACCGGCAAGAAAAAGGGCTGCGCCCATCCGGTCATGCTGAAAGAAAGCAGCCTGATCGACTGTGTGCGGGACAGCCTGAAAGCCTATATCGGCAATATTGCTTCTCTGGAGGCGCTGCTGACCGGCATTGACCAGTCCAGCATCAATCAGGCGCTTGCCAAGGAATACAGCGACCACATTACCGACAACGAGCGCCGGTTGGAGCAGGTGCTGGAGTTCAAGGCACGGCTTTATGAGAGCCTTGTGGGAGGTATGCTTACCAAGGAAGAATACGCTTCCTATAAGGCAAAGTACACCAAGCAGGCCGAGGAGATCCACGGGAGTATCCGCGTTCTCAAGGAAAAACTCACGGAGGTTTTGGAAAACCGGAGTGAGCGCAACCGCTGGATTTCACAGTTTACGCAGTTCTCCACGCTGGAAACCTTAGACCGCAGGGCGCTCATTCACATGGTACAGAGCATCCGCGTCCGTGGCAAAAAGGAGCTGGATATTACCTTTACCCATGAGGACGAATACAAAAAGGCGTTGCAGCTTCTGGCGCTGGCAGTGCAGCAGAAAGATTACGAACAGAGAAAGGTGGGCTGAGCATGGCGAGAAAAAGCAGGAAAGAAACGGCTGCGGTAGTCGTGCAGGAGGCCGACGCCGCTTGCCGCGCCGCGATCTACGTCCGCCTTTCGGTGGAGGATACCCACACGCACAGCGTATCCATTGAAACCCAGCAGATGATTATTGCCCGCTATCTGGAGCAGTACCCGGAGATCAGCGTGTACGATACCTACATCGACAACGGCGCGACCGGGACAAACTTCCACCGTCCGGGCTTTCAGCAGATGCTCTCGGATATTGAGGCCGGTCATGTAAACTGCGTGATTGTCAAAGACCTTTCCCGTTTGGGACGAAACACCATCGACACCGGCTACTACATCGAGCAGTATTTCCGCATCCGCAGCATCCGCTTTATTGCGGTCAATGAAAACTTCGACACCGCCAACCCGGAGGACGCCCATTCCGGTATCATCATCCCGCTGCGGAACATGATAAACGAAGCCTACGCTTTGGACATTGGGCGCAAGATCAGGGCGCAGCAGCGGCAGGCCATGAAGGACGGCAAGTTCATCGGTGCGCGTACTCCCTACGGTTATCTGAAAGCGGAGGACGATTGCCACCAGCTTATCATCGACCCCGTTGCCGCCGTCGTGGTGCAGCGGATGTTCTGCTGGGCTTCCGAGGGCGCTGGCCTGAATACCATCGCCGTGCGGCTGAATGAGGCGGGCATTCTCACCCCCAGCCACTACAAGAAGATGCAGGGCAAGATCACCCACGAAAATTTGCTCGGCAGCGGCAAGTGGCAGACCCGAACGGTCGGCGTTATTCTCCGCTCCGAGGTCTACACTGGAGATCTCGTTCAGGGGCAGACCAAAACCGTGGATCACCGGCAGGTCAAGGCCGATGCCGAGGAATGGACGGTGGTACGGGACACCCACGAGGCCATCATCAGCCGGGAACAGTTCGCGGCGGTGCAGGAAATTCTCAATCAGACCGCCAGCCGCGCCAAGGCACGGGAGGTCAAAGCCTACACGCCGAATTTGCTCAAAGGCAAGGTGTTCTGCGCCCATTGCGGCGGCAGCCTGCACCGGCAGCGGAATATCCGCAAGAAGTCCGACGATGTGTACTTCTACCATTGTCTGAGCCAGAGCCGAATCAGCAAGGATGCCTGCCCCGGTGTGACCATCCGCGAGGATATGCTGCTGGATATGCTGGCAGATATGCTTCAGGACGCGCTTGATACGGCGCTGGGGCAATACACCCTCTCCCTTGCAGAGCTACCCCGGCAGGCCGCTGAACGTGCCGAGCTGCGGGAGAAGATCACCAGCCGCAAGCAGGAAATCCAGCGGCTTCGCGGTATCGTGCGGAGCTTATATGAAAACCTCCTCCAAGGCGTTCTTACCAAGGATGAATATTTCGACTACAAGGAAAAGTACGAAAGCCGCATTGCCGACCTCGCCGTGGAAATGGAGCAGTTGGAGGACGGTCTGCGGACGATGGATACGCAGATTGAGCAGCACCGTGCGCTGGAGCAGGATGCCGCGCAGATCAAGACCGACCGTGCGCTGACCGGCGCACTCATCGAGCGGCTGATCGACCGCATCGAGGTATCCCACGACAAGCAGATCACGGTGCGCTATCGCTTCCAAAGCGAGTTTGAAACCTATGCGGAGGTGCTGGAACAATGCAGAAATATGTGATTGCCCTCTACATCCGCCTCTCCATCGAGGATTACAAGTACGACAGCCTGAGCATTGAAAATCAGAGCCTTGTCCTCCACGAATACGCAGCTTCCATGCCCGAAGCCCTGAACGCGGAGATCATGGAGTTCATCGACAACGGGTACAGCGGCACGAATTTTGAGCGTCCGCAGGTACAGAAGCTCATTGAGCTGGTGCGGGCCAATCAGATCGACTGCATCATCGTCAAGGATTTTTCCCGCTTCGGGCGTAACAGCATTGAAACCGGTTACTTCATCGAGCGTGTGTTCCCACTGTTCCATACCCGCTTCATTTCCATCAGCGACGATTTTGACAGCAGCAAATTCAAGGGTGACACCGGCGGCATGGACGTGGCGTTCAAGTATCTCATCAGCGAGTATTACAGCCGCGATATGTCCATCAAGACCAAGAGTGCCAAGTACGCCAAGATGCAGCGCGGCGAGTATCAGAGCAAAATCTGTCCCTACGGCTACCGCAAAAGCGCCGATGGCAGAATGGAGCCTGACCCGGAGGCCGCTGCCGTTGTGCAGCTCATCTTCCAGCTTGCCGCCGAGGGGATCAACGCCACCGCTATCACGCGGGAGCTGTTCCGCAGAAGCATCTCCACGCCCGGCCAGTACAAAGCTGCGCGAGGCAATCACACACACGATATTTCCCGCTGTCACGGGATTTGGAGTGCGTCCACCATTCTCCGCATTTTGGAGGACGAACGCTACACCGGCGTGTATGTGATCGGCAAGCGGGCGGTTCTCGAAGTAGGCGGCACCAGAAGCCGCCTGAAGGACAGAGAATCGTGGTACATCATCCCCGACCATCACCCGGCCATCGTAGAGAAAGCCGTGTTTGATACCGTGCAGGCCAGCCAGCTCCGATTTTCCCAGCCAAACAAGAAAAAGCGGGACTACCCGCTGAAAGGCAAAGCCTTCTGCGGCTGCTGCGGTCATGCACTATCCCGCACCATGCAGAAAACCTCGTATTACTATTGCCGCCATTCCGAGGCGGACGAAGAAAGCCGCTGCCACAAGATGCGCCTGAACGCCGCAGAGCTGGAACAGGCGGTATTCCTGACGCTGAAAAAGCAGATGGAAGCCGCCGCACCGCTTGCCCCTGACGGTACGCTCCGGGTGGATGCTTCCGTACCGGAACGCGCCGAATATGAGCAGCAGATCGAGGCACTGAAAGACGGCAAGCGCATGCTGTATGAACGCTATCTCATGGGCGAGATCGACCTGAACACCTACAAGGCAGCAAAGGCCGCGTGTAACGAGCTACTGCTGAAAACAAAAAACGCCTATGCCGCAGTATTGGCACAGGCGAAGCAGAAGCAGGACGAACAGGCACGGCAGGACAGCCGCAAGGAAGCGTCCAAGGCAATTTTCGATGCGGACACGCTGATCACCGACCTGGCCGAGCTGTTGATTGACCGGGTACTGGTGTACCCCGATAGGCGCATCGAGATCGCATACAAAATCCAAGATATTTTCGATTGAGGTGGCAGACATGAAAGCTGCTTTTGTTTTTCTGTGAATTGCAGAGAATGGCAGAGAGGCGCATCTGGCAAATGACGTTATTAAACACATTGAATAATTCTCTGTGGACATCAGTGGCAGCATTATGATAAAATAAACAAAACAGCAAAAGAAATGGGGCAGAGATAGATGATCAGAATTGATAAAGCTATTCTTGATACAAATGGCGTAATATGTGATAACATATCTCAGTTAAGCTCTTCTGACAGAGGCCTTTTAAGCCAGAATATTCTTGGCCATATTCGCAACTTTGTAGAGTATATTGCAGTCAAAGCATACTCCAATGGTCAAGACGTCAATCCTAATGATTATAATTTGAATGTGGCGGCTTTGAAAGATATGCAGCGTCGGGGGGAACTGCGGTTCCTGTATAGGTTTCACGAAATGCTTCAGAAATCTGTGTCGCATTATACTGTTGACAAGGATGGATCGGAGCGGCTCATGCTCAAATACTATGAACATCTATTGAAAATCAAGCTATACTTGAAACAGACTTTCAATTTGGATGTGCTAGAGAATATCAGCGATTTCCCATTGAATACAGATACCGAGCTTTTGGATTACTATAAAAAAATCTCGGAAAGAATTGATACCCCAAGCTTGCATAGTTGTCCTGTCACCTATAATGACCGATATTATGTGCAGAAAGTAAAACCGTTTTTTGTCAATCAAAAGATATATTATGAAGTCACATTTACCGCGGCAAATGCCAATGCAAGTAAGTTTGACCGGGTTATCGCTTTTACACATCACGAGATTGTCGATAATTATGCTGTAAAATTCTCAATACATAATGATATAATTCGCATTCTAGAAAAAGATATGTCTATTCTTGTGATTGATGGATATGAAGTATCTATTCGTCCCTGTGAATGGGATAATCTTTCTGAAATATTTGGCCCTAGAGTTAAGCATAGTACAAACTCTAATGAATATAGAGAGCTGATGCGATACCTCTCATCCGTCAGGATGTCCTTAACCGAACTCGTGAGCAGTGATCAAGATTACTATGATTTTGTAAAAGGGAAAATTACAGCCCGCGCTCAATCAGTAAAGATTTATGAGATGCTTGATCAGTGCCGCGATATAATCGTTGGCAATAAACCAGGAGCAAATGTATTAAGGTATTTACTCCATAAAATGAATAATCGTATCATCAAATGGCAATATAGTAATAACCGTTGCGATAGGTTGTCTAATCTTTACTTGAATTATGGCTGTATTCCATTTGATCGTATGCCTTATTGCACCTCCCTCTTACAACACAATCCAAGAATCTATGACTTGTTTGAATCCATTCCCGCTTCTGATCACGAGCATGAGTTGTTTGCTCGATACATCAAAAACAACACCGAAATAGATGGACATCTATTTACACCAAGATCCGAAATCGAGGGCTTTGAAGACATTGATGATTTGATAAGGGAATACAATTCTTCCCTATACTACAAACACAATGGACGTAGAATTGAAGAATATAAGAATCATCTTTACATCAAAAGCTACGTCAAAGATAGTACTGAAATAATCGAAAAATTGCAGGAGTTAGCTTCGTCTGGTGTTTCTCAGTATACATCATCAGTTGATTCATGGATGGCAAGAGAATCATATACAATTGATGATGATGGCAAGAAAGAAGCCCTCCGGCAGATGTTTTCCAATTCGCATGTCGCACTGATTTATGGCTCTGCTGGGACTGGTAAATCTACGCTGATTAAGCACATATCTAATTTCTGGGCGGACAAGGACAAGATATTCCTTGCTAATACGCATCCTGCTGTAGATAATATGCGTAGAAAAGTCACTGCTGGGAACAGCGAGTATAATACGATTGCAAAGTTTCTCTCAAAGTGGAACAACAATACGGATTGCGATGTTCTCTTTATTGACGAGTGTAGCACCGTCAGTAACGATGATATGCGGGGCGTGCTGGAAAAAGCGAACTTCAAACTACTTGTCCTTGTTGGTGATATCTATCAGATTGAGTCAATTTATTTTGGCAACTGGTTTAGTATTGCTCAGAATTTCGTGCCGAAAACATCAATATTTGAACTGACCCATCCGTATCGCACAACTAGTAGCGATTTGCTAACAGTTTGGGATCGTGTGCGCAAGCTTGACGACGCAATTCTAGAGCCTTTGGTAAAGAATGGCTACGTTGCAAGATTAGATGAATCCATATTTGAGCATAGTGAAGAAGATGAAATAATCCTTTGCCTAAATTATGACGGGCTATATGGAATCAATAATATCAATCGTTTCCTGCAAAACAGCAATCCGAATGAAGGTGTCGTTTGGGGAATAAATACCTACAAGGTAGGTGATCCAATTCTATTTAATGAATCGAACATCTTTTCTCCGTTAATTCACAATAACTCCAAGGGGAAAATTTTCGATATTCATCCGGGTGAGCAGGAAATTCAATTCGATATTGAACTTGAAGAATCAATTAATGAGATTGATGCTTGGGAATATGATTTTGAACTTATTGGAGAATCTGAGGCAGGAAAATCTATTATCTCATTCACGGTGAGCAAATATCGAAGTACTGATGAGGATGATGAGGATAATAATTCTACCGTTGTTCCATTTCAGGTTGCATACGCGGTATCTATCCACAAGGCGCAAGGTTTGGAATATGATTCTGTAAAAATCGTAATTACAAATGAAACCGAGGAAAGAATCACTCACAACATTTTCTATACAGCTATCACACGCGCCAAGAATAAGCTAAAGATTTACTGGAGTCCCGAAACAGAACAGTCCGTTTTGGAGCGACTTGAGGTCAAAAGCTCTCAAAAAGATGCACACTTGCTATCTCAACTCTCTTCTCTAACAATGGCAAATTAAAACGGACTAACGCAAAAGCAGCATCTTCAAAAAACAGAAATATATTTTTTGTCATGTGCTTGACATATGGGTGCCGCAGATCGTGAAAGCGGATGTCCGGCAGTCCCGCCTTGTGCAAAATCGCTTTCATATGCGTGTAGGCGCAATTCGGAGACAGCGGCAGCTCCGGTCGGACAGGGTCTGGGAAGATCCATTGCGTGATCGCGTTCTCTTTTCGGCGGCGCAAAATTTCCGCCGTGCTGCGGGGCAGGACGATGGTGCGCTCACCGCTGCGGGTCTTGGTCTTGCCCAGCATGTCAACACCCAGCTTTCGATTATGGAGGGTGCGGCGTACTTGCAGGACGCCATTCCGCGCGTCAAAGTCCTGCCACATGAGTCCGCAGATCTCGCCCCGCCGCAGGCCCGTGGTCAGCTCCACGTAGAAGAAGTCACCCCATATCTTGTCTTCCCGCACGGCGTCCAGAAAGGTATTCAGTTCCCTGTCGGTCAGGACACGTTTCTGCGCATGGCTTGCCTTTGGCACCGTTGCGCCCACGGTGGGATTTTTAGCGATGATATGCGCGTGGAGGGCATCCTCCATTGCCTGGTGGAAGATGGCGTGGAGGCGGTTGATGGTGGTGTCCGACAGAGCGGAACCAAACCTCGGATGCTCCCTGACCCGGCCATTCTCTTTCAGTCTGCGATAGAGCTTCTGCACATCCTGCGATGTCACCAGCGACACCTGTTTGCCGCCGAGCTGCGGCTTGATGTAGTTTTCGATGCAGCTTCGATACCCCGCAAGGGTGCCGGGGCGGACGGTATTCTCCTTATAGTCCGTCAGCCAACGATCCAGCCACTCGCCCAAAGTCATCCGGCTGTCCTCGGTCAGCTCCACATCCTGATAGCGTTCGATATTTTGATGGAGCTTTTCCGTCAGCTCCTTTTGTGTATGAGCATAAGCGTGCTGGAAGATGGGCGTACCGTTTTTCTTGTGGCCCACCACGATACGGCCCTCCCAGCGGCCATCCTCCCGCTTGCGCACCATGCCGTCACCGGACGGTCTTCGTTTTGCCATTCAGGTCACCTCCTTTTTGTAACCAACATACATACCACAACTCCGTGGGGAAAGCTATCTCTTTTTCTTTGTCTATTGCCATGCAGATTTTAAACCGCCTCACATGCTCGGCTCCATGTACTTGTAGTTCAACTCGTTCTCGTGGTCGTTCCACTTGTGGCCCATGACCATTTTCTTTTCCCGCAGGCGTTGTAGCCGTTTGTGGTCGATTTGGACACCGTTGGCAGCGGGGGCCGGGGCGTTGTCCCGGAAAATATCGCCCATGTGGTAGAGCAGCCGGGTGGAGGCCAGCAGGACGGAGGGCGGCTCCTGTTCGCCGCGCTCCATGCGTTTCATGAAAAATTCCGCGTAGGCGTGGCCGTTATCCCGCGCCGCCGCGAACCATTCGTAGGCGGCGTCCATGTCCTTCGGAACGCCCTCGCCCATGAGGGTCAGCTTGCCCAACAGGTACTGTGCGTAGGCACTGCCGTTATCCGCGGCCTGCCGCAGGTATTCCGCCGCAGTCGAAGTGTCTTTTGATACATTTTTGCCGCTGAGATATTCCTTGCCCAGCCGGTAGGCGGCGTCGTCGCTGCCGTTCTGTGCTGCCCGTTCCAGCCAGTAGAACCCTTGCACGGGATTTTGTATTTCCGGATCATCCGAGAGGAGCAGCTTGCCCAGTGCATACTGTGCCGCCGCATGATTCTGCTGCGCTGCCAGTTCCAGATAGTGCCGCGCTTTTTCCGTGTCCGGAATCAGCAGCCCGCCATCGCGATAGAGAATCCCAGTCAGATACTGTGCGTACCGGTCGCCGCCGTCTGCCAGCGCTTCCAACTGCTTTGCGGCTTCGTCACGTTCCGCCAACGACATA
>OIZO01001479.1_pt1 | contig 11871 bp, 12 predicted proteins | sample 1588551 | NCBI WGS metagenome assembly OIZO01 (sample SAMN03283271) | human gut metagenome | biome: human-associated habitat; material: feces | host: Homo sapiens | place: Peru | collected 2012 | reverse complement strand
CTAAACTGGTGATATATAGCCTGTCCCATACTGAATTTGTACATATCTGTCTCAAGCAGACTTGTTATAATCTGATGCATAACTGTTCCTCCATCATTTGAACATCAGCCCATTTAAAATTTGCCTTCGGCAAAGGGCTGACGCTGCATGTCAAGTTTTCATATAAAACTTGACACAACTGATCGAACATCAACGGGATATCCCACTGAGGGTATTCGTCGTATGTATTTTATTTTTCGGATTACTTTCTACAGATCGTCCCTCACGGTAAATATCACACCCACAACCTTCTCACCGGCATTGGAAGCAACCTCTGCTCCTACCTGGAAATAATCTGTAGGGCCGTATCCCATCTTCTCTGTCATCTTTGCTTCAAGCTCATCACGGCATACTGTATCTATGCCATACACAAGCTGATATGGTGAACCCGGCTTAATATCTGCCGTGGTCATCTCCACTATCTTTGAGACAAGCTTCTTCTCGCCGCGGCACTTGGCTGCCGTTGCTATGGTATTGTCACATATCCTCATAACAGGCTTCACGCCCAGCGCGTCACCCACCAGTGCTGCCGCTGTAGGTATACGTCCTGACTTGGCAGCATACTTAAGATTATATATACCGAAATAAATCCTTCTCTTACCAAGTATGTCCTTAAGGTAGGCATTTATACTGTCAATATCTTCTCCCGCCTTCACCATACGGGCTGCCTCCATAACCGGATAGCCGTACATTCCTGTGTATCCGATACCATCATAGCAGTAGATATTGAATCTACCCTTTGCCTCCGGAACCTCATCATAGAAGTCCTCTATAGCCATCACGGAATTGTTATATGTGGCCGAACCTTCCTTATTTATACTTACATATACAATGTCAGTGTAACCTTCCTCATAGAATCTCTTGTAAACCTCACAGAAGCTATAGCTTGTGATCTGGGAGGTCTTAGGAATCTCGTCATATCTGTGCATAAGCTCATAAAATCCCGCATTGTCGAAATCCACTCTGCTGGTAAATTCCCTGTTGCCTATTACCACTGAAAATGAAAGTATCTCTATATCCAGTTCCTTCTCTATCTCCGGAAGTATATCACTTGCCGAGTCAGTTATAATCTTGATCTTGCTCATAAGGTAAAACCTCTTCTTCCTCTATTTTCTAAAATATATACAAATTTCATCATAATTAAGGATAAGTGTAATGTCAATATTTTTTGCTGTTTTTAGGATTTCTTTATACTTACAGACTTCTGCCACAAAACCGCCGTCATGCCTCCGGAACCATGACACTGCAGTCATGACACTGTAGTAATAATAAGCATTGTAATAATCCTGTTTTTTTTGTATAATAGACCATAATTGTGTGTTTCTGCGAGTAAGTACATAACAGGGGCACCATAACATAAGAGAGGAAAATAATATGCTGGAAAACAATGTTGAACAGAAGCCTAAGAAGTATGCCGGAATACTGTGCCATCCTACATCATTCCCGGGTAAGTACGGTATAGGCGATTTAGGCAAGGGTGCCTACGATTTCATAGACTTCCTGAAGAAATCCAAGATCAACCTGTGGCAGGTTCTTCCACTTGGACATACTGGCTTTGGAGACTCTCCATATCAGCCTTTCTCTGCCTTTGCAGGTCAGCCTCTTATCATAGATCTTGAAGAGCTGATGGAGTTTGGACTTCTTACCGAAGATGACTTCGAAGATATGCCGGAATGGAACCCTGAAAAGGTTTCCTACGGAGATCTCATTCCGTTTAAGACAGAGATGTTAAGAACAGCCTTTGAGAGATTTGCAGATAAGGACTATGAGGACAAGATGTCTGCTGACAAGAAGATCATGACAGAGTACAGAGCCTTCGTCAAGAACACCTCATGGCTGGCAGATTATGCGCTGTTCATGGCAGGCAAGGACTACCATAAGGGTATGCCATGGTACATGTGGGAGGATACACTCAAGGCTCCTACCGCTGCCCAGAAGACAAAATGGATCAAAGAGCTTAAGACAGATATTGAGTACTACGAGTTCATACAGTTCCTGTTCCACAGACAATGGACCGCTCTCAAGAAATATGCAAATGAAAATGGCATCAGCATAGTAGGTGACGCTCCTATCTTCCTTGCATGGGACAGTGCCGATGTATGGTGCAACCAGGATCTGTTCCTGCTGGACTCAAAGGGCTACCCAACAGAGGTTGCCGGAGTTCCACCTGATTATTTCTCAGCTACCGGACAGTTATGGGGCAATCCGCTCTACAACTGGAAGAAGCACAAGGATACAGGCTATGCATGGTGGATAGAGCGTGTGAAATACCAGCTCACCATCACAGATTTCTTAAGGATCGACCACTTCCGTGGCTTCGACAAGTACTGGGCTATCCCTTACGGAGAGGAAACTGCCGTAAACGGTACATGGAAGAAGGCTCCGGGAAGAGATTTCTTCAAACATCTGGAGGCTGCCTTAGGTAAAGACATGCACATTATCGCAGAGGATCTGGGGGAGATCGACGAGCCTGTTATCAAGCTCCGTGATGCCTTCAATCTTCCGGGCATGAAGATACTCCAGTTTGGATTTGAGAATATCAACGACAATGATTTCCTGCCACACAATTTCACAAAAAACTGTGTATGCTATACAGGAACTCACGACAACGATACAACCCTTGGATGGTACGCAAAGGTACATGAAGCTGCCAAGGATAAGCTCAGAAGATACTACAGCACAGACGCCAGCGATATATGCTGGGTTATGATCCGCGCCTGCTTCAGTTCCGTTGCAAATATGGCCATCGTGCCAATGCAGGATGTTCTGTGTCTGGGTTCTGAGGCAAGACTCAACACCCCTGGTGTAGGTGAAGGTAACTGGGCATGGCGTTTCAAAAAGGATGTCTTAAGTGACCATCTGGCTGCAAGGCTTGCGGAGACAGTAAACCTCTACGGCAGAGACCAGTAAAAGGAGTTATTTATGAGAACAATTATTGCGGCAATACCTGCCATACTGGGTATAATCCTCTGCTTCCCATATCATCTGTACATCAGTCATGTGGCGAAGAAGGATCCTCAGAAGGCATATTTAAAGGCATACGGACTTGTACGCAGATTTTTTAGTATGGTCCTGTTCCTGTCAGGCTGCAAGATGACAGTTATAGGCAAGGAGAAGATCCCCAGGGATGAGGCTGTCCTATTCGTAGGAAACCACCGGGGACTGTTCGACATCCTGTGCTGCCACAATGCTTTTGGTGTTCCCCTGGCATTCATGTCCAAGGACAACATCAAGAAGGTGCCTTTACTCACCCATTACATGGATGACATGGGCTGTACATACCTTGACAGAACAGACATCAAGAAAGGACTTGAGACAATTCTCCAGTCTGCCGACGTAGTGAAATCAGGACAATCCATGATGATATTTCCTGAGGGAACAAGAAACAAAGGTGAAGAACTGCTTCCATTCAAAGACGGTGCATATAAGATCGCCCAGAAGGCGGGCGTCAAGATTGTTCCTGTATCCATATGTGGAACAGACAAGATGATGGAAGCAAATAAACACCATCTTATACATGGTCATAAGGTTGTGATCGAGATCTGCGACCCTATCTCCATAACAGGTATCACACCAAAGGAAAGAAAAGCGGTGCTTGAAACAATACCTGGCATTATTCAGAGTGCGAGAGACAAAAATCTTCCTCTGACAGAGAAAAAGAAGTAAATTTTTAGGAGGACACAAATTATGAAATGGTGGATAATCATGCTCATTATCGTGGCTGTTGCCATGATCATCATGGGTGTGCTGTACTTCATAGGCAAACGTCTTCAGAAGAAACAGCAGGTCCAGAAGGACGCCATAAGAGAACAGGCTCAGAAAGTTACAATGTTGGTTATTGATAAAAAAATGCTGCCGATGAAGGACGCGGGACTACCTAAGATGGTAATGCAGCAGACCCCTAAGCGTTACCAGAAGGCCAAGCTTCCTATCGTAAAGGCTAAGATCGGTCCACAGATCATGAACCTTATCTGCGACGACGGAATTTACGATGTAATGCCTGTAAGAGGCGAGGTTAAAGCCATGGTTTCAGGTATATATATCACTGAAGTTAAGAACGTCCGTGGTAAGATCATAGAAAATCCAAACGAGAAGAAGTCTCTTGGATCAAAAATGCGTGCAAAGCAGCGTAAGTACCAGAACATGTACAACGAAGAGGTTAAGGCTCAAGAGTTAAGCAAGGAAGAGAAGGCTGCTGCCAAAGCTAAAGCAAAGAAAGAAAAGGAAAGGGCAAAGAAGATCCAGAATTTATGATGAAGTACAGATTTAACGTTGCTATGTTCACATATATATGTGTCTTGTTCCTGTGGCATGTATCATGCTCCAGGCTATCTCAAGCACACTCGTATACAGTATATGCAGCGACAGCAGCACCAATCTGACACCATACATATCTTTTCTTGCCTATGCCTTATACATAGCTCTGTTCGGATACGGCTACTACAAGCTGGTGAAGCCTGTGGATATATCCGACGACAGACATAAGCATAAGCTTTTATTATTCGAAGGAGAACCTGTCATGGTTCCCCTTCGTTTTTTTGCCATTATAATGTGCGGCTTCCTGTTCCAGGCATTTGTCACAGGAATATTATACTGTATCCAGTACAACTTCCCACATGTCCTGGATGACTACAACAGGATGGTTGCCGACAATTTTGCTGCTGATAACGGTTTTCTCCAGGTGCTTACCGTCATCCTCCTTGCCCCTGTAGGTGAAGAACTGGCGTTTCGAGGACTGGGGCTGGCATTTGCATTTAATATATTCTCCCCTAAGACCTTTGATTTCACCCTTAAGCCGGAGGAAATGTTGAGGCTATGGAATGGAGAGAAGAAAGACAAAAAAATAACTGCTCCAAAGCTTGTAGCAGTTATCTTCACAGCACTTTTATTCGGTGCCTACCACGCCAATGTGGTACAGTTCTGTTATGCATTTCCAATGGGCATAATATTTGCTCTTATGGCAATATGGTCAAACTCCATCCTGCCATCCATAATACTTCATATATCTATAAATACCTTCTCATACCTTATGCCGGACATTATGTTCAACACACCGGCAGCAGCATATATCACCGTTGCAAGCTCATTTGTACTTCTGGCCATTGCATTAAGGCAATCATATAGAGCACTTTAATTTCACAAAAGCTGTTGATCTCACCCTACAATCCCAGGAAGCCCTTTGACAGGTGGTACACGATCACCTTCTCATCATGATCCTTCTCATAGTTTGAGAGCTTTATGAACTTCTTCTGTATGAACATCTTGCTTTCTCTTATGACCCGGAGATACTGATATGTCGGATAATAAACCAGCAGATTTATATCTCTTGGATGTGCCTTCGCCGACTCCATGATCTTTCCTATTACTTCCCTGAACACTTCATGGGAAAATGGGTTAAAGAAATAAAAGTAGTTGTCCTCCGGGGAGATCTGGTAGTCAAGGGCACTTACGTTGTAGAACTTCATTCTGTCCTCCTGCTCAAGGAAGGTTCCCTGATAGCCCTTTACATTCTCCATAAGCTTTCCGTATATATCTGCATTTCCCTCTATACCGGTGGTCTTGCAGTAATGGCGGTTATTTGCATAGAAAAGTACCCTGCCCAGACCGCAGCCATAGTCCACAAGTGTATCCTCCGGCTCCATGGAAACCTCATTAAACAGCTTCACCAGATCCTTATAATATGTAGCCTGGTACAGGCTGTCTCCGGTCTCGTCAAGCTTCTGCTCTATATCCTCCACCATATCCTCCATAGTCCTTATACAGAGGAAATCATCAAACTGTTTGTCGTACTTATCCATATAAATTCCCTTCTCTTAAACACCGGCCATTCAATATCCGTCCACCGCAGATAAATGATATAATCTCTGTCAGACATCCAGCGATAAAATTTCAGCCCTTCAAATATATTATAATTGAAGGGCTTTCATTTTCAAGTATTCCTATATATCTACAGATATGTAACTTCAAGTGCCAGGCTGCTCTTGGTTATATAATCCATCTTATAGTCTATAAGATAGTCAATATCCACCTTCACACCCTTGTCATGCTCATTAACCTTATAGCTTTTTGTTGTTATGAACATATTCACCGGACCTACCGGCGTATCATAGTAAACAGACGCACTCTTGCCCTTGACGAATTCCATCATGGTGCTTACAGGTCCCTTTTTCACCATATTCATACTCTTTTTATTAAACTTCAGGAGGTTCTTCGCCGGTTCATCCTCGCCTTCAAAGTATTCATCATACTTCACATAGCACATGTCATCCTTAACATAGTACTGTCCGGTGGTCTCCAGCTCAACTACCTCCGGCTCTGCTGCGTCAGGAAGCTCCCTGACTCCCACAAGCCTTATCTTAACATCCTTTATCATCTCTCTGTTGCCATTTCTATTAAAGTGCTTACCAGAGTTTCTATATCATATCCCTCTGCGTCCCAGAGCATTGGATACATACTGATGGAAGTAAAGCCCGGAAGTGTATTTATCTCGTTAAATACAACTCTGTTAGTTTCATTTTCAAGGAAGAAATCAACTCTTGAAAGACCAAAGCCATCAAGGGCATTGAATATCCTTACAGCCTTCTGCTGTATCTCTGCTTCCTTCTCCTCAGGAATATCAGCTCCGATAACTGTCTTACTGTCTGCGTTATTGTACTTTGCGTCAAAATCATAGAAATCTGCTGAGGCTGCTGCCAGGATCTCACCTACGCATGAAGCCTTGGTATTCTTGCCATATCCAAGTACTCCGCACTCCAGCTCTCTTCCTACGATAGTCTCCTCCACAAGGATCTTGCTGTCATACTTCACAGCCTCATCCAGTGCATCCCTAAGCTCTTCTCTGTTGTGTGCCTTTGACACACCCTTTGATGAACCTGCCTTAGATGGCTTTACAAATACAGGATATGGAACTCCTGCCTCAACTCTGTCCATGGCAGCCTCGATATCATCGAAATCATCGGCAAGAACAGGAACGAACTTAGCCTGATCCACATCTCCAAGGTGATCAACGATAACCTTTGTGAAGAACTTATCCATTGACGCCGCTGACGCCATAACTCCACAGCCCACATAAGGTATATGTGCCATTTCAAATAATCCCTGTATTGTTCCGTCCTCACCGAACATTCCGTGAAGCACAGGGAAAATAACATCTATAGTCTTAGAGGTTATACCCTCCTCTGATCTCAGTAACAATTCTCTTGATGTATCAGGTGACAGGATCACCGATACCTTACTGTTCTCCCAGCTTCCGTCTGCAATACTATCGATACTGTCAGCAAGAAGCCATCTTCCATCCTTTGTAATACCCACAAGTGTCATATTGTACTTCTCCAGATCACATGCCTTTGCAACGGTCTGTACTGATACACAGCTTACATCATGCTCTGATGAGCGTCCTCCGAAGATTACTAATAATTCCTTCTTAGCCATTTTTACAAGCTCCTTTTAATTATGGTATATTCATCCGGCTTACCTGCCTAAACTGCCTTGGATTATACCACAATAGGGAAAAATATACAATAAAGTTCCTTTTCTGTTCCATCACTGTCCTGATTTATAACATCCAGGAAACTGTCAATAGTATATCAAGGCTATTTTGACAGCACAAGCTTTAACATAAGTGTTTCATAGTAGCCTGCCTCATACTGAATACCATTTACACTGCACGCCGGCATATACTTATACTCGAATACCGGCTTACACTCTACGTTTATACCGTACTCTATTGCATATTCTTCTGCACTTTTTGCAAGATACTCGAACTTCATTATAAGTGTCTTTCTCATTTCATCCTTGGTAAGCCTGTCCTGATAATCCGTACCAAGCTCTGATGCAAGGCAGGTCATGACATATTCCCTTGCCCCGCTGCAGAACTGTCTGTAATCGTCTCCCAGTCCCAGATCCCCATCCTCAGCCAGGACCCTTATCATTATGGCCTTCTTCTGCTCTAACTGCTTAAGCTCTTCCGGGTCTGCGGTCTCCTCATATCTCACCTCGCTGTCAAGAATATCCTGAAGTCCCGCAATCTCATCTATATTATCATAGTAGGAAGAAACCTCGGCACTATCCACACCATTTGCACTGTTCACACCATTTGCACTATTCACACTATTTATACTGCCCACTGTCTCTGCCATTTTATTTTTCAGATCATCATAGACTTTTTTTCCATAACTTATCTGTCCCACCAGGGCACCACCCACAACCCCGAACAAAACCCCCAATATACCGGCTCTTATCATTCTCCACATAATCATTGCTCCCTTTCATTGAATATCAATCTTTTCTAAACCTGACCATCGGCAAATATCTGCCATAGTTTTTCCTCGACATATAAAATGCCGGATTTTAACTCTCGGACTTTTCTGTCAGTCGTTTTTTATTGCTGCCACGACTCTTCCCTCATAGTGGCTCTCAAGATACTCCCTTATTCCGGAGTCCACTGCCTTCTCCTTAAGGTTACTGCACACCACAAGCTTCATATAATTCTTAGGTATAGCCTTTAGTGCCTCGGAGACCGCATAGTCTACATCATCCTCGGAAGCCACTACGATATATTCAATATGGCTCATATCAAGACTTCTCACATGCTCCCTGTTGTACTTCTCCACCGCACTGTTGATACTCTTACCGGTGGTTTCATATACCGACTCTTTCACCAATCTGTTCTCCGAGTCATCAAGCTCCTCAGATACAAATGTCAGTGCGTACTCATCGCCCTTCTTATCTATCTCGATAACTCTCAGATAATCCACCTGCTCCACTGATTTACCGCCGCAGCCGGTAAACACCAGTGCCATAAACACCGTCAACACACAAACCATAAATACTGTCAGTATGGATGATGCCATGCCTCTCATGTCCGGCCTGTCTCTCACGGCTATCCACGGTATCAGCACAGACATGGGAAGATCTATGATTCCCAGGTATACCAGAAACAGGTAAGAAATCTTTATGTCAAAATTATTCCCGGATATCTCCAGAACTATCCACAATCCTACTATCAATAAAAGCGGTATCCAGCCGGCCTTCTTCTTGTTGCGATCCTCTTCACTATCGTTTGTAAGCACATTCTCATTTTTCATGCTGACGGCTTTGTTGTTCGCGGCCATCTCAGTGTCGTTCACGCCTTCAGCCCTCCAATCCATGCTCTCCCTTATGAACAACAGGAAGGATGAAATGATCCCTATACACCACACCACTGTAAGATACATGAACAGTGCCGACAGGTTTGTGCTCCTGCTTCCCGGCAGGATAAGTGCCGATACTATATTTAGTGGTGTCTTTGTGCCGTTTGCCAGGCTTTCCTGTCCCAGAAGATTTATCACTAAAATAGATACAATTATCCCGGAAATAACAGGTATGATCAGGCTGTTTCTGACATATCTTTTTAATCCATCCCTGCTTCTGTAGCCTATAAACATAATTGCTTCACCTATACAAAAGACAAAAAAGCACCCGTACCCTTGCTTTATTGCCTGGATTATTGCGGTGCACAGACCGTTTTCACGGCTCATGGACATCATTGCCAGAATGTCATTTTCTCCTTTATATTCTGTTGTCAGGATGATTTCTATAACTACAACTCCTATACAGATCGCCATAAGGGGAAATACCACCGAGTTAAAGCTGTGAAATGCCTTCTTTCCCTTCATAGCCAGATACACAGCCAGAAAAAATACAGCCACCATACCGGGATATACGAGGTTTTTATTTTCAAACATATGATTTAAGAGTTTTTTCAGGATGTACATTAAAAATGCAGCTTTTATGACGCTTCTTGTCACATTATTCCAACAAATAAGTGATTTAATTCTGTTTTTTGCTTTTTCGTTGTTATTCTGCTCTTCTAAAAGTTCTATTTTTTCAAGGTTTTTATACACAATATGTTGTATGCTCACATAAATCAATGCGAAGCATAGCATTGATAAAAGTGATATAATTAACCACTTTCCATGATTTTTGCCAAAGAAAATGAGAAAAAAATATATTGTCAGGGGAAAAACCGCCGCAAATCCTAACCCAAGGGTTGCTTTATTTCTAAAATAGCTCACTTACTACCTCCCTTTGACCGTCTACGCAGCCTGACCCGCTGATGCCTGTCTGCGAATTCCGGTCTGAAAAACATAGAGATGATAGGAGCACGAAGAACGAAATCCTTGTACGCCTGAGTGTCATATCTATCAGATATAAGAGGGGACAGATAAGGCACACCGAAGCTCTCTATACCGGATAGATAAACAATGAGGAACATCATAAGAATGTAACAGCCGAATATACCGAACAGGGCACCGAATATTATGGCGACAAATTTAAACAATCTGAATATAGAAGCAAAGGCTTCATTGGGAATTGCAAATGAAGCTATGGCAGTGAGGGCAACAACGATCACCACAATGGTAGATACGATCCCGGCTTCTACAGCAGCCTGCCCCACAATAAGTCCCCCAACAACACCAATGGTATTTCCTAGCTTTTCAGGAAGTCTTATACCAGCCTCACGAAGAAGTTCAAACAAAAGCTCCATAATCAGGACCTCCACTACAATAGGAAAGGAAAGATTGCTTCGGGCATTTGCAATGGCATATAAAAGCTTGTCCGGAAGCATTTCCCTTTCAAAGCAGGTGAGGGCAATATATATACCCGGTAGAAATATGGCTATAAATGCCGCCGCATATCTGATGATCCTGGCAAATACCGCCACAGGCCACCTGTTGTAATAATCATCGGCAGTCTGGAACAACGTATTCATAGTGGCAGGAACAAGCAGTACCTCAGGGGAATTATCGCAGACTATGGCCACTCTTCCGTCAGCAATAGCTGCCGCAGCCTTATCAGGTCTGGTGGTTGACTGGAATATGGGAAAGGGATTGTACCATTTCTTCTCCATCAGATGTTCCGCCATGGCACTGTCGTAGATAGCGTCTATCTCATAGGCAGATATCCTCTCCCTTATATCATCAAGAAGCTCTTTTTCTGCCAGATCTTCTATATACATAAGGGCATAGTCCGTCCTGCTTCTTCTACCTATAACTCCCTGCTCCACCTTAAGTCCTGTATCCCTTATCCTTCGCCTTATGAGGGCAGTGCTGGTTCGAAAGCCTTCATTAAAGCTGTCTCTGGCACCTCTCATTCCACTCTCCACACTACTTTCATCTATTCCACGAAGGGGAAACTTCTTGGTGGATACTATAAGAGCCTCTGTTGACCCGGATACAAATACTGCCGTGTCCCCCTTCATGGCCGCCCACACAGCATTGTCAAAATTATCTTCCTTTGTTATATCCGCCGTCTGGGCACCGTATTCCCATATAAGGTTCATAAGGTCCGGTGAATCATTGTTATGCCACTCCCAGGTAAGGGGCTTTATTATGGTCTCCGATACAAACTCATTGTTGCATAGTCCGTCTATATACAGAATATAGATATCTCCCTCGCCTCCTGCCATGGGAAGATGGAGCTTTTTCTTAACCACATCCCCGCAGCCGGAGAATATACTCTCGATTCTGGCTATATTCTCACGGATGTCCTTACTTATATATAGAGAGCCTCCGTCTATGGAGCTTATATCTTTATTTTTCCGGATCAATGTTTCCATATGAAGCCTCCTTACATTAAAATTAAAAAACAGATACTAAATCCTGAATTTAGTATCTGTCTTTAAATATTTTTTATTCTGTTATTAAACTTTTTATTCTCACTGGCTTATATTCTTTATTACCGTCTGCTCCTGATCGTATATATGCTGTCTTATAAGCTGCTTTGCCAGTTCCTTGTCTCCCGTAAAGATGGCATTGGTTATTGCCTCATGCTCTTTTACCAGTTTGTCAT
>OIZO01001476.1_pt1 | contig 11894 bp, 9 predicted proteins | sample 1588551 | NCBI WGS metagenome assembly OIZO01 (sample SAMN03283271) | human gut metagenome | biome: human-associated habitat; material: feces | host: Homo sapiens | place: Peru | collected 2012 | reverse complement strand
CACACCAGTGACGTCGGTCACTGGTTCGCAGCGACATACTTTTCTAACAGCCCCAAGTTTTTGCAGTCTGCTGCGCGCATAATTCGTGCGCCTGTGGCGCATGAATTCTACACTCCGCATTCTGAGAAGTATTTTCTGTCAGGTACACGCCCCGACAGAAAATGATTTCATTCTATTTGGCGGCCTACGCCGCCAAACTCTGCGAGGCTTTTTTGTCCATTCACCTAGGCTTTTTTTGAATTTTTCTTGCATTTTACATGCCTTCATGGTAGAATAAGCAAAACTATGCAAAATAGGAGGTATCTGCTTTGAAGCGGATCAAGCACATTTTTGGGGTGCTATTGCTGGTTCTTGCGTTTCTGCCGCTGCGGGCCGATGCCGTCAGTGCGGCCACCCGGCTGGACTATACTGCAACCATCAACGTGGACGGCGATGCCATGGTCAGCCTGACGCTGAACCTTCACCTGGAGGATGCCAATCAGAATCTGAGCTATCCCCTGCCCGGAACCGCCTCCAATATCACCGTCAACGGTGCCTCCCCCGCCACCAACAAGTCCGGCTCCCTGACCGTCGTCAGCCTGACCCGGGTCACCGGCGGACAGCCGGGGGACTATGTGGTCACCATTTCCTACAGCCTTCCCAAGGTGGTCACCGTGGCCATGAAGACCGACCCGCTGAACAAAAGCAAGCAGATTGTGGACAAGGACAATCTGAAGCTGGAGCTTCCGCTGCTCAGCGGCTTCGCCTATCCCATCAGCGCCATGAACTACACCATTACCCTGCCCGGTGAATTCACCTCTACCCCGGATTTTTACAGCACCTATCAGCAAAACGGCCTTGCCTCGGAGCTGAACCTGCTGTATAACGGCAATATGCTCACCGGCAGCAGCAAATCCGGCTTTAACGACCACGAATCCGTTTATATGACCATGACGCTGTCCCCGGATATGTTCCCCGGTGTCAGCACCTACCAGCGCACCGGCAATCCGGAGCTGGTACCCATGGGCATTCTGGCAGGTGCAGCCCTTTTGTACTGGCTGCTCTTCCTGCGGACCTTCCCCGCCCGGCGGGAGAACTGCACCATCCCCCCTGAGGGCATTACCGCCGGTGAGCTGGGCTGCCGTCTGTTCCTGAAAGGGGCGGATCTGACCACCATGGTGCTCTGCTGGGCACAGCTGGGCTACATTCTCATTCAGGTGGACGGTCGACGGGTGCTGCTGCACAAGCGCATGGATATGGGCAACGAGCGCAGCCTCTTCGAGGTGAGGACCTTCCGCAGCCTCTTTGGTGACCGGCGGGTGGTGGATGCCTCCAGCCTGGCCTACGCCAAGACCCTGCGCAAGGCGAAATCCATGATTCCCGGCGAAAATACCATCTGCCGCTCCACCGAACGGAAGCGGAACATCTATCGCTATCTGCTCTGCGCCAGTCAGGTGTTCTGCGGCATCTGCATGGCCATGAACATGACCTCCATTACGGCGCTGCAAATTCTGCTGTGCCTGCTCTTCGGCGCGCTGGCCGTGGTGACGGCCTGGCAGCTGCATAAGGCTGCCTTCTGCGTCATCGGCAGAGACAGGATGGGCTTCCTGCTGGCTGGCATCAGCCTGGCGGTTTGGCTCATCATTGGGCTCATTGCCAAGGTCGTCTGGATTCCCCTGGCGGAGTGCGCCGGGCAGATCCTGTTGGGCTTCCCTGCCGCCTGGGGCGGCCGCCGGTCCGAGGTAAACCGGCACGAGGTTGCCCAGCTGCGGGGACTGCGGCACTATCTTTCCCATATGCCCGCCGAGGATGTGCAGCGGCTTTTGGCCGCGGACAGCAGCTACTATTTCCGCATGGCTCCCTATGCCATGGCCCTTGGGGTACTGCATCCCTTTACCCAGGCCTTCGGCAAGCGCAAGCTCCCCCAGTGCCCCTACATCGTCACCCGTGTCCACGGCAGCCGCAAGGCTGAGGACTGGGAGACCCTTCTGAAGGACCTGACCTCCCGCATGGATGCCCGGGCCAAGCGCATGGAAATGGACCGCTGGCTGGCCGTCCGGTTCCGCTGAGCGCCGCCAATGCCATGAAAGGAACCGCCATTTATCATTCGCCGGTGGGCGCCATACAACTGGATTGGGAAGACGGCGCGGTCACGGCACTGAAGACCCCCCAGGCCGATGCAAAAGCCGATGCACCGAACGAGCTGGTGGAGTCGGTGTTTCGGCAGCTGGATGAATATTTTGCCGGGACGCGAAGGGTATTTGATTTTCCGTACCGGCTGCACGGGACTCCGTTTCAGGAAAAGGTCTGGGCTGCACTGCAGCAGATCCCTTACGGCGAAACCCGCAGCTATAAAGACATCGCCCGGGCCATTGGGCACCCGAAGGCCTTTCGCGCGGTTGGCATGGCAAATCACGCAAACCCTGTTTTTATCGCCATTCCCTGCCACCGCGTCATCGGTGCAGACGGAAGCCTTACCGGCTACGGAGGCGGACTGGCAATGAAGCAAGCCCTTCTTGCGTTGGAACGGTCCCACAGAGAATCCGTGGAATCCGGCATTCAGCTGCCGTATCCGCCGCGCAATGCATAAGCAAATATCCGCTTTTTCCAGCGAACCCGCTTCTTTCATACCCACTCCGGCTGCGCCTCAAAGCGCAGCCGTTTTCCGTTCCAGGGGAATTCCAGACCGGCGGAGAAGAGGCGAATTTCCGTCTCCTTTGCCCGGCTGCCATACTTGTGGTCCCCCACCAAAGGGAAGCCCCGGGAAGCAAACTGGACACGGATCTGGTGACTGCGGCCCGTCTCCAGGAAAACGCGCACCAGGCTCTCCTCCCCGGCCCGAACCACCTGATAGCGCAGCGCCGCAGGGCGCACCCCGGCGCGCTGCCGCTTGACCACGAAGACCTTGTTCTTCCGGCTGTCCTTCCACAGCAGGTCCTCCATGCGGCCCGTCTTCTCCTCCGGGCAGCCATGAACCAGGGCAAGGTACTCCTTTTTCAGCTGCCCCTGGGCAATGAGGGCGCCAAGCTTTGCCGCTGCCTGCTTGCTGCGGGCAAACACCATCAGCCCGCCCACGCCCATGTCCAGCCGGTGTACGGGGAAGAATTCCCCCGGCAGCACCTGCGCCAGAAGCTGCGGCATTTCCTTTTCCGAGTCCACCCCCACAGGCTTGATGCAGATTACAAAATCCGGGGTTTGGGTGATAATTTCCATAGATGATCTCCTTTGGATTTTCTACTAACCTTCCCCGATCATACCATACTCCCGTTAAATTTTCCACATTTCATTGCAAGTTTTGAAATTATCTGCTATACTGTATAAAAATACATTTTATTGAAGGAGATTCTACCCATGACCACGGAAGAATACCGGAAAAAGAGGCCCCTGGCGATTTTTCTGCATTACTTCAAAAACCACCGGCAGCTGTTTGCCGTTGACATCACCTGCGCCCTGCTGATTGCGCTGATCGATCTGGCCTTTCCCCTGGTAACCCGGGCCAGCCTCTATGACCTGCTGCCCAACGGAAAATTCGGCGTGTTCTTTGCCCTGATGGGTACCTGCCTGGCCTTTTATGTACTGCGCAGCTTTCTGAACTATATTGTCTGCTACTATGGCCACACCTTCGGCATCCGGGTGGAGGCGGACATCCGGGCGGACCTGTTCCGGCATATGCAGAACATGAGCTACGACTTCTACGACGCCAACCGCACCGGTCAGCTCATGAGCCGCCTGACCTCGGACCTGTTTGAGCTGACGGAGCTGGCCCACCATGGCCCGGAGGATGTGCTCACCTCCTCTGTGACCATCATCGGCGCACTGGTCGTCATGGCCACCATCCGCTGGGAGCTGGCTCTGGTGGTGGGCATTCTGGTGCCCATTTTTCTGTTCGTCATTATGTCCATGCGGTCTTCCCTCGGCAGCGTCTCCGTCGGGGTGAAGCAGAAGACCGGACACATCAATACGGAGATCGAATCCAGCCTCTCCGGCATCCGCACCGCCAAGGCCTTTGGCAATGAGGATATGGAGATCCGCCGGTTCGATGCTGCCAACGAGATCTTCAAAACCTCCAAACGAGCCTTCCACAAGGCCATGGGCCGGTTCAACAGCACCATGGAGCTCTTCCTGACGGTTCTGAACGTGGTGGTCATCGCGGTTGGCGGCTTCATGATCATGCAGGACAAAATGGACTATCGGGATCTGGTGACCTTCAGCCTGTATATCGCCACCTTTGTCAACCCCATGCGCAAGCTCTCCACCTTGTCCGAGATGTTCGCCAACGGCTTCGCGGGTCTGAACCGCTTTGTAGAAATCATGCGCACCGAGCCAACCATTCAGGATGCGGCGGATGCCAAGCCTCTGGAAAACGTAACAGGCTCCATTCGGGTTGACCACGTCAGCTTCACCTATGACGGCACGCTGCCGGTGCTCCACAACGTGAGCCTGGATGTGGCCCCCGGGGAGACCCTGGCCATCGTCGGCCCCTCCGGCGGCGGCAAGAGTACACTCTGCCAGCTGATTCCCAGATTTTACGATGTAACGGAGGGCAGCATCTCCATTGACGGCCAGGACGTGCGGCACATTCAGCAGCACAGCCTCCACAAGGCCATCGGCATTGTCCAGCAGGATGTGTTCCTGTTTGCGGACACCATTTTGGAAAACATTCGCTACGGCCGCCCCGATGCCACGGATGAGGAGGTAATCGAGGCCGCCAAGCAGGCGGAGATCTATGCGGATATCCAGGCCATGCCCAAGGGCTTCCAGACCTATGTAGGCGAGCGGGGCACCCTGCTCTCCGGCGGCCAGAAGCAGCGGGTGGCCATTGCCCGGATTTTCCTGATGAATCCCCCCATTCTGATTCTGGACGAGGCCACCTCCGCCCTGGATTCCGTGACGGAAGCCAAAATCCAGCGTGCCTTCGACAACCTGAGCCGGGGCCGCACCACGCTGATCATTGCCCACCGTCTGAGCACCATCCGCTCTGCCAGCCGCATCATCTCCATTGCCGACGGCCGCATCACCGAGTCCGGCACCCACGGGGAGCTCCTCCAAAAGGGCGGGGTCTACGCAGACCTCTACAACACCCAAAACGCCCTGGCGCTGGAGGCGCTGAAGGGCTAACCATCTTGAAAAGGACACTGCCATTGCAGGCGCCGCAGCCTTTGCCGCCGGTTTGCAATGGCAGTCTTCTTTTGCCCATTGTGGGTCTGTTCTGTATCTCCTTGAGGCGGCCAACCTCAAATCTGTCCCCATTTTGAGAATACTATTTTTTCATATTGCATTTCCGAGCTTGCGTCTTCTCCTTCCTCCGCTTCCTTTTCTTGCATAAATATTCTTATCTTCCCCATTTTTTCTGAATTTCGGCACTATATTCATGTCTTATTCCAATCATATAGCAAATTTATCAGGTTTTCATTTTCCTCTCACCACGGATTTCACTCCGCGCTGTGTGGAATTTTCATATTTTGTTTCTACAGCAGAGATTTTTGTTTTTATTGTGCACGCATTTCTTCAAATGTCTTGTCATATTTTATACATTCATTTCACTTTTTCCTTTTCTTTTTATGCAAATAATAGAAATGAAATTCTTTGATTCATTTCTTGCATTTTCCCTTTGACAGCCGACGCTTTTCGGCGTATAATGTGGCCCATAGCAGGGTGTACAAAAGAAGTCGATATGATTTATGCACCTTGCTCATGTCTGCATGATGCAGGCAAATCATTCAGGAAAGGAATAAGAAAAGATGAAAAAGAAAATTCTTGCTCTGCTGCTTGCAGCGGCAATGGTTCTGTCTCTGGCAGCCTGCGGAAGCAGCGACTCCGGTGCCACCACTGCCGCCACCACCGCAGCTTCCGGCAGCGATTCTGTCACCACTGACACCACCGCCGCCGCAGCCGGTGATAAAATCCTCAATGTCATGGTTGAGGTTGAGGTAGAAAGCCTCGACCCCCAGGTTGCCACCGATGGCACAAGCTTTGAGGTCATCGCCAACTACACCGACGGTCTGACCCAGATGGACGCCGACGGCGCTGCCGTCCCCGCCATTGCCGAAAGCTGGGACATCAGCGATGATGGTACGGTTTACACCTTCCACCTGCGCGATGATGCCAACTGGTCCAACGGCGACCCCGTAACCGCTGACGACTTCATCTTCGCATGGCAGCGTGCCGTAGACCCCGCTCTGGCTTCCGAGTACAGCTATATGCTCTCCGACATCGGCCAGATCAAGAACGCCGCCGCCATCATTGCCGGCGAGAAGGACAAGAGCGAGCTGGGCGTCAAGGCTCTGGACAGCAAGACCCTGGAGGTTACGCTGGAGGTTCCTGTCAGCTACTTCCTGAGCCTGATGTATTTCCCCACCTTCTACCCCGTGAACGAGGCTTTCTTTGAGAGCCTGGCTGACGGTACCTTCGGCACCAGCCCCGAAACCACTCTGAGCAACGGCGCTTTTATCCTGACCAGCTATGAGCCCGCCGCGCTGAGCTTCACCCTGGCAAAGAACCCCGACTACTACGATGCTGACAGAGTCCAGCTGGACGGCCTGAGCTACCAGGTTATCAAGGACAGTCAGCAGGCCTATATGAGCTATCAGAACGGCGATCTGGACATCGTCATGCTCTCCGGCGACCAGGTTGAGCAGGTCGAGGGTGACCCCGAGCTGAATGTCACCGGCGCAGGCTACCTGTGGTACCTGACCCTGAACCAGAACGACGTTCCCGCTCTTGCCAACGTGAATATGCGTCTGGCCCTGAGCAACGCCATTGACCGCGTTTCCATTGTAGAGGACGTTGTGAAGGATGGCTCTGTTGCCACCTACACCGCCGTACCGCCTCAGTTCGCCGCAGGCCCTGACGGCTCCGACTTCTCCGCCGACCAGACGAAGTTCTCCGATGTGTGTGCTGACGATGCCGACAAGGCTGCGGAATATTTCGAAAAGGCCAAGGAAGAGCTTGGCACCGACACCTTCGAATTTGAGCTGCTGGTAGAGGACCAGACCGAAACCCAGAACGTTGCCACCGTTATCAAGGATCAGGTTGAAAAAGCCCTGCCCGGCGTAACCCTGAATATCAAGGTTGAGCCCAAGAAGCAGCGTGTTGCCGACATTCAGGAGGGCAACTACGAAGTCTGCCTGACCCGTTGGGGCCCCGACTACGCCGATCCCATGACCTACCTGAATATGTGGACCACCGGCTGCTCCAACAACTACGGCCTGTGGAGTGATGCAGACTACGACGCGATCATCGAAGACTGCACCACCGGCGCTTACGTCACCGACGCCGAGGCCCGCTGGAACGCCATGTATGACGCCGAGAAGATCATCATGGACCAGGCTGTCATCGTCCCTGTGTACACCAAGGCCAACGCCAACATGATCAAGACCGGCGTGGAAGGCATTGAATTCCACCCCGTTGCCCTGAACCGGGTTTATAAGGACACCGTCAAGGGTTAAACTGCAGGCGCTGCTGAAAAGCAGACACTCATGAGGGCGGCGGCAACGCCGCCCTCACTTTTCCGGTATTTCTTGCTGAGGGCGATGACGGCATTGTCATCCGAGAGTACCGCCATCGTCCTCCGCAACCGAAAGGAGAAAGAAGCATGAAACGATACATTCTCAGGCGCGTCCTGATTTCCGCCTTTACGCTGCTGGCCATTACGCTGGTTCTGTTCGTCCTGCTGCAGCTGATGCCAGGCTCCCCTTTTAATGATGAGAAGCTCTCCGACGATCAGCGGGCCGTTCTCTATGAGAAATACGGTCTGGACCAGCCCATCATTGTGCAGTTTGGGAAATACGTTGCAAACCTCTGCAAGGGTGATTTTGGCGTCAGCTACACCATCAGCAAAAACACCCCTATTACCCAGCTGATTCAAAGCCGCCTTCCGGTCTCCATTCGCATCGGCGGTCAGGCCGTAGCCCTGGGCGCGCTGGTTGGTCTCATTCTGGGTATTGTCGCAGCCCTGAATCACAATACCGTCTGGGACAATCTATGTACCCTCATCAGCGTCATCGGCGTGTCCGTTCCAAGCTATGTGTTCGCTCTGGGGCTGAGCTACAGCTTCGGCTTCAAGCTGAAGCTGCTTCCCATGCTCTATGCGGACAAGACTCCGTTTGCCTCCTCTGTGCTGCCCAGCATCGCCCTTTCCATGTTCACCATGGCAAGCATTGCCCGGTTCACCCGGACGGAGATGCTGGAGGTTCTGGACAGTGACTATATGCTTCTGGCCGAGAGCAAGGGCATTACCGGCGGTCCCCTGATTTTCCGTCACGCTCTGCGCAACGCTCTGATTCCCATCGTCACCGTTCTGGCCCCGCTGATTGTAGACCTGATGACCGGCAGCCTGGTGGTGGAGAAGATTTTCTCCATCCCCGGCGTTGGCAGCCTGCTGGTAACGGCCATTCAATCCAACGATTACAATGTGGTCATCGCCCTGAGCTTTATTTACTCCGCAATGTACATCGGCATTATGCTGGTGGTTGACATTCTCTATGGTATCATCGACCCCCGGATTCGGGTTGCAAAGGATGGTGGAAACAAGAAATGAAGCTTCGAAAAACTGCTCCCGCGCCTGTGCCAGGTACAGCGGAATATACCTTTCAGGCGGACGATTTTCAGTGGAGAAGCGATGCTTCCTCTGCACACATTGACTCCAATTTTGCTTCTCAGAGCTACTGGAAAGACGTGTATAAGCGTTTTGTCAGCAACAAGGGCGCCCTGATCGCTCTGGTTCTGATTGTCCTCATTACCCTGCTGGCAATCTTTGGTCCCGGCATGAACAAATATGACTATGCCGAGCAGAACCTTTCGGAGAAGAACTTCGCTCCCCGGGTTCCCGGACTGGAAAAGCTGGGTATTTTTGACGGAAACGAAACCATGAGCACCTCCTCCGGCACAAAGATCGTCAACGGCTATGAGAAGAAGGAAGCCTACGACACCTATTATTGGTTCGGCTCCGACACCCTGGGCCGCGACATCTGGACGCGGGTCTGGCAGGGCACTCGAATCAGCCTGGGCATAGCCCTGGTTTCCGCCGTCATCAATATGACTCTCGGTATGTGCTACGGCCTGATTTCCGGCTACTTTGGGGGCATTACCGACAGCATCATGCAGCGCTTCGCCGAAATCAACAACGGAATTCCCCGGCTCGTCATCTGCACGCTGCTGCTGATGGTCCTGAAGCCCGGCTTCGGAACCATTGTGCTGACCCTGGTCATAACGGAATGGATTGGCATGAGCCGCATCGCCCGGGCGGAAATGCTGAAGCTGAAGGAGCAGGAATTCGTCCTTGCCAGCCGCACTCTGGGTGCCGGCAGCAACCGAATCATCTTCCGGGAGATTCTGCCCAACATCATCGGGCAGATCATCACCCAGCTCATGTTCAGCATTCCCACCGCTATTTTTACCGAGGCCTTCCTGAGCTTCGTGGGTCTGGGCATTCCCGTGCCCCAGTGCTCTCTGGGCAGCCTGATCAGTGATGCGTTCAACAGCTTCACCACCCATCCCTATCAGATTATCCCGCCCATTGCCGTGCTGGCCATTCTGATGCTCAGCTTCAATATGCTGGCTGACGGTCTGCGGGAAGCCTTCGACCCGAAACTAAAAGAAATGTGAGGTACGTACAATGGAACGAGAAAAAGTGCTGACTGTGCGGGACCTGAGCATTACCTTCACCACCACCGCAGGCCCTGTCCAAGCCATCCGGGGCGTGAATCTGGACCTGTACCGCGGGGAGACTCTGGCCATCGTGGGCGAGTCCGGCTCCGGCAAGTCCGTCACCGTCAAGGCCGCCATGGGTATTCTGGCAAAAAACGGCCGGGTAGACAGCGGCTCCATCGAATACACCTATCATCACGATGACGGAACGCCCGAAACCGTAGACATTCTGAAAATGAAAAAGGGCGATATTCGCCGTCACATCAACGGCAAGCGCATCGCCATGATTTTTCAAGACCCCATGACCAGCCTTGACCCCACCATGCCCATTGGCAAGCAGATTATGGAGGGCATGATCTGGCACTACAAAACCCCCAAGGCCGAGGCCTATAAAAAGGCCGTTTCCCTGCTGAAAGAAGTTGGCATCACCGATGCGGAAGCGCGGATGAAGAACTACCCCCACCAGCTTTCCGGCGGCATGCGGCAAAGAGTGGTCATCGCCATCGCTCTGGCCTGTGACCCGGAGCTGCTGATCTGCGATGAGCCAACCACAGCGCTGGACGTAACCATCCAGGCAAAAATTCTGGAGCTGATTCAGCGGATTCAGAAGGAGCGAAACATCTCCGTCATCTATATTACCCACGATCTGGGCGTTGTGGCAAAGGTTGCCGATTTTGTCAACGTCATGTATGCCGGACGCATCGTGGAAACCGGCACGACAGACGAAATCTACTACGCCCCCGCCCACCCCTACACCTGGGGCTTGCTCAGCGCCATGCCGGACCTGGATACGGATGATGACCGGCTCTACACCATTCCCGGTTCTCCCCCGAACCTGCTGCACCCTGTCACCGGCGATGCGTTCGCGCCCCGGAATGCCTATGCGCTGAACATCGATGCGCGGGCAGAACCGCCCATGTTCAAAATCACCGATACCCACTATGCAGCCACCTGGCTGCTAGACCCCCGTGCACCTGCGCACGAACTTCCCCCGGAGCTGAAGGTGCGCATTGTGCGCATGAGAAAGGAGGCAAAATAATATGTGTGAGCCTCTCTTGCAGGTTCGGGACCTGAAGCAGTATTTCAGAATCAGCGGCGGCTACACCGTCCGTGCCGTAGACGGCGTAAGCTTCGACATCTACCCCGGCGAAACCTACGGTCTGGTCGGTGAGTCCGGTTCCGGGAAATCCACAATCGGACGCAGCATTATCCGGCTCTATGAGCCCACCGCCGGACAGATTCTTTTTGAAGGAACGGACATCAGCGGAAAGCTGAACAAGCAGACCACCCAGCTTCTCCGCACCCAGATGCAGATGATCTTCCAAGACCCTATGGCCTGCCTGAACCCCCGAAAAAAAGTGGGGGAAATCATTGGGGAAGGCCTGGATATTCACCACCTATATAAGACCCGGGAAGAGCGCAAGGAGAAGATCGATAAAATTCTTGCAAAGGTTGGGCTGGCCCCCGAGCACGCGGACCGCTACCCCCACCAATTCTCCGGCGGCCAGCGCCAGCGGGTAGGAATTGCCCGAGCTCTGATTATGAACCCCAAGCTGATTATTGCCGATGAGTGCATCTCCGCCCTGGATGTCTCCATCCAGGCCCAGGTGGTCAACCTGATGAAGGACATTCAACAGGAAACGGGCACAGCCTACCTGTTCATTGCCCACGACCTATCCATGGTGAAATACATCTCTGACCGCATCGGCGTGCTGCACCTGGGCCATCTGTTGGAGACCGGCACCACAGAGGAAATTTTTACCCACCCTGTGCATCCCTACACCAGAAGCCTGCTGTCCGCCATTCCCAGTCCCAACCCCAGAGTGGAACGGAATCGGATTGCGGAAAGCTACGACTATGCCACCTCCGATCTGGACTACAGCACCGGAACGCTCCACACCCTGGAGGGCACCCACCAGGTGCTGGGCACGGATGAAGACGTGGCCCGGTGGCTGAGCCGGTAAAGGGTTAAAGTCGGGCCGCCGCATGGGCGGCAGTCTGACACTGTTGAACAGGAAAAGCAGACTCTCTCCATTTTTGGAAAGAGTCTGCTTTTGATTTCCGGTTTAAGGGCTTATTATGTTGACTTGCGCCGTGCCGTTTCCATCAGCAACAAGGGACTGCCCTTTTTGCGGGGCAGTCCCTTGCGTATCAACAGGAATTCAGAACGGCTTAGTACATTCCGCCTGCCTGACCGGCAGCGGCGGCTGCGGCGGCATCGGCAGCGGGATCGGGCTTATCCACAACCAGGCTCTCGGTGGTCAGCA
>OIZO01001475.1_pt1 | contig 11897 bp, 7 predicted proteins | sample 1588551 | NCBI WGS metagenome assembly OIZO01 (sample SAMN03283271) | human gut metagenome | biome: human-associated habitat; material: feces | host: Homo sapiens | place: Peru | collected 2012 | reverse complement strand
AAGGTAAGTGTTCGTCCTTCAGGTACAGAGCCTAAGATTAAGTTCTATATCGAGGTAAAGGATCCTTCATTCAAGTGCGCTGGCTGCTACAACCGTTGTACAGCAGCTGCTATGGAGAAGATCGAGGCTATCAAGAAGAGCTTGAACTTGGATTAATTCGTAGATTATATTTCCGGCGAGAGGTCATCCTGACTTCTCGCCTTTTTATTGCTCTTTGCAAAATGATTCTGCAGAATAAGATTCATACAGAATTATAAAAAAGAAACTCCCCAGATTCGTCAAGAATCTGGGGAGTTTTATTAGATATAAATTAAATAATCTCAAACAAATAGGCGGTGCTATTTTTCAATAGACGATGTGATTTGCATTGGAATATTACTTGCTCAAATTAGCAATGGTAGCAATCATGGCTGCGATGCTTGACATACTTGTACCGAGACTCATCGTTTCTGCAATACTCATCTTGCGCTTCAACTTGGCAGGAACTACAATTTCACAACCAGGTTGAACTTTAGCACCATGACCAACTTTGGCAACCTTACCATTCATATAGATGATATATGACTTGCTCTTGATGGCATCAGAAGCAAAACCACCAGCTTGGTCTATGTAGTAGCTTGCCCGTTTGCCCTTTTCATAGGCAACAGTATTGGCATACATCACAGCACCATTGATTTTTACGGTTCCAGTATATTGTGGAACGACCAGTCGGTCTCCTTCACGCAATACCAGGTCGTCATCGCAACCAGGATTCTTGAGCGCTGCAGCCAGGTCAATTCCTACAGGATATTCATCAGGAACATTGAATTTCTCCAATTCTGCATTCTTGGCTCCTTCTGCAGCTTGTTGGAGATTGCCGCTGTTGCTACTAGCTGCCAATTGGAGGAGGTTCTTCTGCTGTTGCTCACGCTGCATCTTCAGAACAGCTTCCATACGGGCTTTCTCTGTGCTGTTGGCTCTACGGATCAAGCGGGCTCCCTTGATATATGCTTGATTGGTTGCTCCACCAGCCTTGTAGAACAGGTCGCTGATGCGGGTATTACGCTTGGTGAGTGTGTAAGCTCCTGCAAACATGACTTCTCCCTCGATGCTCACATTTTCCAGTTCGTTGTATGCTGGACTCTTGCGAATAGAAACCTCGTCGAAAGGCATCAGAACAAAGCCGGGAGTGCCATCAATGACAAAACCATCCTTCAAGGAGAGGGTGAATGTCTGAGCAATCAAACTGTCTGGTTGCAATGCCTTGGCATCAGAAACACGGCGACTTACGTTGACATTCACGATGGATGCCTTGTCGGTCAGACCACCAGCCTGAAGTACGAAGTCTTCGATAGTTTCATTGTCGGCGTATTTATAGGTTCCAGGATATTGTACCTCGCCGCGAATTGTGATGGTTCGCTCTATCTGCTTATCCTGTCGGGTAGGGATGAAGAGCACATCATTCTCCTTCAACGGAATATCTGCCACCTTTCCACTCATGATACCTGCGATATCCATACTGATAACTTCCAATGTGCGGTCTGGTTTCATTCTGTGCATGACCGCTCTATTGGTGAATGCATCCTCAGTAAGACCTTCTGCATGTTCAACCAGAGAACGAACGCTGTTAATCTGTTCGCCGATATTGTACATACCTGGACGGAATACAGCACCCTTGATTTCTACCGTATTGGCATATCTTGGCAGGATGGAGTCAACGCTTACTGAATCGCCATCAGCGATGTGGAAACTGGCAAAATCGAATTCGTCAACATTGAATACGGCATATTCTCTTCCTGTCTTTCTGTTCACACGTACCGATTTCTTATAAGCATCACCGGTGAAACTACCGGCATATTTGAGCAGTGAATTGATGCTCTCGTTCTTTTTCATCTCATAGAACATCGGGCGTTTTACCTTACCCGTGATGTTGACCAGACAGTCGTATGGACCTACTACAATCACATCATTGTCTGCGAGTCGTACATTGCCTGTCAACTTACCATTGAGGATGTAGTCGTAGATATCAACTACAGTAACCAACCTGTTGTTTCTATATACCTTAATATTACGGAGTGTACCCAGGTCGTTGGTTCCTCCTGCCATGTAGAGGGCATGGAAAACGGTAGCGAAGGCTGAGAGGGTATAGGTTCCAGGAGCCTTTACTTCACCCATCACATTGACCATAATGGTCTTGGTCTGGCCTACTGTCAACTTGATATGGCTGGAAGAATATCTGCTACCTAACGTACCGCGCAATCTAGCATTGGCCTGAGCCACGGTAAGACCGCTGACATTCACCGGACCATACCCCTCGATGGTAACGGTTCCATCTGGAGAAACAGTACTCTCGATGGTTTTCTGGGAAGCACCATAGATGTCGATGATGACAGCATCACCAGGACCCAAGCGGTAGTTCTGTGGGGTTGCGATATTCATGTTAGGCTCAAAGCTCAACTCCTTATTATTAAAGATGTCGCGGCCGAAGACCTTCTTGCGATTGTATCTCTGTTCTGCCAGCAAATGACGAAGCAACTGGGTTGAATCAGGGTAGATACCATACATCTCGTTCTGCATGTCCACATACTCCTCGTCCTGATTGTCGTAAGTATGCTTATAGGAAAGGTCGCGCTGTCCCATGATTCTGTAGTTGCTATAGTTGCTGGCCTCTTTGTCAGCCTCTTTCCCATAATCATCACGAGTTTTACCGTTGTTGGTACGTAGGCGAGAGCTGTTTGATGAGACTTTTCCTGTAGCACTGGCAAGGCCGCCTTGTTTGGCTTCCTTTTCATAGCGAGTGCGTACACGTCGAATCTGAGAAATATCAACACCGCGTTGCATCAACTTGGTGACGATTTGTGCATTCGAGGTTCCAGAGTTGTGCTCCTTTACCACAAATTGCATCACTTGGTCGTCGGTCATGCTGGAAGATTGAGCCATGGCTACTGATGAGACCATGAAAAGCATGAGCGAAAAGATGATTAATTTCTTCATTTCACTATTAGTTTTGTTTTGTTTCTTATATAATAACTCAAAAATTCGCAATTTGTTGTAAATTTAGAGCTATTTCTTGAAACCGAAAATTCGTTTGATGAATTTCTTTACGACATTTTCTTTCTTCTGAGGGTTGACAATTGGAGTAGGTTTGCGAGAATTTGATTTCTCGTTAGCCTTCTTCTGTGCAACGCCTCTTCCTCTTCCGTTGCTGCCAGGACGTACGTTCTCTGGTGCATTGCTGCGCTGGTTGTTGTTGCGCTGTTCGCCGGTCTTACGATTATCCTGTCTGTTGCGGTTGTTTCTATTGTTGCGCTTTCCGCCTTGTCTTGTCTCACCTTCCTGCTTGCTTTCGGCATTCTGCTGACGGTTATTTCTTGGCTGCTGCTTGTTGGCGTTCTGCTTGTTTGCATTCTGCTGCTTTTCGGCGTTCTGCTTGTTTGCATTCTGCTGCTTGTCAGCATTCTGCTGTTTGCCGTTTCTGCCATTTCTGTTGTTTGGCTTGTTTGCAACCTGTTCGCCCTGCTGGCGAGGAGCCTTTTCCTGACGGTTGTTCTGTTTGTTCGGCTTGCGCTTGTGTGCAGTCTGGTCGCGGTCTTTCTGGCGGCGGCTCTTTGCACTGGTCTTGCCGTTACCATTGTTTTTACCAGGCTTCTTAGGCTTGTCCATCTTGACATATTCAGGACCTTCTCCACACTCAGCTGGCAGTGGCATCTTTTCTACCACTTTTTCCAGGAACTTTTCTATCTGCTGGAACCAGTAGATATCCATTTCCGTAACCAAGGTAATGGCTCTTCCGTCTCTATCTGCACGAGCGGTACGGCCGATGCGGTGTACATAGTCTTCTGTGTCGTGCGGAACATCGAAGTTGATAACTAATGTGATATCATCGATATCGATACCACGGGCAACAATATCCGTAGCAACCAGTACGTCAATCTGGCCGCTCTTAAACTTGAACATGATGTCATCGCGTTCTTGCTGAGAAAGGTCGGAGTGCATTTCACCACAGTTGATCTTCTGTTGTTGTAGTGAAGCAGAGAGCTGTTTCACCTTTGTCTTACTGCCGCAGAAGATAATGACGCGCTTCAGGTCACCAGCCTTGAAGATATCCTTGATGATGCTCATTTTCTGAGCCTCATAGCAGACGTATGCTTCTTGTTTGATTTTCTCGGCAGGCTTGCTGACAGCAAGTTTGATTTCTACAGGATTCTTCAGCAAGCTCTTTGCCAGTTCCTCGATCTTGGTAGGCATGGTAGCAGAAAACATGATCGTCTGGCAAGACTGAGGCAATTTCTTGGCGATGGTCATGATATCCTCAGAGAAACCCATGTCGAGCATGCGGTCAGCCTCGTCAAGAATAAAGAAACTTACCTTACTTAAATCTACATTTCCCAGACTGATATGGGTGATGAGTCGGCCAGGAGTAGCTATTACTACATCAGCACCCATACGGAGACTCTTCAATTCCTGGTCGTAGCGGTTGCCGTCATTTCCACCATATACAGCCACGCTGCTCACTCCCTGCAGATAGTAGCTGAATCCCTGCATGGCCTGGTCTATCTGCTGTGCCAGTTCTCGGGTAGGTGACATGATGATGCAGTTGATGGCATCTTCAGGGTATCCGCCGTCATCCAATTTACTCAGAATAGGCAACAGATAGGCGGCAGTCTTACCGGTACCCGTTTGAGCCACACCAAGAACGTCATTACCTTTCAATATCTCAGGAATACATTTCTCTTGAACAGGGGTGCATGTGTCGAAATGCATGTCATATAACGCATCAAGCACATTGTCATTTAAATCTAATTCGTCAAAATACATTTATAATCTCTTTATTATTATATATAATAATGTGTAGGTCTCTCTTGAAATAAGTGATGACCGTCATACATTATCTATTATTATATTATACAATCTTACATTATCTCGGTGCATTGCGATAGCAGAAATATGCTACGACGGCAAAGAGGATATTTGGCATCCATGCAGCAAGCATAGGTGGAAAATTGGCTTGTATGGCAAAGGTTGCCGATACGGTCTGAAGCATGATGTATCCGAAACTCAAGGCAAGTCCCACGCCGAGTGCCATACCCATTCCTCCCTTGCGCTTCTTGGCAGAGAGGGAGAGACCGATGATGGTCAGGATAAAGGAGGCAAAAGATGCTGCTATGCGCTTGTGGTATTCCACCTGATATTGCACCACATTGCCGGAACCTCGGTCTATCTGCTTGTTGATGTACTCCTTCAATTCTGGACTGGTAAAGGTCTCCTGCTGTCCCTTGGAATATACCAGGTCGGTTGGTTCCATGGTTATCAGCGTATCTTTCTCAGCACCGCTGGTAATATGTTCCTTCATACCTTGCAGCTTACGTACCTTCCAATTTCTGATTTTCCAATGGTACTTGGAATCCGAGATAGTATCGTACTGTACCTCCATCGCAGTGAGGTGGCTGACCAGCTTTTTCTCCTGAAATTTATCCAGACAGAAGCCATATCCCCTTTTGGTCGTATTGTCGTAGTGCTGGATGTATGCGATGACTCCACGGTCCACTTGCAACTGCACATTGTCGGCAGACGTGTTCTTAGCCTTCTTCTTATACATGTTTTCAAAGTTCTGTCTGATGACAGTACCATGTGGTATCACGTATGCAGACAGCGAGTAGGAGAGTGCAGAGAGCATGACACACGTCAGCATGTATGGTCGCATCAAACGCTTGAAGGAAGTTCCGGAAGCGAGGATAGCGATAATTTCTGAATTGCCAGCCATCTTAGTCGTGAAGAGGATGACGGCAATGAATACAAACAAGGCACTGAACAAGTTGGCGAAGTATGGCACAAAGTTGGCATAGTAATCGAAGATGATGGCACGCATAGGAGCATGATTCTCCGAAAACTTGGCCAGATTCTCATTGAAGTCGAATACAATGGCGATGGAGATAATCAGTGCGATACTGAAAAAATAATATCCCACGAACTTCTTGATGATGTACCAGTCTAATCGCTTGATATATCTGAAGAGGTTGAGATACCTGAGTACCTTCAGAAATCTCAACTTGTGGGCAGTCCATTTTGCAGCCTTTACGAGCCATGCGAAATGCTTGCCAAACCATCGCTGAAACTTGTATCTTCTGCGATGTTTCCTTATTTGTTTAAAATTCTTCATTATATTTCTTTAAATTCTTCGTCCTAATTGGTCGATAATGGAACGCTTCCACTGTACGAAGTCGCCCTGCTCGATGTGCTGGCGTGCATCTGTCACCAGTCGGAGATAGAAGGCGAGGTTGTGGATGCTGGCAATCTGCATTGCCAAAAGCTCCTGTGCTTTGAAAAGGTGGTGGAGGTATGCCTTGGTTGTTATGCGGTCGATATCGCAACCATCCGGGTCAACAGGACTGAAGTCCATTTCCCATTTCTTGTTACGCATATTCATGGTGCCATTGTAGGTGAATAGCATGGCGTTTCTTCCGTTTCGGGTAGGCATAACGCAGTCAAACATATCAACTCCTCGTTCGATAGCTTCCAGAATGTTCTGTGGAGTACCTACTCCCATGAGGTAGCGAGGCTTGTCCTTAGGAAGAATCTCATTGACCACCTCTATCATCTCATACATCACTTCTGTAGGTTCACCTACAGCAAGACCACCGATGGCATTTCCGTCAGCACCCTTGTCGGCTACATACTTAGCAGCTTCTCTTCTCAGTTCGGGGAAGGTACAACCCTGTACGATAGGGAAGAGACTCTGGTTGTAGCCATAGAGAGGTTCTGTTTCATCGAAGCGCTTGATGCAACGGTCCAGCCAGCGCTGGGTCAACTCCAAGCTTTTCTTTGCATACTGGAAATCACTTTGTCCAGGAGGACATTCATCAAATGCCATCATGATGTCGGCACCGATGATACGTTCTGTATCCATGACATTCTCTGGAGTAAAGAAGTGTTTACTACCGTCAATGTGAGAACGGAATTCGCAACCTTCTTCTCTCAGTTTGCGGATGCCAGTCAGTGAGAATACCTGGAAGCCACCGCTATCTGTAAGGATAGGACGGTCCCAGCCATTGAAACCGTGAAGACCGCCTGCAGCCTTGATGACCTCCAGTCCCGGACGGAGGTATAGATGGTAGGTATTGCCTAAGATAATCTGTGCCTTTACCTGTTTGCGAAGCTCGTCAAAATGTACGCCCTTTACAGAACCTACAGTTCCTACGGGCATGAAGATAGGAGTCTTTATCTGTCCGTGGTCTGTGGTGATGATACCAGTACGTGCATCACTTGCTTTATCTGTTACTTGTAGTTCAAACTTCATGATAGTCTTGATGTTATTTGTTGTTTTCTTCTTCTTCGTCAATCGTGAAATCGACAGGATGTTCCACCTTTTCGTCAGTGAGTGCAAACTTCCAGACATCAGCTACATTCTCTACATAGTGGAATTCAACCCCCTTGCGGTATTGCTCAGGAATTTCCTCTATGTCCTTCTGATTGGCCTGGCACATCACGATATCGGTGATACCAGCTCGCTTGGCTGCTAAGATCTTCTCCTTGATACCGCCTACAGGTAGTACCTTTCCACGGAGCGTGATTTCGCCAGTCATGGCTGTATTCTTGCGAACCTTGCGCTGAGTCAGGGCAGAGGCGATACTGGTTGCGATGGTGATACCGGCAGATGGTCCGTCTTTAGGAGTTGCCCCCTCTGGTACGTGGATATGGATATTCCAGTTGCTGAAAATTCTGTAATCTATTCCGAGCAGGTCGATATGCGCCTTGACATATTCGAGTGCAATCACGGCAGATTCCTTCATCACGTCTCCGAGGTTACCTGTCAGCGTGAGTTTCCCAGCCTTGCCCTTGCTGAGGGAAGTCTCGATGAAGAGGATTTCGCCTCCCACGGAAGTCCATGCCAATCCGGTAACGACACCCGCATAAGCATTGCCCTGATAGATGTCACGGTTGAATGGAGGATTGCCCAAGAGACTTGCTGCCTCGGCTGGGGTGATGTTGGTTGTTTCCAACATGTCCTCGTAAGCCAACTTGAAAGCCATTTTGCGCAAGGCTTTGTTGAGCTGTTTCTCCAACTGGCGTACACCGCTTTCTCGGGTATATTGTTCGATGATCTTCTCGATGGCAGCTTTAGAGAACTTGATCTTTGGAGTATATTTCTTGAGACCGGTATTCTCCAACTCTCTCGGAATCAGATGACGCTTGGCAATCTCTACCTTCTCCTCTGTGATGTAACCACCTACTTCGATGAGTTCCATACGGTCGAGCAATGGACGTGGGATAGAACTCAGGTCGTTGGCTGTGGCAATGAAGAGAACCTTCGACAAATCATAGTCAATATCCAGATAGTTATCATGGAAAGCCTTGTTCTGTTCCGGGTCGAGAACTTCCAGCAATGCCGAAGAAGGATCACCATTAAAGTTGGCCTGTGAGATCTTGTCAATTTCATCAAGGATAAAGACAGGGTTGGCGCTACCAGCCTTCTGGATATTCTTGATGATACGACCAGGCATAGCACCGATGTAAGTGCGGCGGTGACCTCTGATTTCAGCCTCGTCGTGCAAACCGCCAAGAGAAACTCTCACGTATTTACGGCCCATCGCTTGTGCAATGCTTTTGCCGAGACTGGTTTTACCAACTCCCGGAGGGCCATAGAGGCAGAGGATAGGGCTCTTCAGGTCATCACGCAAAGCTCTTACAGCGAGGTATTCCAGAATGCGCTCTTTCACCTTTTCCATGCCATAATGGTCTTTGTCCAAAACCTTTTTGGCATGTTTGAGACTCAAGTTATCTATCGTGCAGTCATTCCAAGGCAAATCTACCATTGTCTGCAGGTAGTTGATCTGTGTAGAATAGTCAGGACTTTGCGGATGCAAGGTGTCGAGTCGCTTGAATTCCTTATTGAATATTTTTTCTACATTCTCATTCCAATTTTTACTCTTGGCTTTTTCAAGAATCTCTTTCTTCTCTGGGCTCATGTCGTTTCCGCCGAGCTCTTTCTTGATGTTCTTGAGCTGTTGTTGCAGGAAGTATTCACGTTGCTGTTCGTCCAGATCGTTTTTTGTTTTCTGGCGGATGTCAGACTGTATGTCAAATAACTGTTTGAGTCTGTTCTCATATTTGAGGGCTTCAAACATACGGTCTGTCATACTATTCATTTCCAGCATCTTGATTTTTTCTTCTATGCTGAAAGGCATGGATGAAAAGATGAAATTCGTACGTACCAGCGGATTGGATATAGAGTTGACTGCATACTCTGCATCATCAGGTATCTCATCGTTGTCTTGAATCAACTTGATGGTTTGAGAGAACAGAGAGTTTTGCAAAAGTCTGAATTCTGTATCCGTTTTTTTAGGCCATTCTTCAGAAATACTTTCCACATATCCGCTATAGAACGGTCTTTTTGTATCGATACTTTTCAATTTGCATTTTCCCAATCCTTGTACTACGATGGTAACCTGACCATTTTGCTGACCAGGAAGTTCTACCATCTTGATGAGACGGCAGAAGACACCGGTTTCATATAAATCTTCCTTTTCAGGATCATCCAGATTGGCATCTTTTTGGGTAAAAGCGCAGAAAATAAGATCGTCGTTTTTCTGTTTGAGATAATCTACTACTGCGATACTTTGCTTTCTGCCAAGTATGATAGGGGTGAGAACGGTAGGGAAAATCACTAAGTCTCGGGTGCAGATAATAGGATACGTCCCGGATTCTCTATCTTTTAGCAATTCCGTAATGTCGCCTTCAAAATCGGCAATCATGTGTAATTGATTATTTTTAATATTGTCCATATTCTGTTATAAATGCATTTTGACTTGCAAAGATAGCCTTTTTTGGTGAATTTTGGGTTGAAAGATACAAAATTTAATATTATAATGTGTAATTTCTTTCTTTATAGACTGTTTTTTACTGAAAAGTAAAATATATTGCGTGTTTTTTCGTTAGAAAATTAAATGAAGCATGAATTTAGAATATGACAGGTTTTCGATTTAAACAGTTTGAGATATTACAAGACCGTTGTGCCATGAAGGTGGGAACGGATGGTGTGTTGTTAGGAGCATGGGCTTTTGGCGGAACCCGTATTCTCGATATTGGATGCGGTACGGGATTGATAGCCTTGATGATGGCTCAGCGTTTTCCTGCTGCCCAGGTGGTAGGTATTGATATTGACGAAGAGGCTTGTGGACAGGCAAGGGAAAATGTGGCAGCTAGTCCTTTTGATGATAGAATTGATGTAGCTCATTGTCGGTTGCAGGATTATTCCGGTGAGGAATTTGATGCAATAGTCAGTAATCCTCCGTTCTTTCAGAATAGTTTGAAAAATCCGGATAGCAAAAAGGCAATGGCTCGACATGCTGATACCTTGCCATTTAGGGATCTCTGGCAAGGTGTAAAACGCTTACTTTCTGAAAATGGGATTTTCTCGGTTGTACTGCCTTCTGATGTAAAGGATAAATTTGTGTCAGAAGCCTGTATGTCAGGATTTTACCTTGTTAGACAATGTGCTGTGAAGACGGTAGAACGGAAGCAGCCGAAACGCTATCTCCTGGCCTTTTCCAGACATAGAAACGGTGAACTGGAAAATGCCACGGAAATCATGATGAATCAAGATGGAAATCGTAGCGAATGGTATGCGAAAATAACTGACGAATTCTATCTTTAAACGCATCGCCTTTAAGGGATGGTTTAATGCGTCTGTTTCTATTTAAATATTCAGTTTGCGCTGCACAAGTTTGCTTAAAGCCTCCACTTTCTTGCTTTGCTTGTTGAAGTCATCACGCATGGCATTCAGGTCGTTAAAGAACTCTGTAAATGCAGTTTGGATAGCATTGGGCTTGCGGGCATTCTTGTCAGCGTATGGATTGACTATCATCTTGATGCCTTTTTCTTCAAGATGTACGTCAATTTCTGTTCCCGACATCACTGGGTCGCCATCATAGTGGATGACACCCGGTTGGCTTCGGGTGATATGAAGTTTCTTGCAACGGAAACTTTTTATCTTGGAGTTCTTGTTCAAAGTCTTGTTGAACATGTCGAAACTAACCTGTGGAGCTTCGAGTACATCAAAAGGTTCCATGATGATGACGTCCATCAGTCCGTCGCTCATGGAAGCTTGAGGGGCAATGTATGCATTATTGCCGTATTGGGAGGCATTGGCACATGAAATCAGGAAAGCCTTGTATTGTTTCGTACCGGTCTCGTCCTCTAATGTATAAGTTTCTGGCTGGTATTTCAAGCCTTCTCTGAGGATATTCTCAGCATAGCTGATAGGACCACGCTTTCCGCTTTCCGCAAATTTCATGCTGACAAAGGCGTCAAATCCCATGCCGCATGTACAGAAGAAAGGATATTCATTGATGACTCCATAATCAAGGTCATGAATTTCGCAATGATTGATGATTTCAATGCTTTTTCTCAAGTTCATCGGTATCAGGAGATGGCGTGCCAGCCCGTTGCCCGAACCGCAAGGGATGATGCCTAACGCAGTATCGGAATGGACGATGGAACGAGCCACTTCATTGATGGTTCCGTCACCACCTACAGCCACGACGATATCTACATGGTTGTTCTTAGCTTCGGTGGCAATCTCCGAAGCATGACCAGCTCTTTCTGTCATCCTAATCTCGTACTCGAAAAGCTCTTTGTTCAATGTTGACTCTATCAGGCTTGGAATGGCAGCCTTGCTGCTGGTGCCTGAAATAGGGTTCATTATGAATACTATCTTTTTCTTCATCCAAAGCAATATTTTTGTAATATGGTTTTGCAAAATTAGCAAAAATCCATAAAAAACAGGTTTTTATCCAATAAAAAAACGCTAAAATGTAACTTTCTTAGAAAAAAATAGGATTTATAAGTTCTTTTTTGTATCTTTGCAGCCTGAAACAATTGAAAATAATAAAGTACACCTATTAATAATGGGACAATTA
>OIZO01001474.1_pt1 | contig 11902 bp, 8 predicted proteins | sample 1588551 | NCBI WGS metagenome assembly OIZO01 (sample SAMN03283271) | human gut metagenome | biome: human-associated habitat; material: feces | host: Homo sapiens | place: Peru | collected 2012 | reverse complement strand
TCCAATAATGGCGGAAACCACAATGCAACCATGTATGAAGGCGCTGAGATCTGCAACAACAAAGCCGAGAAAACAGGTGGCGGAGCCATGATCTCTAAAGGCACCTTCACAATGAACGGCGGTACAATCTCCGGCAACATTTCCGGTACAAATAGCGCAAAAAGCGAAGCTGACCGGATCGGCGGCGGCGTATTTGTCCGCAGAGGCGGCCAGTTCATTATGAATGGCGGCGCAATCGAGAACAACGCGACAACAGCCTTTGGCGGCGGTGTCTGCTTTGATGCCAGTGATTATAGCGGTATGGTGCCGAAGATCGAGCTGAATGCCGGCACCATCAAAAATAATCACATGCAGGCCACCGTCGGTGACGAATATCAGATCACAGGCAGTATATCAAATGATTTGGCTGTCACCGGTAAAGACTATGGAAAGCGCGATCGCTTCCTCTATATTTCCCGCGAGGCAACTGTTGGAGATAAGGCAGTTTATTTCCAGACTGGGATTAAGACCGTAACCCCGGATGACAGCAGCCTTGACATCAGGCTGGGGAACACCAGTGCTGCAAATGTGACCGCTCTAACCGATGCTTCAAAGAGCATGGGCTGGAATGATCCGTTGACCACCCTCTGGGTTCAGCGTGATGGCGCAGCTGCACTGACGATAGGCGGCCTGACGCTGAACAATCTACCGGTCTATGTGTTAACCTTGCCGGTGGATGAAACCGGAAATATTCCCGATGCTTCGAAGGTGCAGGTTTATGAAGCTCAGAAGACGGACACAGGAGATGTAGACATCACGCTTCCGGATGTGTCCGGAAACGGCCATGCTGTAGCCATCGTTCAGCCCTCGCAGAACCACGGCACACTGATCATAAATGGACCTGAAACAATCGAAAAAAATAAAACCGGTGCACACTATCCCGTGACATATACCGTAACATATGATAAGGAAGCCACCGCAACCACGAGAGGCTCCAAACACGAGGAATGCACCGTCTGTGGCTATAAGAAGGCCGCCGTTGAAATTCCCGCAACGGGTTCTGCGGTGAAGCCGACTGATCAGACCGACAATTTTGGAAATACTACCCCGCCAAAAACCGGTGACAGCAGCAATCTCGTTTTATGGATCGCCCTTCTGCTCATCAGCGGCGGCGCTGTTATCGGCACAACGGTTGTAATCCGAAAGAAAAAGCACAATAGATAATAAAGCAAACAGATCTCAGGGCGGCTATCGGAAACGGTAGCCGCCTTACAGAGCGGCGCAATTGACAGACTGAGAGGGGGCGAACCTGTATAGGTTCGCCCCCTCTGATAAACGTATACTTCACGCGCACTCCGGAACAGCAGAGATTCTTCGCAGCGGCAAAGCGGCATCGCTTATTTGATCAAGCTCATTTTTTCAGATATTGCTTTATCATTTCGCCCAGAATGGGGATACAGCGGGCAATGTCTTCCTCTCCCGTGGTGGAAAAGTTTAGCCGCATGGCATTCTTGCCGCTTCCGTCGCAGCAGAAAAACTGACCGGGCACATAGGCAATGTTCTTTTGAAAGACGAAGTCAAACATCTCCAACGCATCTGTGCCTTCGGGCAGATCCACCCACATGAACAGACCGCCGCCGGGCAGGATGACCCGTGTACCCTCCGGGAAGCTGGCGCGGACAGCCTCCGCCATCACGTCTCTCCGACGGCGATACACATCGATCACCGTTTTCAGATGGCCGTCAAAATCGCAATCCTTCAGGTAGTGGTACACCTGACGCTGGGCAATGTTGTTCACCTGCAGATCATCCCGCATTTTCAGATATACCAGCTTGGTAATGCTCTCATGATCGGCAATCAGCCAACCTATGCGGAGTCCCGGAGCAATGGTCTTGGAGGTTGACCCGGAATAGATGACCCGCCCATATGTATCAAAGCTCTTGATAGCCGGCATGACCTGTCCGTCAAAGGAGATCAGGCTGTACGGACCATCCTCCACAACGAAGGTGTCGTACGTTTCTGCCAGCTCTACCAGCTTTTTGCGCCGTTCAACAGACATACAGCGCCCGGTGGGATTCTGGAAATCTGCAATGGTGTAGATGAAAGCCACCTTTTTGTGCTGCTGCAGCACCTGCTCCAGCGCATCCATCTTCATACCGTCGTCATCCATGCCGACGCCCACGATCTCCGCACCATAGGAGCGGAAGGTGTCCAGCGCACCCGGGTAGGACGGGTTCTCCACGATGACCACGGATCCCGGCTCGATCATGCCCTTGGCGAGGTAAGCCAAGCCCTGCTGGGCGCCGCTGGTAATGAGAATATTTTTGTAGTCGATATTGTTGACCTGATAGCGCTTCATAAACTCCACCAGATACTGACGCAGGGGATCGTAGCCGTCAGAGGCGGCATATTGAATCGCCTCGCCGCCCTCCTCGTCAAAAACCTGGTCGGTGATGCGGCGCAGATCCTCCAGCGGGAAAAACTCCTTGCTGGGCAGACCACCGGCAAAGGACACTACCTGAATACCGTCTTTTGCCTTGTCGCGAATCTTGGCCGTAATGCTTCGAATGGATGAGGGGGTCAGTGCATCCAGAAACTTACTACTGATAACCATAACGGATACTCCTTACATATAAAGTGAAAAGGTTTCGCGGGATCATTCGCCCACATTGACATCCGCTTCCTTCAGACCGTTGAACACATCCGCGTCAAATTCGCCCTCGGACTTGGCAACGATCACGGTATCCACAGAGTCGCCCAGCACATTCAGTACAGTCTTGAACATGTCGGGGAACTTGTCGATTGCCACAATGATGGCGATTGCCTCCAGCGGGAAGCCCACGGACTGCAGCACCACGGTCAGCGTGACCATGACCACGCCGGGCATACCGGGGGAGCCGATGGTGCCAAGGGTAGCGGCGATCACGATGGTAACGATCATGGGCCAGGTCAGGTCAATGTTGTACAGCTGCGCCACGAACACAGCGGTCATGCCCTGCATGATGGCGCTGCCGTCCATATTCAGCGTAGCACCCAGAGGCAGGGTGAAGGACGCCACCTTCTCGGAAACGCCGATGCTGCGGCAGAACTCGATGGAATAAGGCAGGGTTGCGTTGGAGGAGGAGGTGGAGAAAGGCACCAGCGCAATACGGCTGTACTTCTTGAGGAAGCGGCCATAGCTCAGACCGGTGAAGATCTTCAGCATCAGACCATAGATGAGCAGGCCGAACAGGAAGAGCAGGAAGATCTCGGAGGCGCAGTACTTGGCCAGCGTCACAATGATTGTGAAGCCCAGATTGGCAACGGTCTTAGCCATCAGGGCGCACACGCCGTAGGGGGTCAGCTGCATGACGATATTGACGATCTTCAACATGGTATTTGCCAGGGACTCGTTGAAGGACTTCACCGCCGCAGCTTTTTCGCCGATAAGGCTCAGGGCAATGCCAAAGAACACGGCAAAGACCACAATGTGGATCATTTTACCCTTCGCAAAGGACTCCACGATATTCGTGGGGATAAAGTCAAGGATAACGCTGGCAAACGAGGTGTTGACATTCTCGTAGGTGTTGGACAGGTCAAAAGACCCGAGATCCACGCCTACGCCGGGCTTGAGGATCATGCCGCCCAAAATACCAAAGGCGGAAGCGACCACTGTGGTAGCTACATAAATGATCAGGATCTTGCCGCCGATACGCCCCACCTGCTTGACATCGGTAGCACTGGAGATGCCCATGACCAGAGATGCAAAAACAAAGGGGATGATGGTCATCTTGATCAGATTCAGATACCCATTACCGACAATGTTCAGTATGGTATTGATGATGATATCATCACGGACATAGCCGTTCGGGACAAAGCACAGGATCGCGCCCAGTGCCAAGCCAAGAATCATACCGATAATAGATTTCTTTCCCAGGGTAGCGGCTTTTTTACTTTCGAGGGTTGCCATAGTGACTCCTTCCTTCTTTTAGAATGGTTGTTTGGGGTAACGCGACTTTTGATTTTCGGGACATGTGCACTGCTATTCTTGCGTGATCTCCTCCTTATTCGCTTTCTCTATTCGCCTTCTCTCCTGATATATTTCCACGCGTGCAGCAGGGTATCTTCATCCCCGAATGCACCAGATTTTGTGACGACCGGTATCCCCCGGAGCGGACCGTCAGCCAACAGTCCGGCAGGGGTTCCGCTCTGCACCTCCTCCAAAAGCAGGAGCTGCGTGGTATGCAAGCTGCGGCACACCTCCACGGCGGTGTCACCGCCAACTAAGATCAATCCATCATACAGCGTGTGATCGATACGCCCCAGCACCTCACCCAGCTTGGCTGCCAGGCTCTTACCCACCTTCCGTGCGGCGACATCGTCATCCGCAAATCCGGTCTGGCTGTAAAACAGGCTGTCAAAGGCCAATATCGCACCGTCCTCCTGCCGCAGCAGCTCTGTCAGTCTCTGTGCAGCGCGGGAGATCTCCGCAGGAGCCGGCTCGTGCAGTAAGCGCTCTGAATCCAGCAGAACCTTGTGCAGTCCACAGACAGCCTCCAGGCGCCGGACCTGTGCCGCCGTCTCCTTCTTCTGGGAGCCGGTAACGACCAAAACACGCTTGGCAGCCTGTCGGCACGCTACATCGGGCTGCTCTCCTCTCACCGGCAGCGCCTCTGCCAGCGCCGCACTGCCGCAGTACACGGGAGGCGTATCCAGCGCCTGCCCGATCTCCGCCGCCAGCGACAGATCCTCCTCTGTCACGGCATCGATCAGGCACAGAAGCGGCGCTTCCCTCCGGACGAAGTCGGCAGCCAGACCGGCTCCTTCCGCCCGCAGGCGTGCCAGCGGGATGTGGCAGACCGCCATGTGCGCGCGCTCCCTGAACAGGGCCAGCAGGTCTTTCGCAGAACCATCCGGCAGATGGAGTACGCCGCCGTCTACGGTACGGCCCATCCTCGGGAAGCTGGGCGCCGCCAACGCGATCCGGCGGCCGGCAGCCTCCAGCGTTGCCTCCAACTCCTCCACGGGGTTTCCCCGCATAAGCGAGTCGACCTTCTTAAAGAGTGTATCTTGATCGCACAGGACCATATGTTGAAGAACTTCCCGTGTGCGGACTGCCGCCTCCTGTGGGCACAGCTCCCGGGAGCTTGCATTGATGGATAACGCGGTGTTCTCGTCAAGACAGGGCCATGTTTCCTTCGGCGGCTCCACCAGAACCGTGGTGGCAATACCACGCTTTTGGAATTGAATTCCTGTATCGGTTGCGCCGGTCAGATCATCGGCGATGATGAAATACATATAGGCCCCTCACTTTACGGCGGATACATTTTTTTTGGCATTTGCCATACGGATGGCGTAATCCATAGCATTTACAAGACTCAGTTCATTTGCAACGCCGGTTCCGGCGTGTCCAAAAGCGGTTCCGTGGTCCACACTGGCCCTGATAATGGGCAAGCCCAATGTTACATTCACACCTGCCACCGCATCCCAGCGGCCCAGATCTTTGTTATATACAAAGCCCACGACCTTCAAAGGGATGTGCCCCTGATCGTGGTACATACAGACCACGATATCATACCAGCCGCCCAACGCCTTGGAAAAGGCGGTGTCCGGCGGGAGGGGCCCCAGGGCTTGAATACCCTCGGCCTTGGCCTGTTCAATAGCAGGAGCAATCTCCTCGATTTCCTCCCGCCCGAACATGCCGTCCTCCCCTGCATGGGGGTTCAGACCGCATACGCCCACCTTGGGCGCTGCGATACCCAGCTCCAGGCATGCCTTGTGGGCAATGCGGATGACATCCAGCACCCGCTCCTTTTTTACCAGGTCACAGGCCTGCCGCAGAGATACATGGGTGGATACGTGTACCACCCGCAGGTCATCGTGTGCCAGCATCATGGTGTACTTGTCCGTTCCGGTGTAATGGGCATAGATCTCGGTATGGCCGTTGAAATGGTGTCCGGCAAGATTCATGGCCTCCTTGTTCAGCGCGTTCGTAACGGTAGCGTCCACCTCGCCCGCCATAGCCAGCTCGATGACCTTTTTCACGCACTGAAACGCGGCATTTCCGCACATGGGATCCACCTTGCCATAGGAAAACCTGTCCCAGTCCACCAGCTCCAGATGCAGCACATCTATGGTACCGAATTCATATAGCCCCTGACTGGGTCTGTCCACCTGATGGAGCTTCAGCTCCGAGTGGTTCGTCACCCGCAGCGCATCGCGGATGCACTTGATATCGCCTATCACCAGCGGCCGGCACCGCTGGTATACCGCGGCATCGGACAAAGCCCGGACGGTGATCTCCGGACCGCAGCCGGCGGGATCTCCCATGGTGATCCCCAAAATCGGACGATTCATATGGTTAACGCCTCCTTGTGATTCTTCTGCGTCCCTTACAGGACGCTTTGATAAATAGCCCGGATCTCCTCCAGCGTCAGTTCCTTGCGATTGTTGTCCAGCAGGCGCCGCTGCTGGCTGCCGGAGGTGACCAGAAAATCAATGTCAGACGGCTGCACACCGTAGGGCTTGAGATCCGTGGGGATATCCGTGCGGCGGATAATATCCTCGATGGCGGCAATGACACGCAGAGATTTTTCCTCGGCGCTCTGCCCGTGGCATTCGGGGTACACCGCGTCGCACAGCTGCGCCAGCTCCTTTTCACAGGCGGGCCGGTTGCAGCGCATCACCGGTGCAAACAGGATCGCATTGGATACGCCGTGGGCAATATGGAATTTGCCGCCCAGAGGATAGCTCAGCGCATGTACGGCAGTGGTACCGCTGGCTGTAATGGCCACGCCTCCGTAAAACGCCCCCAGCATCATGGCTGTCTTGGCTTCCATGTCGTCCGGATCTTCATAGGCGCGTACCAGATTTTCAAAAATCAGCTTGGCGCCGGTCAGGGCAAACATATTGCTGAAATCCGTAGCCTTCAGTGAGGTATAGCACTCCACCACATGGGCCAGCGCGTCTACACCGGTGGCGGCTACAATGGTTTTCGGCAAATGGCGGATCGTCAGCGGATCCAAAACCGCATAGTCCGGGATCATGGCATCGTTGACGATGCCCTTTTTCACACTCTCCTCCGGGATGGCTACAATGGCGTTGCAGGTGGCCTCAGACCCGGTGCCGCAGGTGGTGGGCAGGAACACCGTCTTTACCTGCTTGCGCCCCTGCGTGGGGTCCTGCAGCAGATCTCGGACGGTATAGGGCGCGCCCTTGAGAATGGAACACAGCTTCGCTGTGTCCATTACACTGCCGCCGCCTATCGCCACGATCAGGTCGCACGCCATTGCCTCCAGCTGCCCGGCGATTTTCTCTACGTCCAAGTAGCTGGGCTCCCGCGGTATATCGTCCAGCACCTCATAGGAAACATCTGTCAGTTCACGCAGCAGCACGTCGCATACGCCGGACTGCCGCACGCCCTGATCGGTGAACACGACAACCTTTTTCGCGTTCTCCCTGCGAATGATCTCCGGGACAGCTTTCACACTGCCCTCCCCCAAGTGGGTACACGCAGGCAGCTTCAGACTAATCATATCTCCGCACCTCCTTGTCAGCGTTTGTAGGCCGCATAGTATCGGTCAATGGTATCCAGAATGGCGTTGTCTGTCTCCTCGCTCACCATTCCGAAGGGCTTGCGGCACGGGCCCAGAGGCTGCCCGATCAGGTTGGCTGCCCGCTTAACGATAGAGTTGGGATTGCCATACTTGAAGCAGTCACGGATGGGCTGAATCCCCTGCTGGGCAGCTTCAGCGGCAGCCATGTCGCCCTTCTTCCAATTCTGGTAGATACTCACCATCATTTCCGGCAGAATATTGGCAACTGCGGTAATTCCGCCCTTACCTCCATTCTGCAGCGTTTTCAGGATCAGCGCATCGTTGCCGGAAAGGACGGAGAAGTGCTCCGGATCTGTGCCGTGTATGTATGCCAGAATGTTTTCAAACTTTCCACTGGAATCTTTCACGCCCCGGATATTGGAAAAGTCCTTCGCCAGCCGGGATACCGTCTCCGGCTCAATGGCACAGCCGGTGCGCATGGGGATGTTGTACATCACGATGGGCAGCTTCACCGCGGCGGCAATATCCGCATAGTGGCGGTACAGCTCCTCCTGGTTCAGCGCCGCGAAATACGGGGTGATAATGGACAGCACATCTACGCCGATCTCCTGCGCCGCCAGCGACAGGTCAATGGTGTCCTGCGTACCCACACAGCCGGTCCCCGCATAGACGGGCACCCGCCCCCGCGCCTCATCCACGCAGATGCGCATGACCCGCTTTTTCTCCTCCGTACTGAGGATATAGAACTCTCCATTGGTACCCAGACAGAAGATGCCGTCAACGCCGGCCTGAATATGCCGGTTCACCTGATTGCGGATTTCGGACTCATTGATACTGCCATCCTCATACATGGCGGTAGCCATGGCGGCAATGATACCTTTGATCTCCATATGTACCTCCCTCGGGGTCTGCGCCCCTTATTTTTTTACTTTCTGCTCCTTTTTTATCATAGAGATTTTATCAAGTCAATTGTAAAACCAAAAAAGTAAGTTTCATATTGCAACACTTTTATAATTGATGTAAAATAAAACCTGTGACACGAAAAATGTGCTTCAAAATAAGACAGGTGGTGAATCGCATGATCCCGTGCAGGATTCTGGTCATAGCGCCCTATGAAAGCATGAAGAATATTCTGCTGCTTATCTGCAAGGACAGACCGGAGGTCCGTCTGACAGTGATGGTCGGCGACCTCGGCGAAGGAGCGCGTCTGGTGCAGGAGATCAACGAGGAGGAGTTTGATATCGTCATCTCCCGCGGCGGCACAGCGGAGGTGCTGCGGTCCGTTGTTTCCATCCCGGTGGTGGAGATCCAGCTATCCAGCTATGATGTGCTGTCCGCCTTAAAGCTGGCGGAAAACTACACCGGCCGGTATGCTCTGGTCGCCTATCCCAACATTGCCCGCATGGCAACGCTTCTGTGCAGCGTGCTGCAATATGATGTGCCAATTTACCCGATCGCGCAGGGAGATACGCTGGAAAAGACGGTAGATGAGCTAATTCAGCGGGACGTCACCCTGATCATAGGAGATATGGTGACGACGCAGTATGCCAGGCAGCATTCGCTGGACGCTATTCTGATCACCTCCGGCGTAGAAAGTCTGGAAAACTCGATCCGTCAGGCGCTGCAGCTGCATCAACTGATGACCGCCGTCCGTGTCCGGGACGCACTGCTGGAGCGTCAAGCCCGTCAGCACCAATGGGAACTGGCGGTTCTGCAGGAGGATCAAACGGTATTTTGGGAAAGCCCTTCTCTTGCCCGAAAGCCCCGGCTGCGCAAAATGATGCAAAAAATCGCCGCACATGTGGACGCCGCGGAGGGCGGTGTGCAGATCCGTCGAATTCAGGAACAGTCGTGGAAGATTTCCTGTCAGCGAGTATTTCTGGAGGGTTCCCCCTATTTCTTTCTGCAGGCCGAGCCTCTGCCGGAGGACATGACCCGCAGCGAGGTCGTGAGCTTTTTTAGCTGCGAAGATATTTCGCCGCAGTATTTCAAGAAATACATCAACTCCGCCCTTCACCAAAATCTGCAGCGCTATGCGGCTTCCCATTCTCCTGTGCTGATCCTTGGCGAGATCAGCACGCACAAGGACCGGGCCGCCAACGTTCTATATACCAACGGGCTGCATCGTGACCACCCTCTTTGCGTGGTGGATTGCGACCGGGCGGACAGCAAATTCTGGCAGAGCTTTGTCACGCGAACGGACTCTCCGCTATACGATACCGGCTGCACCTTCTATTTTAAGAACAGCAACTGTCTCACCGGGGAGCAGGCGGATTCTCTGGCTCGGCATATCCTATCGGGAAGAAACAATCGATTTCTGTTTTCGGTCGTCACAGATACTCCTCAAGCTGAGGACTGTCCCATCTGTCGGGTTCTGCGCCAGCAGTGCTCCTGTCTGACGCTGCGGATGCCTCCTCTGCGGGAACGCGTCTTTGAGATCCCGGCCCTGTGCAGTCTGTACCTCAACGAGTTTAATGCCGAAAGCGCCCATCAAGTCATCGGTTTTGTGCCGGAGGCGATGGAGCTTCTGCAAAGCTATCCGTGGCCCGGAAATATGGACCAGCTGAAACGAGTCATACGACAACTGACGCTGACGGCGGAACGGTCCTATATTTCCGCCGAAAGCGTCCGCCAGCAATTGCTGTTAGAGTCCCCTCAGCCTATATCCGAGGCCCCGGCGTTTGATACAAATCGTACTCTGGAGGAGATGACCCGTGAACTGGTAGAGATCGCCCTGCGCCGAGTCCACGGCAATCAAAGTCAGGCGGCGGTCCAACTCGGCGTGAGCCGCTCTACCCTGTGGCGGATGCAGCGCAAAGAAAAGTAAATGTCAATCTGCTGTAAACTGCGGCGGTTTCTGAGTGAGCGGCTGCCTGTATATAGCAGCAAATATATCCCAGCGGATACTATAGAAGCGGCATTCACCAAAGGCCATCGACCTGCTCCCCGTGAGGGAGAGATCGGTGGCCTGTCGGTTTGTTCTTTTTTGAAGACCTGGCGTTCGAGTCACACCAGTTCATAAAAACGACCGGCTGCATCTCTACAATGTCGCCTGTCGCAGGCAAAAAACTCGTTGTCCGAAAAATCCTGTTTTTCTAACTTTTTGAATTGAAAAGTGGCGATAAATATATGAAAACACCGCACTTTCGTGCGGTGCTTTCTGTGCTGCATCTTTCATCAACACATTTTGGTACGCCCGACTGGATTCGAACCAGCGGCCTTTAGAGTCGGAGTCTAACGCTCTATCCATCTGAGCTACGGGCGCATATTTGGTTGTGGGTTTCTGCGATAGTCGTCAAATAGTAGTCAACGACCACGCATTTTTTCTCTGCCGTTCCCGCAAACGCAGGTGCGGCAAGGCTTTGCGCCATATCTCAACTGGAGACGCCTGAAATGTCGGAGTCTGTCACTCTATCCAACTGAGCTACGGGCGCGTATTGGGTTGTGAGCCGTCACAGATGATAGCTTTAATACTATACCACTAAATAGGAGTAAAGTAAAGACAATTTTTTCAGATTAAGATTGTTAAAAAAGTTGACAACTCCGCGAACTTGTTGTAAAATAAGCACAATAACCAAGGCTGACACGCCGTATACCACGCAAAAGAAGGAATGTTTATGAAAAAGCAGAAAATTTCCGATGCTGTGATACACCGACTCCCCCGCTACTACCGTTATCTGGACGATCTTTACAACAAGGGTGTGGTGCGGATCAGCTCCAACTCGCTGGGTGCAAAAATGGACATCACCGCCTCCCAAATTCGCCAGGATCTCAGCTGTTTCGGCGAATTTGGACAGCAAGGCTACGGGTATAACGTGGCGGAGCTGCGCGCGGAGATCGGTCATATCCTCGGAATCGACAGCGGACACAGGATCATTGTCATCGGAGTGGGACATTTGGGGCACGCGCTGCTGCAAAACTTTGATTTCGAGAAGGTGGGCTTCCGTATTGACTCCGCTTTCGACGTATCTCCATCGTTAGTTGGCACAGAAATTCGCGGCGTTACCGTTCATTCTATGGATGAATTGGAGGAATACGTAGCGAATTATCGCCCGAATGTGGCGGTTCTGACCGTTCCGCAGAATGTGGCGCAGCCCCTTGCCGACCGGCTGATCGCGCTGGGCGTGCGCGGATTCTGGAATTTCACAAATGTGGAACTTTCTACGAAAGAAGAGGGCGTTTTCTTCGAAGATATTCACTTTGTTGACACTTTATTGACACTTAGCTATCGCATTTCTCAGCCCTGATGGAACACTTTTCCGCCAGCAGCATACTATGAGAATGAGACCCACAAGGCGGTCAAATTTTCATAGGAGGTTACGGTATGTGTAATCAGAATTCCTGCTTTGGCGGCAGCAGCTGCTGCTGGATCATCATCGCCATCATCC
>OIZO01001471.1_pt1 | contig 11912 bp, 9 predicted proteins | sample 1588551 | NCBI WGS metagenome assembly OIZO01 (sample SAMN03283271) | human gut metagenome | biome: human-associated habitat; material: feces | host: Homo sapiens | place: Peru | collected 2012 | reverse complement strand
AGCACCGCCACCGCCGCCAGGGCGCTTTCGTAGCTGCGGATGACCATGCTGGAGAAGGTCGCGCTGATCATCAGGAACAGCAGCCAGGGAGCGCGGCTCTTATAAATGTCCCACATGCTCTGCCGGAAATAGGGCTTCTCAGAGGGGTCCACGGCGTTCATAATGGCCATATCCTCGCTGGTTTCGGACCGCAGAATGCTGATGGCGTCGTCCACGGTGACAATGCCCACCAGCCGTCCTTCCCCGTCCACCACAGGCAGGGCCAGAACATGATACTTTTCAAAGACTCTGGAAACGTTTTCCTGGTCTTCTGTAGTCTGCACGGAAATGACCGGCGTTTCCATGAGCTGAGACACCGGCTTTTCCGGGTCCTTTTCCAGCACCAGCGCCCGCAGGGACACCGCCCCCAGCAGTGCGTGGGCCGCTGATGTCACATAGCAGTTGTCAATGGTTGCCTTATCAATGCCGCTTTCCCGGATGGCTTCCAGAGCCTCCCGGACGCTCATATCCGGCTTCAGTTCCATGAACTCCGTGGTCATCACGCCGCCCGCCGAATCCTCCGGATACTTCAGCAGCTCATTGATCATCTGACGGGTTCCCGGCTCCGCCTGGGAGAGGATCCGCTGGACCACCCCCGCAGGCATTTCCTCCACCAGATCTACGGCATCGTCCGTATAGAGCGCCTCAACAACACCCTTCAGCTCCGTGTCGCTGAGCCCGTCGATCAGATTCTTCTGCGTCTCCGGGGAAAGCTCCGCAAACAGGTCTGCCGCCTGGTCCTTTTGGCAAAGCCGGAACAAAATCGGCATTTTTTCCTTGGGAAGCTCCTCAAATATCGTCGCTAAGTCCGCGGCCGGTACATTGCGCAGAACTTCCCCCAGACTCTGGTACTTTCTGGCATCGTCCAGATTTTCCAGAATGTTCTTTAACGTGATGTTTTCGATTTGTACCATATAAAAGGCCTCCTTTTTTTCAGGAGGCAGCCCATCCGACGGTCTTGGGTCCGTTCTTTCCGGAAGCGGCTGCCTGCATCATGTTTATTTTCGGATAAAAGTTATGTTTTTGTCCATACGGGTCCACAGCAACCGCCTCTTTCCAGATGAAATTTTGAAGGTTTTCAACCGATCCTGTGCATTTTAGCATTGCGGCTCTGCCTTGTCAAGCGACCACGAAAATTTTACATTTTGTGTAGATTGCCTTTACAATGCAGACCAGGCAGCCTGTTTTTTTCCTTTTGTCTGTATTTTTCCCCCTTGCATCTTCCCGCCAAAAGTGCTATACTCTAGCCAATAGCGTTGATGAAGACCGAATCCGTGTGATTCCCTTCCCAGAGAGGCGGGCAAACGCTGAAAGTCCGCTGTGGGGATACGGAGGAGACCACTTCTGAGCCGTGCGTGAGAAAGCCAATGGGCGCAAACGCACCGCATTTTCCGCCCCGCGACAGAGGGCTTTGAGTGAAAAGTCAAGGTGGAACCGTGCTTTATTCAGGCACCCTTGGAAATCCAGGGGTGCCTTTTTGCATCCCTACACTCGAAAAAGGAGACAAAACCATGAAAATCATTTACAAAGACGGTACCGTTGCCGAGTGCCCTCCCGAAGAGGCCCAGCATGTCCTGCGCCACACCGCTGCCCACATCATGGCCCAGGCCATCCAGCATCTGTACCCCGATGCGGACTTTGCTTACGGCCCTGCCACTGAAAAGGGCTTCTACTACGACGTGGACTTTGGCGACAAGAAGCTGACGGACGAAGATCTGGAGGCCATTGAAAAAGAGATGAAGAAGATTGTCAAGGCCAATCTGCCCATCAAGCCCTTCATCCTGCCTCGGGACGAGGCCATCCAGCTCATGCACGACCGTCACGCGAAATATAAGGAAGAGCACATCGGTGATCTGCCCGAGGATGCCGTCATCAGCTTCTATCAGCAGGGCGACTATATCGACATGTGCGTCGGCCCCCACCTGACCTACACCAAGGGTCTGAAAGCCTTCAAGCTCACCCAGCAGTCCGGCGCTTACTGGAAAAACGATGCCAACAACAAGATGCTGACCCGGATCAACGGCGTGGCTTTCTTCTCCCAGGAGGAGCTGGACGAATATCTCAAGCAGCAGGAAGAGGCCAAATCCCGGGATCACCGGAAGATCGGCAAGGAAATGGGCCTGTTTATGACCGACGAGCTGGTTGGCCGCGGTCTGCCCATGTTCCTGCCCAGAGGCTACACGGTGTGGCAGGAGCTGGAAAACTATATCAAGGAAAAGGAACGGAAGCTGGGCTATCAGCACGTCATGACTCCCTGCATAGGCACCGTGGCCCTGTATCAGACCTCCGGCCACTGGGCCCACTACAAGGACAATATGTTCCCGGCTATGGAAGTGGACGGCGAGAGCTTCGTCCTGCGGCCCATGAACTGTCCTCACCACATGATGATCTACGCCAATCGTCCCCACTCCTACCGGGAGCTGCCCATCCGGATCGGCGAGATCGCTCACGATTTCCGCTACGAGTCCAGCGGCACCCTGAAGGGCATTGAGCGGGGCCGCCACTTCTGCCAGAACGATGCCCATCTGTTTGTCACCCCCGACCAGATCAAGGATGAAGTCGCCCGGGTCGTAAACCTGATTTCCGATGTCTACAAGGATTTCGGCATTACCGACTACCGTTGCGTCCTTTCCCTCCGGGACCCCGAGGACAAGGTCAAGTATCATCCCGATGATGCCATGTGGGACAAGGCCGAGTCCGCTCTGCGGGAAGTGCTGACAGAGCTGGGTATCCACTTCACCGAGGAGATCGGTGAGGCCGCCTTCTACGGCCCCAAGCTGGATGTCAATGTGAAGCCCGCTGTGGGCGCGGAATACACCCTGTCCACCTGCCAGCTGGACTTCTGCCTGCCTGCCAAGTTCGATCTGAAATACGTGGATTCCAATGGCGTAGAGCAGACCCCTGTGGTGCTGCACCGGGCCATCCTGGGCTCTCTGGACCGGTTCATGGCCTATATGATTGAAGAGACCAAGGGCAAGTTCCCCGTATGGCTGGCACCTCTGCAGGTCAAGGTCCTGCCCGTGTCCGAGAAGACCATGGACTATGCCAAGCAGGTCAATCAGGCTCTGGAGGATGCCAATATCCGCACCCAGCTGGACGAGCGCAGCGAGAAGATCGGCTACAAGATCCGGGAAGCCCGTCAGATCGACCGGGCACCTTATATGCTGATCCTGGGTGCCAAGGAAGCCGAGGAGGGCACCATCTCCGTCCGGAACCGGGATACCGACGAGACCACCGTTATGAACCTGAACGACTTCATCGCCAAGGTCAAAAACGAGATCGCTACCCGGGCAAGATAACTGAATCCTTCTTTTCCTCCCGCCTTGCGGCGGGAGGAATTTTTTCTTGACGAAAAGTGCGGAAGCGGTATAATGAGAGGGAATACCCCTCTCCTGGGAAAGGGTGGCACGCCGGAGGCGTGACGGGTGTGGGGCCGTATGCAGGACTGAGTCTGTACGCCCCTCTTCCGTCTCGGCTTCGCCGATCCGCCTTTCCCAAGGGGGAGGTCCGGTTTTTTACGGAGGAAGTATGAAAAAGAGAACGTTGGACAGGCAGATGCTGTCCGTTATTTTTGCGCTGGCCTGGCCAACCATGCTGGAAGAGCTGATGCAGACCGCTGTGCAGTACATCGACACCGCCATGGTGGGCACCCTGGGCACCCAGGCCACGGCTGCGGTAGGAGCCACCGGCACCGTATCCTGGCTGGTGGGCAGTACGGTTTCCGCCGTAGGCGTAGGCTTCCTGGCCTATATCTCCCAGGCTTTCGGAGCCGGGGAACAGGAGCGGGCCAAGCGGGCCTCCGCCCAGTCCTGTCTGGCAGTGCTGGTGCTGGGGGTGCTGCTGACGCTTGCCACCGTTGGGCTCAGCAGCCGCATTGTGGTCTGGATGCAGGTGGACCCCGTCATCCGGGAGAGCGCCGCGGCCTACTTCCGCATTCTCTACCTTCCCATGCTCTTCCGGGCAGCCAGCATTCTCTTTGCCACGGTGCTTCGGGCGGTGGGAGACACCCAGGCCCCTATGCGGGTGGGCCTCAAAGTCAACCTGATCAACATTGTTCTAAACTTTCTGCTCATCTATTCCAAGAGAACCGTTTCTCTTTTTGGCATTTCCCTGCCCCTTTGGGGCGCGGGCTGGGGCATTAACGGCGCGGCGGCAGCCAGTGCCGTTGCCTATACCTACGGCGGCATTGCCATGACCCGCCGTCTGTGGCAGCATTCGGATATCTCTCCCAGGGGCCAGCGGTTTCTGCCGGATTTGCAGGTGCTGCGGCCCTGCCTGAAAATAGCCTTCCCGAATATGCTCCAGCGCTTTGGCACCAGCCTGGGCTATGTCGCCTTTGCCTCCATGATCAATGCCTTGGGGGACGTATCCGCCGCCGCCCACACCATTGCCAATACGGTAGAGTCCCTGTTCTATATCCCCGGCTGGGGTATGCAGACCGCCGCCGCCACCCTGGCAGGCAACGCCCTGGGTGCCAAGGACGGCAAGCGGCTCAACAGTCTGGCCGGTACATTCCTGCCGCTGGAAATCGGTCTGATGGTGGTCTCCGGCGGAATGCTGTTCCTCTTCGCCCCCCAACTGGTGGGTATCTTCACCAGAGACCCCCAGGTCCAGAAGCTTGGGGCCACCGTTCTTCGGATGGTTGCCGTATCCGAGCCCTTTTACGGCGTTCCCATTGTCCTGGAGGGCCTGATGCAGGGCACAGGCCGAACCTCCGCCCCCTTCGTCTTTAACATTGCGGGGATGTGGGGTGTCCGGATCCTGGGCACCTTTGTCTGCACCCGTCTGTTGGGCCTGGGGCTCATCTCCGCTTGGGGCTGCATGATCGGACATAATCTGCTGCTGTTTGTACTGTTCGCCGGATATTACGCCAGCGGGAAGGCCTTGCCAAAGGTGAAGGAAAGGAGCTGCACAGAATGAACTACGTTATTTTCGACCTGGAGTGGAACCAACCCCCGGACGATGCTTCCACCCTGCTGGAGCCCATCTATTTTCCCGGAGACATTATTGAAATCGGCGCCGCCAAACTGGATGACCGATTTCAGCTCATCGATACCTTCCGTGTCTACAGCAAGCCCCAGTATTATCCAAAAATGCACAAGCGCATTGCCTCCCTTACCGGCATCCATGACAAGCTCCTGGAGGAGCAGGGTCTTCCCTTCCCGGTGGCCTACCAGAAGTTCATCGACTGGTGTGGGGAAGAATATGCTTTTATGACCTGGAGCATGAGCGACCTGCCCACCCTCATTGACAACATGGTCCTTTATGGCGTTGATATCTCCAACCTACCGGACTGGTACGACCTGCAGCGGATCTTCAGCCGGGAGATCATGCGCTCCTCTGTAAAATACTCCTTGGAATACGCCATGGATGTCCTCCACGAAACCGGTGATGCCGCCCACGACGCCATGAACGACTCTGTGAACACCGCCAAGATCTGCGACCACCTGGATCTGGACCAATACCTGGAGGAATACGCCTCCCGGGTCTTCGCCGAAAAGCCCAGCAGCCGCAGTTTTGATAGCCTCCAGCAAGTCCTCCAGGACCCGGAATTGCTCCGTTTCTCCTGCCCCTGGTGCAGTCAGGCCGTCACCTGTGAGCCCTGGATCGCCAGCTGGAAGCAGGACTATATCAGCTGCGGAACAGACGAAGAAGGGGACGAATTTTTTGTGACCCTGACCGCCAGCCGCCTCCCGGACGGCACCTACCGGGCCAAACGGGTATTTCAGGAAATGAGTGATGATCTGTGGGAACAGTATCAGGATAAAAAGGAGCTCTCAAAAGTATAGTATATCAAAAAATCGGCCGTTTGGGGCCGATTTTTTGCATTTATATATCCCTAGACCCAGATTATCCTATCTCCTGTTTTCCGGTGATCCGGTTAAAAATCAGCAGAGCCCCGGTGGTGATGAGCACGCACAGCACGGCCATGGCCATGCCCAGGGACACGCTCCCTTGCTCAAATTCCCGGTTGATATAGGTGGAGACCACCAGCACATTGGGCGGCGCGATCAGGCTGGCCGTTACCAGCTCCCGGAAAGCAATAATGAAGATCATCATCCATCCGGCAAAAATCCCCTTTGCAATCATAGGCAGTGTGACCCGGCGGAACACATACATAGGGCTTCCGCCGAAGACCCGCCCCGCCTGCAAAAGGCTGTCGCTGATCTGGGTGAAGCTGGAGGTCACATACTGCACCGTGTAGGGAAGGTACAGCACCACATAGGCCAACACCATAATGCCAATGGTATTGTACAGCGGCAGGATATGATAGATCCCATTCCAGAAGAGCATCACGCCAATGACCAATACGATCCCCGGCAGCATCTCCGGCAGAAGGCCGATGGCTTCCAAAATCTTCGCCAGGAGATTTTGGCTTTTCCGAACCGCCGCCACAATTGCCGTTCCCAGCGCCGAGCAAATCGTTGCGGCGCTCACCGCCAGAAACAGGCTCTTGCCAATGGCATCCAGAGCCTTCGGGGTTTGCAGCAGCTCTCTGTAATGGTCCAGTGTGAAATTTCCCGCTGCCAAACCATAGCCACGGAGCTTGATAAGGGAGGTGCTGATGATGGAAAAATAAGGCACACCGATTGCCAGGGCAACCAGAGCTATGATCCATCCCCAGCTCAGGCATAGCGCGGCGGGAGAGAGCCGTGTAAAGGCCTTCCGGCTGCCCTTCCCTCCCACCAGGCGGTAGCTGGTCCGGCTGGTAATGGCATTCTGCAAAAGCCACATAGCCATGCAGATGCAGATCAGTATGGAGGACAGGCTTGCACTGCGGCCAAAGTCAATGGGAGCCGTTGTGGAGTACCTGTGAATATCCGTAGTGAACACATAGAAGCCGATGCGTCTGCCCAGGGTATAGGGCGTACCGTATTCCGATAGGGTCTTGACAAATACCAGCAACGCCCCGATGGCGTAGTTTCCCGTCAGCAACGGTGCCAGAATTTTTCGAAGCCGCAGGAAAAAAGAAGCGCCGAATACCGCGCCGCTCTCCTCCAGACTGGCGGGAATATTGCCGATGGCATTTTTCAGTATGGTCGTCAAAAAAGGAAACACATGGAGGCTCATCACCAGCACCAAGCCTCCGAAGCAGAAAAATCCCTCTGACCAGTTGCCCGTCCCTGGGAACAACTGCTGGAATAGTCCCCGCTTCTGCATGAAGAGGATCCAGCCCATGGATGCAATATAGGGTGGCGTCATAAACGGCACCATAAACAAAATGTTCAGCCATTTATGCTTCCCGATCTGGGTCCGGCTCAGAAGAAAGGCCGTAGGCAGCGCAAAAAAGGATGCGCACAGCACCACACTGATCCCCAGCAGAAGAGAATTGCCAATGGTTTTCAGATTGTCTCCATCCCCAAGGGTCTTCCAGGCCCCGAATAGGTCAAGACGGCCATCGGGGATGACCGCCTTGGCAAATATGGAACACAGCGGAAGAAGAATGAGCACCGTTAGCAGCCCGAGGAGCAAAACCTGGAACACATTCGTCTTTTTCATATCCTTACTTGCACAGGCTGTTCAGCTTTGCCGCCGTATCGGAGGCAACACGCATCATCTTTTCCCAATCCGTGGGGAGCTGGGGAATCTCCCCCAGGTTGCTGCGGTTTTCGCACAGAACATCGCTGCGGCCTGGCAGCAGGAAGGCATTGGCAACCAACGCTTGGGCCTCATCGCTGAAGAGGAAGTCCACAAAGGCTTTGGCATTGTCCATGTTTGGGGCCGTTTTCAAGATCATGGCAGGGCGGGGATTGACCACAGTGCCGGAGGCGGGATAGTAGATGCTCAGGGGCTCGCCCTTCTTCATGGCGGAATAGGCATTGTAATCCACACCCGCAATCAGGATACCCTTTTCACCGGTGGTCACAGCCTCCAGGGCCGCTTTGTTGGCTCCGGGTACAGTCAGGCCGTTGTCCGCCCAGGCCTGGAGCACCGCCTCTCCGTCTTCTGTGCCGGTGACAAATCCGGCCAGAAAATCCTTGCAGGCACCGGACTTTTCAGGATCGGGAATGGCCATGTTATCCTTGTAGGCGGCATCAGTCAGCTCTTTCCAGTCGGCGTTCAGCTCCGGGATCACCGTGGTGTTATAGATGACACCTACCGCGGAGGCGCTGTAGCCAAACAGCGTGGAATCGGCATCGATCCAGCCGCTGTTTACCTTGTCCGCATTGGCGGGGGTATAGCTCTCCAGCTGGCCGCCGGCCTTCATAGACAGACCGTCGGACCAGGAGGCCAGGATTACCACATCCGCAATGGGATTGGCCTGCTCCGCCTCCAGCCGGGCCAGGATCTCACCGGTGGTACCCTGGAACTGCTCCACCTCTACGCCGGTCTTCTCCGTGAAAGCCGCTGCCAACTTGTCGGCCAACCCTGCGGGGCTGGGCATATACACAGTGACTTTTCCACCGAGGGTGGGGGCCGTTTCTGCCGCAGCCTCAGTCTCTGTGGGCTGGGCCGCCTGGGTAGTCTCCGCCGCCAATGTGGTCTGCTCTGCCTGCTGGGTGCTGCCGCAGGCCGCAAAGGAGGCGCACAAAACCAGCGCCAGGATCATAGAAATTGCTTTTTTCATTTTCGTACCTCTTTCTGTTGAAATCGAATAATTTGCTTTGGGTCAATGTAAACGGTCAGCATCTGACCGGGCAGGAGCTTCTGTCCGGAGCGAAGTGTCCATATTGCATTCTTATAAGAAACGGTGATTTCGTAACCACTGCCCAGATACTGGACGGTTTTTACCGGCAAGCTGTAGCACAGCGCCCCCGCCGTATCCGCCGCGGCCATCGCCTCTGGACGAAACAGCGACTCCTCTGTGATCCAATTGGATTTTCCCACAAATCGGGCTACAAACTCGGTGGCGGGTCGGTGATAAACCGTCTCCGGCGTGTCGTACTGCTCCACCCGTCCGGCGTTTAAAACAGCGATCTTGTCGCTCATACTCATGGCCTCCGTTTGGTCGTGGGTCACAAATACAGAGGTGATCCCCAGGTTGGCAGTCAGCTCCTTCAGCTCCTGCCGCATCTGCTCCCGCAGAAGCGCATCCAAAGCGGACAAAGGCTCATCGAACAGGATGCAGCCCGGCCGTACCGCAATGGCTCTGGCAAAGGCGACCCGCTGCTGCTGTCCTCCGGAGAGCTGATGGGGATAACGTTTGCCGTAATCCTCCAGATGGACCCGGTGCAGAGCCTCCTCCACCCGCTGGGTCAGGTTCTTGGTGTCCTTCCTGGCCCGCAGGCCAAAGGCAACATTTTCAAACACAGTCATGTGGGGCCACAGGGCAAAGTCCTGAAAGACAAAGCCCAGGTTCCGTCTCTCCGGCGCAAGGTCGATTTTCCGTTCCCTGGAAAAGACGCACCTTCCGTCCAGAAAGATCTCTCCCTCCTCCGGTGCTTCCAGCCCAGCGATCATCCGCAGAAGGGTGGTCTTCCCACAGCCGGAGGGCCCCAGAAGGGTCGTAAAGGAACCGTCCTCTATGGTCAGGTCCGTGGGCAGGATAACCTGCTTGTCCCCGAACCGCTTGGTCACATGCTTGATCTCTATTTTCATGGCGTCCCTCTTTTCTGGAGGCCAGTATACTCTGCCATTGTAAAATCAGCATCTGGGAAAACGTGTGGTCTGTGTAAAAAATACGTTGACTTTCCCTCCTTCCCCTGCTGCAATTAAGTTAACGAACGTTCGTTAGTTTTAATATAAGAAGGGATTTTTATGTCATTAAGCAGCCTTATCATCCGCCGTGAAACCAAGCAGGACTACCGGGCCGTAGAAAACCTGGTCCGGGAATCCTTCTGGAATGTCTACCGACCCGGATGGATATTTTGTCGCTGAAAAGGACCCGGAAGCCTTTGATGCCTTTGACGATTCCTTCCCCAAAAAGGAAAAGCTCCGGCTGCCAGGGCAGCTGTTTGAGGGGTAAGCCGATGCGCCCCATGGAAAAGGACTGGTACCGACGCATCTGGACCCTGGATATTCAGCTGTTGCTTTGTTCCAGAAAGCATTAAAAAGTATGCACCATCCGGAAAAAGACGCCAACGTGCTTTCTCAGCTTTTCCAGGCACTCCCCTTCCCGCTCCGGCTGGCGGTCACAGATGGCGATAAGGGTGATCACCGGGGCCACATACAGCATGGCCAGGGTCTGGGGGTCCTCCTCCCGAATTTCCCCGGCCTGGATGAGTTCCCGAAAAATTCCCGCGTGATATTGGACCACCCGGTCCACATATCGCTGGGAATACATACCCCCCAGCTCCGGAGAGCGGAACTGCTCAATGGTCATCATCTTCCGAAACCGACAGATGACATCGTCGTGGAGGGAATATTCAAAAATCTGCCGCACCTTTTGGAAAAGCGCCTCCTCCGTGATATGCACAAAGGCCGAAGCATCCCGGCGGTCATCCTCCACGTGGATCTGGATCTTGTCTGTATCCCGCTGATAGCGTTCCGCTGTGGAGGCCACAATGGCATCAAAAATCGCCTGCTTGCTGGGGTAGTGGTTATATAAGGACGGAGCCTTGATCCCTACCGCCTGGGCGATCTCCCCCACGCTGACGGAATCGTACCCCCGTTCTGAAAAAAGTTCCAGGGCCTTTTCTATGATTTTCTGCTTGGTATCTTCCTGTCTCATACACAGTCACCGTCCGAACATTTCTGAATCATCATTTATTGAATTATAGTATACTCCCCGGCAAAAGTCAAATTTGTCCTGAGTTTCGTCTACCCGGATATGACCGATCCTCAAAAAGCGTCCCTACATATTCCACAAAAATCCGTTCTTCTCCCGTTCACATTTTGGTTACAGAAAGGTCTTTTTTTCCTTGCATTTCTCTTCCAATCGGGTTATACTGACACGGATAAAATGCGAAAGGGGGAATTGCGGCATAGCTTCATGGCTGCGGTTCCCCTTTTTCGTACTGGATCGGGGTCTATGGCCCCACGGAAAAGAGAAAGGAAGGTATTTTATGTCTGCTCCTGAAACCAATACCGACGTCGTGTACGACGCCTCCACCCTGGCCCCCTCCAAGAGGCTCCTGCTGGGTGTGCAGCACCTCTTCGCCATGTTCGGCGCCACCGTGCTGGTGCCTGCCCTGACCGGGCTGGATGTGGCCAACGCTCTGCTGTTTGCGGGTCTTGGCACTCTGCTGTTCCATCTGATCACCGGCCGGAAGATCCCCGCGTTCCTGGGCTCCTCCTTCGCTTTTATCGGCGGCTACAATGCCATCCGGGCCATGGGCAGCGATGGCGGCGATGCTCTGCTTCCCTACGCCTGCTTCGGTGTTGCCTGCGCCGGTCTTGTGTACCTGGTCCTGGCATTCTTCTTTAAGCAATTCGGCGCCAAGAAGGTCATGCGCTACTTCCCCCCCATTGTCACCGGACCTATCATCATCTGCATCGGTCTGACCCTCTCCGGCTCCGCCGTTACCAACTGCGCCAACAACTGGTGGGTAGCCCTGGTTGCCATCCTGATCGTGGTGGCCTGCAATATCTGGGGCAAGGGCATGGTGAAGATCATTCCCATCCTGCTGGGCGTGGTCGGCTCCTATGCCTTCTCCATGATCGTGGATTCTGCCTCCCGGCAGAACCTGGTTGCCCTGGTGAGCCAGGCTGACTGGGTAGGTCTCCCCATTGTGTGGCATAAGACCGCCCTCTCTATCTTCGGTGCCAACCTGGACCATGGTCTGCTGGTGACCGCCATCGTGACCATCATGCCCATCTCTCTGGCTACCATGATGGAGCATGTAGGCGACATCTGCGCCATTTCTTCCACTGTCGGCAAGAACTTTGTTGAGGATCCCGGCCTCCACCGGACTCTGGTAGGCGACGGTCTGGCCACCACCCTGGCCTCCCTCTTCGGCGCTCCCGCCAACACCACCTACGGTGAAAACACC
>OIZO01001469.1_pt1 | contig 11919 bp, 10 predicted proteins | sample 1588551 | NCBI WGS metagenome assembly OIZO01 (sample SAMN03283271) | human gut metagenome | biome: human-associated habitat; material: feces | host: Homo sapiens | place: Peru | collected 2012 | reverse complement strand
TCAGCTGGGAGAGCATCTGCCTTACAAGCAGAGGGTCACAGGTTCGAGCCCTGTAACTTCCACTTGCATCAGTTTCTGGTGCAGAAATGCCGGCGTGGCGGAACTGGCAGACGCGCAGGACTTAAAATCCTGTTGTAGCGATACAGTACCGGTTCGATTCCGGTCGCCGGCATTCATCGAAAGGGCACTTGACAAGAGTGTTATAATAGATGAGAAGAAGTTAATAGAATATGTGTGCGTAGCTCAGCTGGATAGAGCACTTGGCTACGGACCAAGGTGTCGGGAGTTCGAATCTTCTCGCGCACGTATCTAAGTCCTTGAAATTTATTTTCAAGGACTTTCCTTATGCAACAGAATAATGAGGATAGTGGTTAAAACATATGAGTGAAGTAAAAGAAATAAAGAAACGTATCGATTTTTTGGACTACCTGAAGGCCATTTGTGTTATTATGGTAATTATTACACATTATGATTGGGGAGATAAGGATTCTCCATTTTTTACAATGCTGATCAATATGGCAGTTCCTGTTTTTATGATTATTAGCGGTTATAATTTTGCTATGTCAAATCGGAAAAAGACAGGTGGAAATTTAAAGAAAATGTATGCATGGGAGATGATAAAACCCAAATTGATCCGTTTTCTTGTGCCATTTTTTACAGTGTGTCTCATTGAAATTGTTCTTTTAGTGATCGAGGACAAGCATATTAATCCACCTCGGATTTTCCTTTTAGGAGCATATGGTCCCGGTAGTTATTATGTGCCTATCATGATCCAGTTATTGGTAATCTTTCCTATTATATATAAGTTGGTAGAGAAAAATGCCAGGCTGGGAATCGCATTGTCAGGCGCAGCAAATTTATTGTTCGAAATCAGCGTAAAAATATTTGATATGGATAAGTACTATTATCGCCTGAGCATTGGACGTTATTTGCTTTTGATCGCATTTGGATGTTATCTTTATTTATATCCGGAACACAGAGTGAAAAGGTACCAGCTTATCAGTATGTTTTTGATTGGGCTGGGATATATTGTTGCTGTGTTCGGATTTGATTGGGATATCATTCTGTTTGACTATTGGAAAACAACAGCAATGCCGATTGCATTTTATATTTTTCCGATTATAATTATATTTTTCCGAAGATTTTATCATATAAAATTACCGGGACTTATCGGAAATACATTGACATGGATTGGACAGGCATCGTATCATATTTTTTTGGTACAAATGGTATATTATCATTTTGAACTTGGTGGTAGAATTATGGCAAGTGCATGGTATATTGCACTTCCATTTAATATTTTGGTAACGGTCGCAGCCGGACTTGCATTTTATGAAGCTGACTGCAGGTTTATCAGGAATATGAAATGTTTAAAATACAGAGTAAAACAGAGAGTTGCGTAAAATAACACAGGAATGTTGGAAAAACAGTTTCGCATATGACTTGTAGGAGCGTAGAGCGAAAACATGAGTCTAACAAGAGTGTGATGATATAGATATAAAAAATTAGCATCGTATCTCAAAGAAGAACGAGAGCAGGAGGAAAAAATGTCTAGCAAAAAAACATTTGAAATGGTATTGACTGCATTATTTACAGCAATTATCATCATCATGGCATTTGTGCCATACTTAGGTTATATTAACCTTGTCGTAATTAAAGCAACTTTGATTCATGTACCGGTAATTATCGGCTCCATTGTTCTTGGACCGAAAAAGGGTGGATTTTTAGGATTCGTATTTGGATGTACCAGTCTTATCAACAATACGTTTAATCCAAGTTTATTGTCGTTCGCATTTTCACCATTTTATTCCGTAGGGGAAATCGGAGGCAATTTCTTTAGTGTTATTATTTGTTTTGTACCACGTATCTTAGTAGGAGTTGTTCCATATTTTGTATATGTTGGAATTAAAAAATTGTGTAAGAAAAAAGCAGCCGGAGACTGGATTGCACTTCCGATTGCAGGCGTTGCAGGTGCATTTACAAATACGCTGCTGGTTATGAATTTAATTTATATTTGTTTCAGTTCGGAGTTTGCTTCGGCAAAAAATATTGCGCTGGATGCAGTTTACGGAGTGATTTTAACGATCATTGCGACGAACGGTGTGCCGGAGGCAATTGTTGCAGCGGTACTTACAACAGCAATTGGAAAAGTACTCATAAAGTGGAGGAGATAGGCTTTGTTAACAGGTAAAACAGTTGTATTAGGTGTCACAGGAGGGATTGCGGCATATAAAATGCCAAATGTGGCAAGAATGTTGAAAAAAATGCACTGTAATGTTCATGTGATCATGACACAGAATGCAACAAATTTCATTACGGCTACTACATTTGAGACACTCACAGGAAATAAATGTCTGATCGATACATTTGACCGCAATTTCGAGTTTTCTGTAGAACATGTTGCAATTGCCAAACAGGCAGATCTGGTCTTAATTGCGCCGGCGACAGCGAATGTGATTGGGAAAATTGCAGGAGGCATTGCGGATGATATGCTTACTACAACTGTGATGGCCTGCACCTGTAAAATTTTGATCGCTCCGGCGATGAATCACAATATGTATCATAATTCCATTGTTCAGGAGAATATCGAAAAGTTAAAACGACATGGGTATGAAATCATTGATCCTGTATGTGGAATGCTTGCAAATGGGGATACTGGAGACGGAAAGCTTCCATCAGAAGAAACATTGGTAAGCTATGTGGTAAGAGAACTTGCGCATGAGAAAGATTTGCATGGGAAAAAAGTACTGGTAACGGCAGGACCAACGCAGGAGGCCATTGATCCGGTTAGGTATATCACGAATCATTCTACCGGGAAAATGGGGTATGCGCTTGCAGAAGCTGCCATGTTAAGAGGAGCAGAAGTCACATTGATCAGTGGACCGACCGCTATTGAGCCGCCGATGTTTGTAAATGTGATTCCAATCATTTCAGCGCAGGAAATGTTTGAAAAAGTAGCGACAAACGCCACAGAAAACGATATAATAATAAAAGCAGCGGCTGTTGCAGATTACCGACCAAAAGAAGTCTGTGATGAGAAGATAAAGAAATCGGATCATGACACAGAGATTGAGTTAGAACGTACAACAGATATTCTTGCATACCTTGGAAAGAATAAAGGAAAAACTTTTTTATGTGGGTTCTCCATGGAAACAGAAAACATGTTGGAGAATTCCAGAAGAAAATTAGATAAAAAAAATCTTGATATGATTGTTGCAAATAATTTGAAGGACAAAGGCGCTGGTTTCGGAGTGGATACGAATTTGATCACGATCATCACAAGAGACCGGGAATTGCAACTAGAGTTAATGAGTAAGCAGGATGCTGCAAACTGTATTTTAGATGAGATTATCAGAAAAACTGGAAATCGTGAATAGATAAGAAAGTGGCAGGTAGATTGCATGGAAGTATTGAAAGTACAAAAAGGTCAGATTGTTGCAAAAAAGAATGACAAAGTAAAAGAATGGTATTTTATACAGGAGGGCTCTGTTATCCAGAAGTATGCATTTGTTGAACTGGAATTGAAACAGAATGGCATTGTTGGTATTCTGGAGAATGACAGATTCCTTTGTGATTATATCGCAGCGGAGGACAGTGCACTGGCTGTTTTTCCATGTGAATCGTCGGAGGATCTGCAGGGGATTTTGTCAAATGATGCAAAGATCCGAAGATATTTTTTGAAGGCAGCGATTGAGCAGAGACAGCAGATGCTCCAGGTATACGCTGGTCTGGAAGTGAGATGCAAACAGTTTCATACGTTTATAGAGACGTTTTATAATGACTATAAAACAATCTGTAACCAGTATCAGTTAGAAGAACAGCCTTTTTCTAAAATGGATTATTTCCATTCTCTGGAAATGCGTCATAAAGCGGAAAAATGGGAGATGGACAACAGCAGTAGTCTGGTGACAAATTATCTGGAAGAATATCTGAATCTGCTGGAAAAGGATGATAGTCTGTGCGTTGGTGCAATTATGGAGGCTTCTGCACAGATGCGAAGAGTTGCGCAGGGAATCAGTGAGATGGCTGCGTATCTTCTATATAATAAGGATCTGCTGATCAGTGAATCCGGAAAAGATATTTTTCAGTTATTCTTTGATCTGGCGATTCGCGCAGGGCTGAATCATGAAGAATTAGAACCAATCAATAAAGAAGTGAAACTGATCATTGAACTGGTAGAAAAATTAAAGATTTATGATCAGAGAGTCATTGATTACCGCTGGAGTGAATACCAGAATTATGAATTTGGAAGCAATGGGTTAGAGGAAGTGGCATCTGTCGGAGTTTTTGGCGAAGACGAAGAAGAGTTTGAGAGCGATGAGGAAGAAAGCGAAGACTGCTTAGAACATATTCTTACCTACGCGGGATTTGATGAATCACAGATCGAGGATGTACGCAATAAGATCAGGGAATACCGGGAACTGCCGGATATGCTATCAACGGATGATGAGGCATACCGCATCAGAAAACAGCTGACGCCTGTTTTTTATGATGTATATTATAAGGTATTTATGCGTGCAATGCAGGAAGAGGGGCAGATAACGCCAATTCTGGAAATGTTCCTCAATTTTGGCTTTATGGATGTGCAGATGGTTGGTGAGGATAATGCCAATGCATTGTACGATCTGACAGAACATTTGGATCTATGTAATTCAGAGCATGTGTATACCATGTATGAGTGGCTGAAGGCAATTTATGAAGGCCGGAAAGAGCCTTCCAAGAATGAATTTGATCTGGATTATAGCCAGTATTTATTAGAAAAACTGAAAACAAAGAAGATTACGGAAGCACAGATGAAACAACTTCAGGATAACCGGGAGCTGAAAGTAAAATATGAGATTCAGAACATGTTTACCTCTGGAAACCGTGCAACGTATGGAAAAATAACGACATTCTGTCCGATTTTAGGAGAGTATGATCTGATCAACTCTGTAGAAAAGATGCTTGTGACAGCAGAGCGGTTAGAGGGAGTTATCAATCAGATCCGTAAGATCGATTTTTCTGTTTTTTACAGAGAAGTATTATTTTCAGATCCGGACAAAGGAATTAACCATGAAAATATTATGAAAGAGGTATTGCCGGATATTATTCTTATGCCAAATGCGGGAACCAAGGCAATGATGTGGCAGGAGACAGCGGGAGTGAAGCGCGACACTTCAGCACGTTTTATGTTCCCTGTTTTTACTGCGGTAGATCTTGAAGATATGATGATCGAGACTATGGGTAGATATCGTTGGGAAATCTGCAGAAAGATCCAGGGTGTACATTGGAATGATATCCGTGAAAAATCCCTGACGGCGGAGTATTGCGATTATATGCAGTTTTACCGTAAAAATTTTGAATTGTCTGCTGATGCAAAAGAAAAGCTGAAAAATGCATTGTTCCGCGCAAAGAATAATTACAGGGAAGTTTTTGTAAAGGATTACCAGAACTGGATCAAATATGAGTCAAGAGGAAGCTATCGTCTGAACAAGGTTTCCAGACAGATACTGATGACTTATTGTCCGTTCTCGAAAGAACTTCGAAATGAATTGAAGGCAAACCCAATGTATCAGGAACTTCTGAACCGATATGATATCCAGAGTTCCAGAAGTGTGAAACGTATTCTTGCCGTTTACGACAAGTATAAGCGTGCTGGCGGAGAATTAAATCAGGATTTAAGAGATAATTTATTATATTATCAGATGTAGAAAAATCCATCGGAAAAAAGATATAAACTTTTCCGATGGATTTTTTGTGTGTGAAATATCAATAGAAAAAGCCAAATGCAACCGCATCTGGCTTTTTCTGAGGGGAGTATAAATAATTAATAAGGGGTATAACTATGATACGTTTTTGTATCACAACGTTAGTATATCCTATCTATATTTAAAAAGCAATTTAAAAAATGTATATTTTGTGTGATTCTTCAAATAATAAAAATGCATGTGACAAAGTAATTTTACATGCAGAAAAAGAAGAAAATTTTGTACACAAAACAGGAGGACATTTTATCATGGCAAAGAACATGGATGGTACAAACAAGAGTGAAAACAGCTACGAGCAGAACAGTTATGAGAACAGCAATGGACAGAACAAGAGTGGTCAGAACAAATCTACCAATAAGTCAACAAATAAGTCCACAAACAAATCCACAAACAAAACTTCTGACTGCCATCACGAAGAGTAGCAGCACGGAAAACAAATCATTGCATAATATGTAATAAGGAAAGAATCAGAGACAGATTACAGATCACACTGTAATCTGTTTCTTGTTATAAAGGGGGAAATATGGCATTTTATACCATTCATCCAAGAGATATCCAGAATATTTGTTTTCAAAAGAGGGTGCGTGTAGTTGATATTAGAGAACCTCAGGAATACAGAAAATATCACTATCCGGGTGCAGTAAATATCCCGTACAGCGATGATGACAGCTGGTGCTGTCGTTTTTCAAAGTATCGGCCGCTGCTTTTATACTGTGAGTATGGGAGTACAAGTCTTCTTGCTGCACGCAAGCTGGGAAAAGAAGGGTATGAGGTTTATACTGTGATTGGCGGTGCAAATGCAATGCAGGAGCAGCTAAGGCGTTAGACGGGCAGAACCATTTCTCATGGAAATATTTTTGCAATTGACAGTTCTAAATAGAACAGATAATATAAGAATAGGTTTTTAGACTTATTTTTAGAGGAGATTTCAGTGAGAACATTTGATTTACTTGTGCCTTGCCACTTTGGGTTAGAGGCAGTTTTAAAAAGAGAAATATATGATCTTGGCTATGAGATCACAAAAGTAGAAGATGGCAGAGTGACATTTGAAGGTGATGAGGAAGCAATCTGCCGTGCCAACATTTTTCTGCGTACGGCAGAACGTGTTATGATCCAGGTCGGAAGGTTTAAGGCAACGACTTTTGAAGAACTTTTCCAGGGAATCAAGAACCTTCCGTGGGAAGAATATATTCCGGAGGATGGAAAGTTCTGGGTGAAAAAAGCGTCTTCTATCAACAGCAAGTTGTTCAGTCCATCCGATATTCAGTCCATTGCCAAAAAAGCAATGGTGGAGCGCATGAAACAGAAATATCACAAGGAATGGTTCAAAGAAGATGGAGCAGCTTATCCGGTCCGTATTTTTTTACTGAAGGATGAAGTGATGGTGGCGCTGGACACATCCGGTGATTCTTTACATAAACGTGGATACAGAACGATGACGAGTAAGGCTCCATTGACGGAAACTCTTGCAGCTTCTTTAATTATGTTAACCCCTTGGAGAAAGGACCGGATTCTGGTCGATCCATTTTGTGGAAGTGGTACCTTCCCGATCGAGGCAGCAATGATCGCAGCGAATATCGCACCGGGAATGAACCGTGATTTTACAGCAGAGGAATGGACAAACCTGATTGACCGCAAACTCTGGTATGAGTGTGTGAAAGAGGCAGAGGATATGATCGACACTACTGTGAAAGTAGATATTCAGGGATATGACATTGATGGAGATGTGATCAAAGCAGCAAGGGAAAATGCGAAGCGTGCGGGAGTGGAACACATGATCCATTTTCAACAGAGAGCGGTTGCAGATTTAAGTCATCCGAAAAAATATGGCTTCATCATCACAAATCCTCCGTATGGGGAGCGTCTTGAGGATAAGGCAGATCTGCCGGAACTGTATACACAGATTGGGCAGGCATACCAGAGACTGGATTCCTGGTCGATGTTTCTGATCACAAGCTATACTGAGACAGAAAAATATATTGGAAGAAAAGCGGATAAAAACCGCAAAATTTATAACGGTATGTTAAAGACTTATTTTTACCAGTTTTTAGGACCGAAGCCTCCTAAAAAACGTAATAAGGAGATTTAAGGGTACATGAAGTATTCGAAGCGTTATATTGCCTTCACAGGAGTGCTGGCAGTTGCACTTTTGATAAAATTTAATAATTTTGGCGAACAATATCAGACTGTGAACCGTTTCCGCGGGGCACAGCTGGAGGAGACAACATGGAATCCATTGATCGCCCAGAGTGTAAATGACGGATTACTTTCAGTAGTCATTGACAACAAAGAGTACACGAATGAAAAATATCCTTTTTTCATGGATGCGAATCTGGACATCATGGTTCCGGTATCCATTTTACGGGATGCATTAAACTGCAGCGCACATATTTATAATGAGGATACACTTCTGGTAGAGAAGCATAACAGTGAACTTTCCTTTTCTCTGAACAATGATATGATAGAGGTCAATGGCAAGAAGGAAAAAGTGGTTTCTCCGCTGATCAAAAAAAACAAAGAGTATTATGTGAGCCTGAATGATCTGTCCAATTATCTGGACTATTCCTACACCTGGAATATTCAGGAAAACAAGGCACAGGCAGCAGATGTGTCGGAGAGTGCAACGATTATTCCGACAAAGTACGATCTGAGGGACAGAGCGAGGGTTTCTGCTATCCGAAATCAGGGAACATATGGAACCTGCTGGTCGTTTGCAGCGTTAAGTGCGATGGAATCCGTTCTTTTACCGGAGCAGAATTATCAGTTTTCGGTGGATCATATGACATTGAATAATGGGTTTCATCTGACACAGGACGATGGCGGTGAGTACACGATGGGAATGGCGTATCTTGCGTCATGGAAAGGTCCGGTATTAGAAAAGGATGATCCATATGGAGATAACAAAACGACGCCGGATCTTACTGCTGTAAAACATGTGCAGGAGATGCAGATCATCGATGGAAAAGATTATGAGAAGATAAAGGAAGCAGTATTTAAATACGGTGGCGTGCAGACTTCGATTTATAACTCGTTAAAAAGTTCGCAGTCGAAATCACCTTATTATGACCGCAGAACAAGTTCGTACTGCTATATCGGTACGGAAAAACCAAACCATGATGTTGTGATCATCGGCTGGGACGACAGTTATTCCAAGGATAATTTTTCCGTTGATCTTGAGGGGGACGGAGCATTTATCTGTCAGAACAGCTGGGGAAGCGAATTCGGTGATGGCGGGATTTTTTATATTTCTTACTATGATACGAATATTGGTACCCACAATGTCGTGTATACAGGAATTGAGGACAGTGATAACTACGATCACATTTATCAGAGTGATCTCTGCGGCTGGGTAGGACAGCTCGGCTATAACAAAGAGAGCATTTACGGTGCAAATGTTTATACTGCGGAGTCCGATCAGAATCTTACGGCTGCGAGCTTTTATGCCACAGGAAAAGATTCGGAGTATCAGCTTTATGTTGTGAAAAATTTTGAAGATGAATCATCTTTGAGTAATATGACACCGGTAGCATCAGGAAAATTGAGTAATGCAGGTTATTATACAATCCCATTTGACAAACAAATTGCACTGGATGCAGGGGAGCGGTACGCGGTGGTATTATTTATCAGTACACCGGATGCAGTACATCCGCTTGCCATTGAGTATGAGGCGGATGATGCCACTGCCGATGTTGTTTTAGACGATGGCGAAGGTTATGTCAGTGCCAATGGTTTTGAGTGGGAAAATGTAAAAAATGTGGAGAATTGTAATATTTGCATCAAAGCATTTAGTAATGACCGTTAACAGGGGGTTACGTGGAAGAGAAAGCAATGAAGTTTGCAACCGTGACAGCGGTTCTTCTCATGATCACAGTGTGTGTGTTATTGCCGAAACTTCCGGCAATCCATACATGGGCAGTGGAACGTGAGGAGGAGCGGATCGCAGAGGCAGAACTTGCAGAACAGCGGATCACCATGAGTGATCTTACAATTAAAAATACAGAAGTGGAAGACGATGCGGAACAGAGGCAGCTGCGACTGAAACTTCCGGCGGGAGTAAAGGGCAGTGATATCACGATCTCAAATGATTATGTGACACAAACTGTCCGTATCGAACTGCCACAGACAGAGGTGAACTATTTTGAGAGCGATCCGCTGACAGGAAGCAGTAATCATATTGATAATCTTTCTTATGCAGTGAGCAGGGGGAGCAGTGGGCTGATCGAGATCACGATGGATCAGGTCTATGAGCTGGATATGGATTATGATGAGAATTATTACTATTTTGATTTCCTGACGCCACATGAAGTGTATGACAAAGTCGTGGTTGTGGATGCCGGGCACGGTGGAAGAGCACCGGGAGCAACGAAGCAGGGGATCAACGAAAAAGATATTGATCTTGGAATTGTGCTTCAGCTGAAAAAGATTTTTGATAACAGCGGCGGGAATATCGGCGTTTACTATACAAGAACGGATGACAGCAACCCGACTTTTGACCAGAGGGTTCAATTGGCGAATAAGTCCCAGGCAGATCTGTTCATCAGCATACATAATAATTCAACGAAAAGCGGGCGGATGTCCTCGACACACGGTACGCAGGTAATGTACAGTGAGTCGGATACGAAAGAGCTGGGAAGTAAAGCATTTGCGCAGATTTGCCTGGATCATGTGACGGAGGCGCTGGAGAGCAGGGATAAGGGGCTTGTGGAAGGCGATGAGATTTATATCATTCGGACCAGCGAAGTACCGGTAGCATTGATCGAAGTCGGATTTATGACAAATCAGGAGGAACTGAATCTTCTCAACAGTACCGATTATCAGAAAAAAGCAGCAGAAGGTGTTTATGACGCTGTTCTGGATGCATTTGCGAAAGGATATTAAAACATGACAAAAATTATTTTTGCAACAGGAAACGAAGGAAAAATGCGTGAGATCAGAGACATCATGGCAGATCTGGATGTGGAACTTTTATCCATGAAAGAGGCAGGAATCAAACTGGATATTGTAGAAGATGGAAAGACATTTGAGGAGAATGCACTCATTAAGGCAGGTGCAGTGGCTAAGGAGGCACCGGGAGCAATCGTGATGGCAGATGATTCCGGACTGGAAGTGGATTATCTGCACAAAAAGCCGGGAATTTATTCTGCGCGTTTTATCGGCGAGGATATATCTTATGATATTAAAAATCAGGCAATTTTAGACCTTCTGGCAGGTGTTCCAAAGGAGGAACGAACAGCCCGTTTCGTCTGTTCCATTGCAGCGGTGCTGCCGGACGGAAGGGAACTTGTGACAAGAGAGACCATGGAAGGCTATATCGGGGATAAAATTGCAGGTGAAAATGGATTTGGTTATGATCCAATTTTTTGCGTGGAAAAATACGGATGTACTACGGCAGAACTTTCAGAAGAACAGAAAAATGAGATCAGCCACCGGGGAAAAGCACTGCGCGCCATGAAAGAGAAACTTGCAAAGGAAAACCTATGAAAATATTGATCATCAGTGATACCCATAGAAAACATGACAATCTTTTAAAAGTGTTAGAGCGGGAGTGCCCGGTTGATCTTTTGATTCATCTTGGTGATGCTGAGGGGTATGAGGATTATATTGCAGAGCAGGCAGGATGTCCTATGGAAGTGGTAGCGGGGAATAATGACTTTTTTTCCTCACTGCCACGGGAAAAGGAGCTGCAGATTGGAAAGTATAAAGTACTTATTACCCATGGACACTACTATTATGTTAATACCGGAATCGAAGATATTGAGCGCGAAGCAGAAGGAAGAGGATTTGATATCGTTATGTTTGGACATACCCATCGTCCAATCATTGATTATCATAAGGATGTCATTGCGTTAAATCCAGGCAGCCTTTCTTATCCGAGACAGGAAGGAAAAAGACCGTCTTATATTATTATGGATATTGATAAAAAGGGAGAAGCAACGTTTGAAATTGAGTATTTATAGGCGCAAAGCCCTGAAAAATCAGGGGATTCGGGCAATTAGAAAAAAGTTGAAAAAAATGTAAAAAAAGTGTTGACATTTTCTTTGTGCTCTTATATAATAACTCTTGCGTCACGGAATGAGAGACAAAAACAAAGCTTCTTAAGATGTGAAAGGCATTGAAAATTATCCTTCGGGGTGTGGCTCAGCTTGGCTAGAGCGCCTGGTTTGGGACCAGG
>OIZO01001464.1_pt1 | contig 11937 bp, 19 predicted proteins | sample 1588551 | NCBI WGS metagenome assembly OIZO01 (sample SAMN03283271) | human gut metagenome | biome: human-associated habitat; material: feces | host: Homo sapiens | place: Peru | collected 2012 | reverse complement strand
CTCCGGGCCTATCTTGATGCACCGCCGGGAGCGTTTTGTTTTGGGCGTGGTGAATACAGTGCCCTTGCCCGGGATGTACTGCACGTTCCGCTCAATGGACAGTGTACCCGCGTCCAAATCCACGTCACACCAGCGCAGCCCGCAAATCTCACTCCGCCGGGCACCGGTGAACAAGGCAAGCTGTGTGATAACACTGAACTGCGCCGGTGCATCCTGTAAGGCTTCCAGCAGCCGGGCAACGTCCTTTTCTTCCAGCGCCTGCACGTCTATCTCTTCGGCCTTGGGTGCTTCTGCCCGCTTGCAAGGGTTTTCCGGTACAAGGCCCCACTGCACAGCCTTTGTGAATACGCTGGACAGCATACGGTGATAGTGCTGCACTGTATTCCCGTTGAGCTTTCCGCCCTCTCTGGTGTGCTCTGTGAACGCTTTGGAGAGCGGAAGCCCAGCGACCCGGGAAACCTTTTCCGCCGTGCTCTGGCTCACGTTTGCGCCCCTGTGCACGTTCCGCATGGTATCTTCCCCAATGCCTGCCGCCTTTGCAATCTCGCCCCGCTTGCCGTGTGGCAGCAGTTCCAGCAGGGCAGGCGTTGCGGTATAGGTGCTATCTTCCCGCACACCCTGTTCCTCTAGGTTCGAGTAAAAAGCCATCAGGTGCGCCGGTTTCACTTGGCACACTTTCAGTTGCCCTAGCCCGGCGGAAATACGCGGCACCAAACGCCGGTAGTTGTAAACCGTCTTGGGCTTGAGCTTCTTTTCTGCGTACTCGGTGAACCATCGTTCTATCAGGTCGTCCACCTTCATGGACGCATCCAGCAGCACACCGGCATGCACTTCCTGTTCAAAGGCATCCGCCTGCCGCTGCAATTCCTTTTCCAGCTTCTTCCCGGTCATGCCCGGCGGCGGGGTAAACGTCCGGTTCACCATCACTTGACGGCCCCGCCGGTCGTAGCCATTGGAGACTCGGATGCAGTAGGAGCAAGAGCCGTCTTTCTTCATCCGCTTTGTTATCTTTGCCATCTGTCCGCCCCGCTTTCTGCTATCCCGCCGGGTTTCATTTGTCCTTCATGTAGGCGGTCACACGGTCGAACAGGGGTAGATACTGGCCCTCTATCCGCGCAAAGATAGCCGCCGCTGTGGCTTCATCGTAAACGTGGGAAGTCAAATTGCGGTCGTTCAGCAGCTCCACCCATGCCTTTTGATCGTCTATCATGCCAAAGGCAAACGCCTGCTTGATAACTTCTTTCGGGCTGTTGATGTTTGTATAGCCTTGGTCAAGCAGGTATTCCCGCATGGTTTTCCATGCCAGTTCCGTGCAGAACTCAAACCGCTGAATGGTTCCATCCCGCACCGAATCCAGAGGGAACTTCTTGTAATCGTCCAGCGCTTCCCGCAGCCGGGCCACCGCAGCGGTAAAACGGTCATATTTTTCATGCAGCTTGTCCATCAGTTCAACACCATCCCTTTCGATGTTCGCAAGAAATACCGGCTCCATGCCGTCCTGAATGTGCACAATGTCAAATTTCAGCAGCGTGGGCAGTTCCTCGCAGTGCATCCAGAACTCCGCCCGGCTATCCTCTGGCATTCCGTACACGGCTAAATCTATATCGCTGTTGGGCCGGTTGTCGCCCCGGGCACGGGAGCCAAACAGTACAAGCCGCTTTGCGCCAAACCGCCGTGCCAGTGCCGCAAGCTGATTATAAAGATCTTCCATCTTCTCACCTGTCCACTTTACAGGGAACTTCTATCACGACCAAATTGCCGCAGCCACTTCGTAGGAATCAAATACCCCTGGCTTCTTGAAGTGGTTATAAATTTCCACTTCAAAATTAGCTGTTCCGCCATTCGGTTGTACGTTTCGGACAAAGGCATGATTTCCGCCAATGTATTTTCCGTTTTTCTTAAAAAGGACAGAAACACGCACGCTCTTAGCTTCAATGTTGCCATTGTTGACCAATGTGCCAACGATTTTATTTTGACCGCTACGCGCACTGCTTGTTATTTTGAGGTCAGACGAGCGCACAACTTTGTTATAGCGATTACTATAGCCACCGGCAGGCGTGTCGATATAAAGGCCGACACTCGAATCGTTTACAGGAGCAGACCCCCTATAGTACGCCACACCTGAGAACCGGAGTGTATCACCAGCCGCAACACCGGTCGTATACTCTGCCGTTCCGGCCGGCATAATCGTGATTTTGCTGGAACCAGCGTTTTCACTATTCGTGTTCGTAACCTCAGCGCAGTAATACAGCCAAGTATAATCTTGACTTTTCTCCCATGTTGCGCCCAGTAAGTGAATGGAAACCCCACCACTGCCGGGAGTTTGAGAACCACCGGGTATTGTGCCTGATGAACCGCTGCCCTCGCAACCAGTCAACACCAAAACACTCATAGCCACGGCAAGGACAAGCGCACAGAGTTTCTTTTTCATAATGCTTCCTCCTGAGTTTTGTTTTATTCACAACGGCCATGGATTGACCGCCCATCATACGAGCAATGACCCTATAGACCGCAGCGTAAAAGAGGGAAAGCGCTAACGGCTCCGCCGGGTGGTTATTCTTTCGGTTCGTCCTCGGCGGCATCATCCGCGGCAGGCCCGGCGGCATGATCTCTGATAGCTTCCAACTTTTTCATAGCGTTGCCATCTTGATAACGTTCAATCTCTGTTAATTCTCGCAGCCGTTCAACCGCCGTGTTCTTCCCTTCCTGATTCAGACAGCAGAAGTATTCCATCAATGCAACGGTCTGTTTACTGGAGCTGTCGATAAAGGGATTCTTCGCCAGCCGTTCAGCGCCCCGCAGGTAATCAGAAATCAAAACAAAATCGAAATCCCTCGAATCCGTTTTGGTTTCACCATACAGGGCGTTCATATCTACGCCCAGCGCGTCCGCAATCTTTTTGACTGTTTCAATTTTGGGATTTAGCTTTCCAAGTTCATACCGGCGAATTGTAGGCTCTGCAATCCCGGCTTTCTCACCAAGTTCTTTTTGTGTAAGGTCGCGTGCCTTCCGTATTTCGCGTATCTTCTCCCCGATCGTCTGAGACATTTTTTCGCCCCCTTTGGTGTAAGTGTACCACACGGGCAGTGAAACAGCAACATTTTTTTCTGTAAAAGCCATTGACAGAAATAATTGTTTCTTGTATAATCCAAAACAGAAACTTTTATTTCTGAAAGGAATGAATCACAATGGCAAAATCAATCATCGTTGACCGCGTGAAGGTTATCGCCGAAATGGCTCGGCAGAATGTGACCTGTGAAGAATTGATGCAAAAGGCCGGTGTAGGCCGTGCCGCAATCTGGAAGATGCGCAAGGGTCAACCTGTCTGGCGCACCACTGCCGCCCACGTTGCCCGCGCCCTCGGCGTTCCGCTGGAAACCCTGTTGGAAGAATCCGGGAAGGAGGTCTGACCATGGGCGAGTGCATCAGCTATCCCCGTTTGCCCAATATGGCCCCGGTCAAACAAGCCGCCCAGCTTTACGGCCTGTCGCCCTACTACATCCGCCGCCTGTGCAAAGCCGGTAAAATTCGATTCGTGAATGCCGGGCGCGGCTGGCTTGTCAATCTGGACAGTCTGGCGCGGTACTTTGAGCAGGGCGACCCTGCCCCGGCGGAACAGACCCCCGCAGCACCCAGCGTCCGCCGGGTGTGCCCCTGATGAATTGAGGGGGAACGCATGGAAGAACGTAAAAGTTTTTTGTTCTATCGGTCGTTTTGGAGTGGAGGAAGTAAGCTAAAACCTCGTGAAAGGCTTGCATTTTATGACGCACTTGCGCAGTATGCGTTCACTGGTCAAGAAACTTCCTTACCCCATAATGCCGCAATATGTTGGGAGTTTGCAAAACCTTTGATTGATTCTAATAACAAAAAGTACGCAGATGGGTCAAAAGGTGGCAGGCCACAAAAAACCACTGGTTTTGATGATGATATAACCACTGGTTCCGATTCCCTCAAGAATATATCTGAGGATAAAGAAAAGGAGAAAGATAAAAGAGAAGGTAAAGGAGAAAGGAGAACGCGCCAAGCGCGGAAGGGGACAAGCCCGGCGGAGCCGGTCTTTCAGAGCCTGCCGGACAGTGGCAGATTACCCGGTTACGATGGTACGGAAGTGTTACGCAAGCAGCGATTAAAGGAGCTGGAACAGGCAGCGCAGCACACCACCGCAAGGCCCCCGGACGATGATGCAGAGACCCGGCGGCTGAAACAGCAGTTCATGCAGCAGCTGAACCCGGTGCCCGTGGCAGCGCCCGGCACACTCCCAGCAGACACCGGCACCGCAGCAGCCAGCACCCAGACCACGGCCCACGGTGCAGATCAGAGCGCCGCGCCCACGCTGGAAGCCGTACAGGCCCCGCAGCTGTCCCACGATCAGCCCGCGCCGCAGCACCCGCCGGAAGAATCCCCAGTGGCATCCACCACACCCGACCGATGCCAATCTGGCACCCCATGACCGCCCGCACCCCATCACAACACAAAGGAGTGATTCACAATGCAATGCTATCCCATCCCCGTGCCGTCACTGAACACCGCCCAGCAGTATGCCGAAACCGCCGGGAGCCTTGCCGAAGCCCTGCACGAACTGTTCTTGCGCCGTCCCTGCATCCGCACCGACCCGGCGAACCCCGGCGCACAGGCCGCCTATTATCGGGCTGTCGGCAAGTGGTACATGGAAAACAACAGCATCATAGCCGCTGCCCTTATGGCCTGTCGCCTGCTGTCCGATGGTGCCGCCCTCGAATTGGAGAACGTCCGGGAAGCCGCCGAATGCGCCGCAGACGCACAGAGCGGCCCCGCAGACAGCCCGAACGCCGCCGGGAATACATCTATCTTGCCTGAACCCCAAAGCCTGCAGAATGCACCGCAATCCTCGGCACCCGCAGACACGGGAGCGAATCCGCAAGCCCCCGGCGGGGTGCTGTTCTATCGGCAGGCCCTTGTAGATCAGCAGACCCAGCAGCCGAAACCCACCCGCAAACAGAAAGGCCGCGCTGCTACCAGCGCGGGAGAGTGACATACCATGAACAGTTATAGCGTTATGACAGACCTTGCAGCCGCCGAAGGGCTTGCAAGCGCTGCCCTGTCCGCTTCCTTCCCGCAATCCTTGGGCGCAGTCGTGGGCGCTCTGGACGACCCGCAGGCCCCGGCCCGTGCCCTCGACTGGATGAAACAGAACTATGCCCTTGCAAGTGCTGCCCTCTTTGCCTGTGCGCAGCTTTGCAACCGTGCCGCCGCTGCACTGGATGATGATGCAGCCGCGCAGCAGCCCACCGGCACCGCCCGGCCCGCGCTCTGATGCAGGCGATCAGCACACCCCACCGGGCAGAATCCCCCGCAATCAGACCGCCGCCCGGCGGCATCTGATGCACGCAACATCTGCACCACGGCCCAGATCAGGCACCCAGCGCCTACGCTGGAAGCCGTCAGGCCAGCCCCGGCAAGTTCCCGGGCAAAAAGAAAAGAGGTTCCCGGCCCATCACCCGCGCCCGTCAATGCCCGGATGAAGCCGAAAACCTCTAAACTCAGAATGCCGGAGTGTGAAACTCGTGCATCTGCTATCCCAGAATATTATACCACAACACGGAAGTCTTTGCAATGCCCGTCACCCACCAGATCAGAGCGCCGCCGCCCACGTTGGGCACTGCTGCACCCGGCCCGGAGCCGAAGCCGCACCCCCTCACACCGCCCCGGCGGAACCTTGCGCGCGCACGCCCGCGCCCGCGCGCCCAAAAGTCTGATACTGTCATGTGCGAACTTCCGCGAACTACACCCATCACACACGGAAAGGAACGATATACCATGAAGAAAACCAAGACCGGCGGACAGAAAAGCCGCCTGCGCGTTGACCCCTTTACCCTCACGCGCCTGCTTTGTGAGCAGAATACCACGCTTTCAGTCGTGCAGCAGGCCGCAGGCATCGACCCGGCAGAACTGGAACCCCTGCGCACCGCCCGCAAAGTCCACCTCGACACTCTGAACCGCCTCGCCGCCGGGTTGAAGGTTTCTGTTTATCACCTGATGATTACCGAGCAAAGCCCTTGGACAGTCCACCACGGCGGCAGCGGGAGCCGCCACGCTGTTATCAACCGCCTTAGCGATCATAGCCCCTACGACATCAGCCCGCTTTTCAAGTGACCACCCGCAGCCAAGCACCGGCACAGATCGCCCCGCGATTATTACCAGCACCCAGACCCCGCCGGGAAAATCCCCGGAGATCATACCCGCCCAGACACACACCCAGCCAGCACAAAGGAGAACCGCCATGTTTATTTATACCCTGTACACCGTCAACGGGGAAGCCGTTGGAGAATCCGCCCTCATGCGTCAGGCCCTGAACGCCGCCCGGAATTACGCCGCAGCCCATCACGCCCCCTGCATCGTGGAGTGCCGCAGCCTTGACACGGACGAGCGCCGCCGGGTGCTGCTCAACGCAGACGGCAGCATGGTCAAACTGTGGGCCGTTGCCTGAACGCAGCCGCCCCGCCCACGCTGGAAGCGGATGCAACCACGCACACACCCAGACCGCCCCGGCGGAATCCGGCACCAACAAGCCCAAGGCCCACCGCCCACGGCCCAGATCAGACACGCAGCACGACCCACCAGCACGCCACCGCGCCCCCATGCAGCACGAAAGCCCGCCCGGCATCCCACGCCGGGCAGGCTTTTTTGTTCTCCCTCATGCTGAAATGTTCACGCACCCGCCCGCGATCATTCCTAAATTAGCCACGCCGCCCGCTGTCTGGCACCGGCCCGAAGTCCCGCACATCATCCAGCAGCCCCGCAGCCGCCGCATAAATGCCCACCGTGGACAGTGCTTCAAGTTCTTTTGTGTAGTACGTTGTCCGCCCGATGTGCAGCGCCGGAAATGTCTTATCTTCCCGCCACCGTTCCAGATACCGCAGCCGCAGCAGTTCCCCACACGTTGGGTCAGCCTTGGCATAGTAGTCCATCACCTTTGCCACCACACCGGCCCACTCCATCCCGGCCCCGGCCTTGTCCCCGCTCCGCAGTGCGTCCCCGTACTGCCGAAGCCCGCGCCGGACGGCCCGCCGCTGCTGTTTGGTCATGGCTGCACACCTCTTTCCCACAGTTCCGCCGGGCAGATCGTGCCACAGAGCAGGCCCGCCGCCCGCGCTCTGATGCACCCCGACAGAAAAAGCGCCCGCCTGCTGCAAAGGTTATACAGCGGACGGGCTGGCACGTAAGGAGTATTCTATCATGGTTCCTGATTTCCACCATCATTCTACCATATTTTGAGCAAAACAACAACCTCACTTTGTCGCACAGACGCAAACCCCACGCCGGAACAAATGCAAAGATTCATTCACGGTCTGTATGATGCAATTTCATCATAGGCCCAGCCCGGCGGAACGCCGCCCCATCTGTCCATAGCCCACCGGGAAAACCTGATGCAAGCCACGACACCCCACGACACTGGACGGCACCCCATGGCACCAGATGCAAAGAGATTCCACGCCGTTCCCAATGGGCGTAGGGATTCCCGTTCATCAATGCTGCATCCCGCTGCACCGTCGCCCACGTTTGGCCCTCTTGAAATATAGCCCTCTCCATGGTTTAATGCAGGCACACAGAGAGCGACACACATCGACCAGAAGGAAAAGAGGTGCATTGCTTGAACAATACGATCCGCTACCCGAACATGGGAACCGTAAAGCAGGCCGCTGAAATTTACGGACTGTCACCCCACTATATCCGGCGGCTTTGCAAGACCGGCAAAGTCCGGTATGTGAATGCCGGGCGCGGCTGGCTTGTGAATCTGGACAGCCTAGCCCGGTACTTTGAGCAGGGCGACCCGGCCCCTGCAGAGCAAAGCCAGACCGCCCACGGCGTCCGGCAGATCGGATGATGGACACACCCGGGAGCACACCGAGAACGTACACCCCGCCCGGCGGCGAGGTGTAACACACTAGACTTTCACGGAAAGTCGTGTGCTCTTGCAGAGGGCCTAGTGCTTGCAAGCAGGGCAGACGTATATACAATACGCTGCTCTTGCAAGCAATGGCCCTGTACATACACGGCCCCTTGCCTTGCAAGGACTTGTTGGGCAGCATCCCAAACCCTTTGACCGTGCAGCACCCGCCGGGCGCAGCACTTCAGCTACACGATTCTGTTGACCTCAACAAAATCGCTGCATGACAAAGCCCCCAGACCGTGACAGCGCACGTCTGAGGGCTTTTCTTGTTGCTTGTGGGTATTTTTCCTTGCCGTGGCTCTATCCACGCTCTGACGGCCCCCGGCGGGCTATCAATCGCGGTAGAACTTGCCCAGTGCTTTCAGCAGGGGCAAAAAGTCGTTGCAGATCTGCGCGGCCACATCCTCGGCGGTCTTTTCATCGTAGACGTGGGAGGTGATGTTCCGGGCCGTCAGGATCTGGTTCCAGCGCTCCGCGTCCTGAATCACCCCGGCGGCATAAGCATCTTTCAGCACTGCACGCGGGGACGATGCAGCCAGTACAAAGCCCTGATCTTCGAGATACTCTTTCAGGGACTTCCACGACAGCTCCACCGTGAACTCGAACCGCTGAATCAGTCCATCACGGTAAAGTGCATCCTGCTGGCTCTTCTGGTAAATGGCTACCGCCTGTTCCAGCTGAGCCAGAGCGCTGTTATAGTTTTCAATCTTTTGCAGCATAGAGAGTTACACCGTCCTTTTCGATATTTGCCAGAAACGCGGGGTTCATGCCGTCCGTGATGTGCACGATATCGAATTTTAACAGGGTGGGCAGCTCTTCGCATTCCATCCAGAAATTCGACCGGCTGCCCTCTGGCATCCCGTACACGGCCAGATCTATGTCGCTGTTGTATCGGTTATCCCCTCTGGCACGGGAGCCGAACAGCACAAGCCGCTTTGCGCCATATCGGCGCGCCAGCGCGGCCAGCTGGCTATAAAGTTCTTCCATGGGTTCACCTCTTTGTGCATTTTGACACGCAGCACACCACAATCGGGCCCCGATCGGAGACTGGCAACCAGCATTTTGACGAAATCGCCCACGCTCTGGGTGCTGTCCCCGGCGGCACATCAACATTGTATCACCCCGCCCACACCGGCTACAAGGCCCCTGTGGGCGTTTTATTTTTCGACGGGTTCTTTATCGTCTGGCACTGCGGGCGCGGTCTGAGCATCCTGCCCAAGCAGGAGCAGCTCTGCATACTCTCTCAGTTTCCGTATACTTTCGGCATTTAACCCCTCCATCAGGCGGTCAACGTCTGACTGGGGGGCTTTTTCTTTTGCTGGTGCTGGCTCATCATCCGGGTGCTTCTTCAAATACAAGTCACGCGCCGAAACATCACCCTTGCCCTGCAAGCGCTGAATAAATTCCTCGTTGTGTTCTTCAAGAGTGTAACCATTCAGCAGCCAATTTATATCAATAGATAATACATCAGCTATTTTGCTGGCGGTGTTTAAATCAACCTTACTGTCACGCGACACCATGTGATAAAGAGTTGTGTATGGAATATCAATTCGGCGGCTTAACTCTTTTAATGATATCTTTTTACTTTTGGCAAGTTCGCCAATTCTCGCACCAATGCCCATTTTATGCACTCCCTTCTCGCTTATCATATCACACTAAAAGAAAATTCGCAATTAGGCATTGACAAAGTGCCTAATTTGGCATATAATCAAGCTACGTAAATGCCAATTTGCGAATATTCAGAAAGAGAGGGAATTTCAAGATGCGCCTTAACATTGTAAAAGCAAAAACAGCGCTTTTGGTTACCGGAAAGACACAAAGCGAGATTGCTGAAAGCGTTAAACTGTCCCGCCGTTGGGTGGGTGCTGCTTTCAACGGGCAACCAATCAGCAAGAAAGCAGCTCGGCATATTGCCGCCGCTCTGGGCGTGGACGTGACCGAGATCATCGAGGAGGACTAACCATGTACAGACCATTCAAGAACCTGCGCATGCGGATGGTTCAACTTGACTACAACCAAGAAGAACTGTCCAAGGCGGCAGGCATCCCCAAGGCCACATTGAGCCAGCGCATAAACGGCAACCGCCCGTTTGATGCCTACCAGATCAGCGCCCTGTGCAAGGTGCTGGAGATCAAGCCGGAGGAAATCGGACGGTATTTCTTCGAGCCGACGGCCCAGAAAAAGGCAGGGTGATACATTGACCACGGAAGAAAAAGAGATCAGCCCCGGCAGTTATGTGGATTTTCTCCACTATCTGGACACCGTGACCACCGAAGAAGCGCTGTTTTCCCGTCTGACATACTGGTTTGCATTCCAGACTTCCCCGGATGACGTGCACAGCCGCATTGACCTTGTAGAGCAGCGGGCGCGGGAGCTGAGACTGTGGAACGGCCTTGACCTGAAGGTGGAACGCTGGATGCAGGCTTGCAAGGAAGAGTTCAACACCATGGACCGGGAAGCGTTCACCGCGTTTATCACGCAGGATTACACCGCCTATCGGGACGGCGCAGCAGACCAGAATGGCAAGCCGCCCGCCCCGGAGTGCATGAAGGACGTCAAAAGCGAGAATGTGCAATGGCTGGTTCCGGAGCTGCTGCCACTTGGTGAGCTTTCGTTGCTGGGTGCCGATGGCGGCACCGGCAAAGGCATCTGGCAGGCGCAACTGATCGCCTATGTGACCGCCGGGAAAACGTCGGGATTCTTCCCGGTGCCCCCGCCCCAGACCGGCAAAGTGCTGATTCTGGCCGGTGAGGATGACCCCGGCAAAGTCCTGCGCGGGCGTCTGCTGGCTGCCGGTGCTGACATGGAAAAAGTAATGGTTGTCACCTCTGACGATTATTACATCCAGACCGGCAAGCAACTGTGCATCAAAGACAAGGCACTGGCCGACTTTGTGGACACCAGCGAGCCTATTTTGATGATTCTTGACCCGCTGCAGAGCTTCCTTCCCGCTGATGTGGAGATGGCCAGCCGCAACCAGATGCGAAACACCACCCTGCCCCTGAAGGGCATCAGCCGCACGCACAACCTTGCTACCCTGATCGCAATGCACACCAACAAGAAACAGGGCGTTGCAGGCCGTGCCCGTCTGGCTGACAGTTCCGACATCTGGGACATTGCCCGCAGCGTGATCATGATGGGCCGCAGCCGCAACGACGGCAAAATCTACGTCAGCCACGAAAAGAGCAGCTATAGCCGTCAGCAGCAAACCGTGTTGATGCACATTGAGGATGTGACCATCGACGGCATCAAGACCGCCCGCGCCGTGTTCGACGGCTATACCGACAAGAAAGACATTGACTTTATCGAAGAACGCCGGTTCCGGCAGGCCCAAACCAAGGACGACACGCGGGACGCAATCCTGAACGTGCTTGCCGAAAGCACTACAGCCAGTATGGCAAGCCCACAGCTAAAAAGCGCAGTCATGCAGGAAATTGGGTGCAGTGAACCGACCTATAAACGGGCCTATTCCGGGCTTGTGAAGTCCGGCGAGATTGCAAAATATCAGTTGAACCAGAAGGACGGCGTGCGCGGCTGGTTTACACGATTAGCCTACCGTAGTGAATCAGAAGATACAGAGACAGATATTTAATTTATTATCGTTTAAAATTGTCAGTGTATCAGTTTGATACTCTGACAGTCTTGATACACTGACACTCTCTGTATCAAGCAAAGTCACTGTATCACGTTGATACAGTTTGTTTTTAAGCGATATTTCGTTGAAAATCGGTCACTGTATCAGATAACTTCACCACAGTAGGGATGGAAGGAGAACGACCCATGCGCCCCAAACAGAGAATTTGCCCGCTGGACGGGACGTCTTGCAGTAAAAAATGCCCTGACAGATACCCAGATGACCCGGCGGGCGGCTGTGTCCTGTGTGCCTTGTATGACGCAGTGCGGGACATCAACGCCCAGAACAACCAACCAGAAAAGGAGATCAAACCATGAACGACCGCATTTGTCCCATTGATGGCAAGCCCTGTGAAAAGGACTGCCCCGACCGC
>OIZO01001460.1_pt1 | contig 11963 bp, 9 predicted proteins | sample 1588551 | NCBI WGS metagenome assembly OIZO01 (sample SAMN03283271) | human gut metagenome | biome: human-associated habitat; material: feces | host: Homo sapiens | place: Peru | collected 2012 | reverse complement strand
GGTAAAAAGGTAAAAAAGTAAAAAGGTAAAAAAAAGCCCCGATGCATCATGCATCGGGGCTTTTGCTTTATCTGTTTTTCTTCGTTTATCGGATATCTCTTCCTGCCTGGCTGTATCCTTCGAGCATCTTTGGGCTGCTGATAGGCTTGCGCGAACAGTAGTCGAAATCTACCTCCTTGTAGCCCTGGCTGGAACGCCAGCGGATGGTAAGCTTCACCGTCTTGCCTTCTGTATCAGGCACGACTCCGTTCAGATTGAACGTTACGAGGGCATCGCGCAAGTAGTTCTGAGGGTCGCCATTAACATTGTGACGGAGCTCTACCTCGTAAGGATTATCTGGATTCACACCCGTAACGAGGTTGATGTAATGCACCTTCTGACCGCCCCAGAGAGCACGGAAACGGAGGGTGAGATAACCATCTTCTGCCACCGTTACCCAGTCGCGAACGATGTCGACCATGTCGTTGCCATACTTCTTGCTGTTCTCGGTATCAGAACCGAGCGAAGGAACCGGCTTCTTGGTCAGGATGCTGTCTATCCAGTTGACATGCACTACCTGATTGTACTGGTCGCTCTTCTCATTGGTTGAAGAGTAGTTGACGAGTGCACGTACCTCCTTGCCGCCGAAAACGGTAGACTTGAGGTTCTGGGCGAGCAGGGTGGTGTTGTCATCGAGCTGCAGGTAGCAGGCGTCGCCATTCTGCTTGACTGTGACCAGGGCATTTGGTAATACCTGGCTCCAATCGGTATCGTCATCGTCATTGCATGACTGGAAGGTGAAGGCTGACAGCAGCATGGCTACAGCCAATCCGATTTTCTTGAAATTAATTTTTCTCATACTTATTGTTCCTTTCTTGTTTTATTTCTCTTTTCTGATGATAAAATGAGAAGTGAACGGAAATCTTGCTTCTGATTTAGAAAAAGATTGTTAAAAGTAATAGGGCTACCGATTGTTGCAGTATAGTAGACAGTGGCTCTTTACGGAAAAAGATTCTTTTGCGTTAAAAAACTTGCATTATTTCTTGCTTTGTATTACTTTTTTTTATATATTTGCAATCGAAAGTAATTCTAAGAGCAAATAGAAGAAAAGTAATAACCTTTTAATATTTAAGCGTATGAAGCGACTGATACAATTTCAACTCATGCTTGTTTTGTTGCTCGTGTGTGGACAGGCAACTATTCAAGCTAAGCGAATCAGCCAATGGCAGGCTCAACAGCAAGCCTACAGTTTCTGGGGAAAGCAGATGCCTATGAAGGCAAAGGCTAAGAGCAGAGTGGTCTCAACAGCATCTCTCTCTACTCTGGGAAATGATTCCTACTATGTTTTTAATAATGATGCCGGTGGATTTGTCATCATTGCCGGCGATGATGCGGTGGCACCTGTTTTGGGTTATACCTCAACGGGGGCGTTTGATGCTAACAACTTGCCTGAGGGTTTGAAGGATTTGCTGAAGAGCTATGAGCAGCAGATTGCTGCATTGGGTAAAAACTATAAGGCAAATACTACTTCGACAAGAGCCGAATTTACTGGAGAAAAACTGCTGAATACGGCGAAATGGAACCAGGGGGCTCCATTCAACAAGTATACTCCGAATAATTATGTAACGGGATGTGTGGCTACAGCGGGTGCTATTTTGATGAAACATCATGGCTATCCTGCAAAGGGCGTTGGATCTCATTCCTATACCTGGAATGGTCAGAACCTTACCGCAAGTTTCGAGCATGATTATGACTGGGCTAATATGCCTGCCAAGTATACTGATGGTAATGATGCGGCATTTGATGGTGTTGCCAGACTGATGTCTGACCTGGGTATTGCTGTGAATATGCAATATGCCAATGGAGGAAGTGCATCTGCTTTGGAAGACCTGGTAACTGCTCTGAAAAAGTATTTCGGTTACAGTAAGTATGCCAGACATCTGAAAATAGAGGATTTGGGTGCTGAAGCCTGGAACGGCAGATTGCGTGCTGAGATTGATGCCAACCGTCCGGTTCTGTATGCAGCCTCTGATGCCAATGTAGGAGGTCACTCCTTTGTGATTGATGGCTATAAGGATGAAAGCTTCAGCGTAAATTGGGGTTGGGGTGGATATTGTGATGGATTCTATCGCGTCGGTGCCCTCAATCCTGAAGTTGACGGAACGCCTCAGGGAGACCAGTACAATTCATCTCAAGCAGCCGTATTTGCGCTTCAGCCTTCTGACGGTAAGGAAGTTCTTTCTAATCTGAGATTTATCAAGGTTGATGGTTATCTGGAAACGATGAATATGAACGTTACTGATGTAAAGGCTGGTAAATCAACGCTTCTCTTTACTTTACCTATCTTGGCACAAGGTGAGAAAGAGTTTACGGGAGAAATTGCGGTAGCTTTGAAGAATGCTGCAGGCGAAACACGTGAAGTCTTTGCGCCACTCAAGTTTAACCTTCCTGTTGGATATTATACTCAGGGAACGTCGGTCGGTGGTGCTTGTTCTTTGGATGCCCAAGAAGGTGACTATTTGGCAGTTGTATCTAAGGAAGATGGTACTGACGAGTATGTTGAAATCTATGGACCTGATATGACGGAAGTACATGTGCCTGCTACAGAATTCCAACCTCGTACCTTTGAAGTGAAGGCTGAATTGGGAGAAGGGGCTGAGTTTATAGAGGCTTCAAGTTCATATAATTTGAATCACAGATTTTATAATGGCAAACCATTGCAGGGCTGTCCTTATTATTTCGACGTAAAGATAGATGAGGGTATAGCTAAGAGTTTTATAGAATTGGATGGCAAGAGTGTTCCTACTGTATCATTTACTAATGGGGTTACATTCTATGCTATATCTCCAGGTATAAAACCTGTTTATAACCTGGTAGTTAAAACATATCGCACTTATGAGGAAAAGACTGTTGAGGTGACTTTAGCTGCACCGGGACAACTGAAGGCTGAGTTGGATAGCAAGAATCTTGATTATTATGTATATACCAATATCAAGGTAAACGGTGAGATAGACAAGCGAGACTTTGACGAATTGAACAGTCATCCATTTAATAGCATCGACTTGAGTGATGCCAAAGTTGTTGCCTATGATAGCTATGACGCCAATATGATTCCGGATGGCGCTTTCTGGAAGAATGCCAATCTGAAGCACTTCAAGATGCCGGCAGGTGTGAATACTCTTGGTTTTAATGCATTTAGAGAAACTGGATTGGTAGAAATTGACCTGCCTGAAACCATACAGGAATTCGGATTGAATACGTTCTGGGGATGCTATTCTTTGGCAGATGTGTATATGCGTCATAAGGAGGCTCCTTCTTGGATAAGCTGGTGCGTATTCTATAACAAGGGTGACAAGGTAAGTCGTACGTTGCATCTTTATCCAGGAAGTAAGGAAAAGTATGAGGCTTATCAGTATACCCAAAACTGGATAGTCAACTTTGACAATATCGTAGAAGACCTGGTAGTAACAGGTATCAATTCTGCTACTTTGGATAATAAGACAAGGAAGTCTGCATTGTATGACCTCAACGGTCGCAGAATACCAAATGTTCCATCTAAGGGCATTTATATCCAGAATGGAAAGAAGATAATCAGAAAATAATTATTTCTGAAGATTAATCAATTAAACAATAGAAAAGTCCCCTGGTGCCGCAAAGCATCAGGGGACTTTTTTTATCACTACTCACTATTAAAAGTAATAGGTGCAGCCGATTGTAGCAGCACGGTTGCCAAAGTGCTGACTGGCAATATCATGGAATCTGCCTTCCAGGGTAAGGTGCTTGCCGATATTCTTGTAGAGACCTACTTCTGCATAGAGATTGGCTGGGGTATAGGCAGGAGTAGCAGTATGACGGTAAGTACACCAGATGAGATTAGAGGTGAGACGCCAACCGTCTGGCAGAGTAAGCTGAGGAGCCAACTTGAAGACGGCAAAATTGTGATAGCTTGTATCTCTTAATGATGTCTCTTCCACTGGTGTTTCTGCCCGTTCCCAGAAGTAATTGAAGCCAGCGGTAAGGCGAAGGATGCCGGTATGCCAGAAGGCGGTGGTTCCGATGCCTAATGTGTTGTCGTGGTTGTTGTCTATCAGATGCTGGTGAATGTTCTTCACCGAGGTGCTGACCACGAGATTCGGCTTGCTGTAGGTATATTTCAACTCCATAACATTGGCAAGACTATTCCTGATATTAGTGGTATAGGTAGGCTTCCATGCGCCCTCCATATCTCCCGCAGTAACAAAGTCGCCAAATTCCGGATTGAAGATGCGGCGGCAGAAGGTGCCTTGCAGGGTATGACCCGGAGTGAAGGTATAGTATGTACTGAATGAGTAGATATGGTTGTGGGTGGTATGCTCCCAGTTGCTGACAGATGTAATCTGCTTAGGGCGGAAATTGATGATACGGTATCGTTCACCAGCCATGAATCCCCACTTGCCGATATTGTAATCCAGCTGGACATAGAAATCTTCATAGTTGGAATGGTTGATGTAATCAGCAATGCAATTCTTCTCGATAGACAAGCCTCCCTCGAAACCAGCCGTAATCCAAAGGTCTTGGGTGAAGACCGGAGTGGCATATTCTACCACCGCAAACGGATAGGTGGAGTGGTTCTGATAAGGGAAGGTCTGGCTTTTTTCCTGGGTTCTGCCATTGTCGCTGATATGTTCTGCACCCAAGGTGAAGAGGATGCTGGAACCATTCTCGCCGAGTGTCCGGGTATAGTCTGCCTGCAGATGATAGGCACGTACATATTCGGCTGGTGAATGGGTGAAATGATTGCGGGTATAGGTCTGCATCGCATCCACTTCGAGTATGTCCTTGCTGGTTGGAGTCCAGAGAACATTGAGCTTGGCTCCCTCGTGCGAGTAATGGTTGATGGTATTGGAGCTCTGGTTCTGATAAGCATCCTTGTCGCTATTAGAGGTGCGTTGGAAGTTGCCTTCTACGTGGCTGAGGATGCGCAGGTCGTCCTGCTGGCTCAGGACGCTGACGATTCCCTTGCCACCGCCGTAGGTATCACCAAATAGTCCTACTCTTCCGCTCACACCGTTTTCGCCCTTGCGGAGAGTGATGTCGATAACTTTCTTCAGACTGCTGCAGCCCTTCATTACTTCTGCATTCTGGCAAACCTTGATGCTCTCTATCTCGCGAGCCTTGAAATGGTGGAGCAGGGTAGAATAGTCGAGTCCGTATTCCTGATTGTCGATACGGATGACGAACTTGCCATATTGATTGGCAAAGGGATCACCGCCGATGATGTTGTTGCCATCGAGGCTGATTACCTCTGGACACATCATCAGAACATCGAGGAGAGATTCTTCGCCAGTAAGTTCCATCTCTGAAACGTGCATGATGTATCTGTCGCCAATATGTTCTATCGGGGCCGCGGTCATCTGGGGCAATGAGCTGCCAAGAAAACCAACCAGACACATCAGACGGGTATTTTTAAGAAGACTGTTTAATATCATATATAATAACCATTTAAGTTTTTTCGAATTGCAAAGATAGTGCAAAAATAGGAAATAGCGAAATTTTTCCCTAACTTTATGGTTCTTATCATGAAAAAATCAAGAAAACAGCAGTGTAATCAGAGGAATGGTGATGATGCTGCCCAGGGTGGTGATGAAAGTCATCTCAGTGATGAGCGATGGATTGCGACCGTATTTCAGGCAGAACATGGTGCCGAAGCTGGCTACAGGCATCGCTATGACTACCGTATTGATATTGTTTACCAAATCGTTGACGCCACACGCCTTGAACAGGAAGTAGATGCTCAGCGGAACCACTGCTAGGCGGAGAACAGAAGAAATGTATACCTTCGGACTTCCGATAATCTCTCTGACTGGAAGCTTTGCCATGGAAGAACCGATTATCATAAGAGCGGCAGGAACCGTAACGTTGCCTACCATCGTTACTGGGCGGGCAATGATATCGGGGGTATGTACGCCCAATGCTACCAGGATGGCGGCAAGGAAGGCTGCCAGCAAGGCTGGACTCACCAATACCTTAGGATTGAACTGCTTGATGCTGTATTCGCCCTTGATGAGCATCACACCTGCCGTAAAGATGAAGAAGGTGTTGGGCATATTGAGCAAGGCTGCATAAAAGATGGCCTTAGGACCGAAGATGCTCGATACGATAGGGTATCCGATAAAGCCCACGTTGGCAAACATCAAGGCGAAGCCTATCATACCCTGGTCGTCATGGTTCTTGGTGATGAGGCGCGGTACCCAGAAGCCAAATACCAATAATAATATATAGGTAAGGAAACCGACTCCTAAAAGTGGGAGGATGAGCGTGCGGTCGGGCAACTCATCCCCCATTACTGATGACAGCACCAGCAGTGGACAGGTTATGTCCACTACGATGCTGGATAGTTTCTTGTCAAATTTGTCGCCCATATAGCCTAACTTGCAGGCGACATAGCCTAAAATTACGATGATGAACAATACCACCATCACTTCTAAATTCTGCATTATCCTGAAAATCTATACCTTAATTTATCTATAATCTCTTTAATCTATGAATCTCTTGGTGATGTCTCCATAGTTTTCTATACGGCGGTCGCGGAGGAATGGCCACCAACGGCGTACATCCTCACTGTGCTTGAGGTCGATGTCAACAACCAGACTTTCTTCCTCCTGATCGCTTGCACGATAATGGAGTTCACCCTGAGGACCAGCAACAAAGCTACTGCCCCAGAACTGGATGCCTCCTGTCTGTTCGCTAGAATCAGGTTCAAAGCCTACTCGGTTTACAGCAACAACAGGCAGACCATTGGCTACCGCATGACCACGCATCACGGTGGTCCAGGCTTCGCGCTGTCGCTGCTGCTCTTCCGGTGTATCATAGGTTGCATAACCGATGGCTGTAGGATAGATGAGCATTTCTGCTCCCTGCAATGCCATGAGTCGGGCTGCTTCCGGATACCACTGGTCCCAGCAAACCAAAACACCCAGTTTGCCTACTGAAGTCTGGATAGGACGGAAACCGAGGTCGCCAGGGGTGAAGTAGAACTTCTCGTAATAGGCTGGATCGTCTGGGATATGCATCTTGCGATATTTGCCTGCGATACTGCCATCCTTCTCGATAACGACAGCCGTGTTGTGATAAAGTCCTGGTGCTCTGCGTTCAAAGAGTGAGGTTACGATAACCACACCGAGATCTTTCGCCAGTTTGCCATAGAATTCTGTTGACGGACCAGGGATTGGTTCTGCGAGATTGAAGAGCTCAACATCTTCTACCTGACAAAAGTAGAGGGAATTGTGAAGCTCTTGAAGAACGATGAGCTCCGCACCGCGATGGGCAAGGTCGATAATGCCCTCAGCGAGGCGGGTTTTGTTGTTGGCTATATCTGCCGTATTATGTTGTTGTAAAATACCGAGTTTCATTTACTTTTTTTGCTTTATTTACTTTGAACTTCTTTACTTTGGACTTTAGATTTCGAACATCTAACTTTATGCCCAGTCCTTTATGTCTGCCACTGGGCTGCCTCCGGATAATCATTTCTATCTCCTTTCAGGGCTCCTTCTGGCAATTGCATGGTGAGGCAGTGGATGCTGCCATGCTGGCGAATGATGGTTCGGGAATCTACACCGATGATGTCTCTGTCTGGGAAGGCAAGTTGTATCTGCTTGCGTGCCTCCTCGTCCTTCGCTGGCTGATTATAGGTTGGATATATCACAGTCTTGTTCAGAATCAGGAAGTTGGCATAAGTGGCAGGCAGGCGGTCGCCCTTGCTGTCCTTGTCTGTAGTCAGGCGGTCACCCTCATCAAAGATTGGGTCTGGCATCGGGAGCTTGAGCAGTCGATACGGGTATCCTTCCCAGGTGAAAAGCGACTGAAGCTGCTTTTCAAGTGCCTGGAAGTCTTCATATTGCTCATCTTCCGGGTCATCACACCCTACATATAATAAGGTGTCGTGAGGAGCCACTCTGACGATGGTATCAATGTGACCATCTGTATCATCACCGATGAGATTGCCATGATCCAGCCATACCACTCTCTTGAGATGGAAGAAAGTCTTGAGCAGATGATCGATGCTGTCATGGTCGAGCGGCTGGTTGCGATGAGGAGCCAGCAGACACTGTGAGGTGGTAAAGAGAGTGCCTTTACCGTCACTTTCTATGCTACCACCTTCCAGTACGAAACCCTGATGGTTCTCCATGTCGGCATTGAAGGCAGCCATATAGTATAGCTTCAGATTGATGGCATTGTCTTTTTCCCATCTGAACTTTTCTCCCCAACCGTTGAATTTGAAGTCGAGCATACGGATTGGCACCATCCATGTGTTTTGCTTTTTCCGCAAAACCATCGTAATAGGGCCGTGGTCACGTGCCCAGGTATCATTGCTCTCTACCTCGTAGAGATGTATACGGTTCATTTGCTCCTGATTCAGATGGTTTTCCAGCAGGAGCTGGATACCAGTCACGTCGGGTGTAGCTACAAGCAGATGCTCATAGCGGGTAATGATGTCTGCCAATTCCAGATAAGTCTGGCTTATCTCTGGCAGGTAGGGCTTCCAATCGGTGCCCGCATGTGGCCATGTCAGCATGATGGCACTTTGTGGCTCCCATTCTGCTGGGAGTGCGAAATCGCAAGGCAATGTGGATTGATACATAAGCTGTACTTTTTAGTCAAATTCCAAGCTTGGCTTTTTGGGCTCGGCTTTTTATCTGTTTTTTTTGTTATTTCTAATATGTTTGCAAAATTAATAAAAAATCTACAACTTCCGAGTATTTTTGTGGAATATTTTATGCAAAAGCAAAAGTTTTTATTAAAAAAGATTAAAGGGAGCATGGAATGAGAATAAAATCAAGGAAAAATGCTTAACTTTGCAATCTAAAATGATAAAAACAGGCGAAATCCATGTCGGTGGGAATGATTAGCGGGCAGGATGAGTCTTTTAAAACATAATAATAGGAGCGTGAAAATAAAACAGGTAGTTGATGCCCTTGAACATTACGCGCCTCTGCCCTTGCAGGAAGGATATGATAATGCCGGCCTGCAAGTTGGATTGACAGAGGCGGTAGAAATGTCAGGGGCATTGTTGTGTCTTGACGTCACTGAAGAGGTGGTGGAGGAGGCTGTTCAAAAGGGATGTAATCTCATCGTTAGCCATCATCCGCTGATATTTCGCAAGTTGGCGAGAATATCAGATGAAAACTACGTTCAACGTACTGTGCGCAAGGCGATTAAGAACGATATTTCTATCGTGTCGATGCATACCAATATGGATGCTGCGACGGGGGGCGTGAACTTCAAGATTGCTGAGAAGCTGGGACTGGAAAATGTCAGGTTCTTCGGTGGTGAAAAGGAAGTGGACGGAGTGAAAGGCGGAAATGGAGTTATCGGAGAAATCTCGGATGAGGATATTCTGCAAGCTGCTGAGGCTGGCAAACTTTCTGAAGAGGTGAAGAATCACTTTGCTGAAGGAATTGCTGCTGATGACCTGGTGCTGCTGCTTCGTGAAAGATTCGGTGTAGAGTGCGTGCAGTGTAATCAGCTTCTGCGCCGACCAATCCGCAAGGTGGCGCTATGTGGCGGTTCGGGCTCCTTCCTGCTGGAAGAGGCTATCCAGGCTGAAGCTGATGCCTTTATCACGGGCGAGATGAGCTATCATGAGTATTTCGGTCATGAACAGGAAATACAGATTTGTGTCATCGGACATTATCAGAGCGAGCAGTTCACCAGCGAAATCTTCCGTAGCATAATCCAGGAACAGTTCCCGGAAGCAAAATGCTATATCTCGGAAATTAATACGAATCCAATTATATATTTATAAAATAAGGTTTAAAAATTAGATATACAGAATTATGGCAAAGAAAGATCCTACAGATTTGACAGTGGAAGAGAAGTTGAAGACTCTCTATCAGCTTCAGGTTACCTTGTCTGGCATTGATCAGAATCGTGAGTTAAGAGGTGAGTTGCCTCTCGAAGTTGAGGATTTGGAAGACGAGATTGCTGGTTTGACAACTCGTATAGAGAATATTCAGCGCGAGATGGAGCAGTTTGACCGTGCAGTATCTCAGAAGCAGCAGGAAATTGCTGATGCGCAGGCTAGCGTAGAGCGCTATCATGCTCAGCTCGAGACTGTAAGCAACAACCGTGAGTATGATACTTTGAGTAAGGAAATCGAGTTCCAGGAGTTGGAAATCGAGCTTTGCAATAAGAAGATTCGCGAGGGATTGCAGCAGATTCGTGAGCGTGAGTTCGACTTGCACAAGGCTGAGGAGCAGAAGGCTGACCGCGAGAAGGGCTTGGTAGAGAAGCGTTCTGAATTGGAAGACATCATGGCTGAAACCCGTGAGGAAGAGGAGCGTTTGAAGGAGAAGGCTCTGGAGCTTGAAAAGAAGATTGAGCCACGTTTGCTCGCTAGCTTCAAGCGTATCCGTAAGGGTGCTCGCAATGGTCTCGGTATCGTATACGTACAGCGTGATGCTTGTGGTGGTTGCTTCAACAAGATTCCACCTCAGCGCCAGTTGGATATCAAGATGCACAAGAAGATTATCCCTTGTGAGTACTGTGGACGTATTCTCATCGACCCAGAATTGGCTGGTATCAAGGTAGCTTCTCCTGCTACTGAAGAGAAACCAAAGCGCAAGCGCGCTATCCGTAAGAAGAAGGCTGAAGACGGAGAATAAAAAATAGTAAAATAAAAATCGCCCTGAAAGAGTAAAAGCAGCATTTTTCTGGCTTTTACTTTTTCAGGGCGTTTTTTTTGTTAGATTCCTCTTGCTTTAAAGATGCGTTCCTTGGCATCGTTTATTTCCTGGAATTTCTTTTCTGCTGCACGGCGTACGTCTTCGCCCAATGCTGCCACCTTGTCGGGATGATGCTTGAGCGCCATCTTGCGATAGGCTGCTTTTACTTCATCATTGGAGGCTTCCGGACTGATGCCGAGTATATGGTAAGCGTCAGCAAGACTGTCTGATGATGAGCCGCTCGCAAGATTGAGCATCTGATCAACGTCTTCTGCTGATAATCCCATGTGGATGGCTACTTCCTTGAGTGCCTGTATCTCAGCTTGGGACACAACACCATCGGCTTGGGCTATCATAACCAGGAAGTTGAGCAACTGAAGGCGTTGTTCGTACATCATATTGGAACGTATCTGATGGCAGCTGTCTTGAATGACGCTGCGATACTGTTGCATGCCAATACGTTTCTGCTGTTCAAAGAGTTTGAGGAGGATTTCTTCTCCCTGCTGTTTGGCTGCTTCGCCAAAATTCTGTCGGAGGAAGTTGCGTACCAGCTCCATCTCTGAATGCATAATCTTACCATCGGCATTGATGATGTATGAGGAGAGTACGAGGAGCGAGAACATGAATGAGTTTCGCTCTCCCTCATAGTTTCGGCGCTGCCCGCTGTAGGCTTCATAGGCATTGCTATATTCCCGGTTGTTGTATCCCTCCTTGTTTACCTCGTCCAGTCCGTGGTCGAAAAGAGAGCCTAGGGCAAAGCCAGCCAGGGCTCCGAGAGGGCCGGCGGTGATGAAACCGAGAAATCCGCCTATCCATTTTCCTGCTGCCATAAAAATATCGGTATTTATGAAAGGAATTCTCTTTCTGAATAGAGAAACCGTTCTTTTTTGATTGAAAAGAAAATGTCCTTCTCTCGTGTCGTCTTGAGCAGAAGGACAATTTACTGTATCTTTATGAATATTCCTCTTTAGTTGTTGAAATAATAGAGGAATGATGCGATTCCTGAGAGGGCAGGCTTGCGCTGACCTTCAATCTCAATGCTGAACTTGATGCTGGTCTTACAGATGCCACGAAGGTTCTGGATGTCGTGGAGGGTAGCAACAAGGCGAACACGTGAACCGGTGATGACTGGCTGGCCGAAACGCATCTGGTCCATACCGTAGTTAACGAGCATTTTGAGGTTGTTTACCTCCAAAATCTGCTGCCAGAGATAAGGCAATACTGAGAGGGTAAGATAACCATGAGCGATAGTGCTATGGTAAGGGCTCTCAACCTTGGCAC
>OIZO01001456.1_pt1 | contig 11973 bp, 15 predicted proteins | sample 1588551 | NCBI WGS metagenome assembly OIZO01 (sample SAMN03283271) | human gut metagenome | biome: human-associated habitat; material: feces | host: Homo sapiens | place: Peru | collected 2012 | reverse complement strand
TCCATTTGGTACTACTACTGCTTTTATTGTTTTATCTTTAAATGCATTAAATTCTATATTTTCAAATACTTTTGTTACATCTTGAATAATTAATGGATTTCTTAAATCTGGTTTATCTATTCCGTATTTTTCCATTGCTTCTCTATATGGAATACGTATAAATGGACCTTCATCAACTTTCCAATTTGTGAACTTTTTAAATGTATATGGTATAACATCTTCTACTACTTTAAATACATCTTCTTGTGTTGCAAAACTCATTTCAAAATCCAATTGATAGAATTCTCCTGGAGCTCTATCTGCACGTGGGTCTTCATCTCTAAAACATGGTGCTATTTGAAAATATTTATCAAAACCACTTACCATTAATAATTGTTTAAATTGTTGAGGTGCTTGTGGTAATGCATAAAATTCTCCTGGATGTAATCTACTTGGTACTAAGAAGTCTCTTGCTCCTTCTGGTGATGAATTTGCAAGTATTGGTGTTTGTATTTCTGCAAATCCCAATTCATCCATTTTATCTCTTAATGTTTTTAAAATCTTTGATCTTAATAAAATTATATTGTGCAATTTTTCATTTCTTAAATCTAAAAATCTATATTCAAGTCTTAAATCTTCTCTTACTTCTTGATCTGTATTTATTTCAAATGGTAATACATTTTTACATTTTCCTAATATCTCAAATTTATTTGCTACAACTTCTATATCTCCTGTTGGCATTTTAGGATTTTTACTACTTCTTTCCACAACTTTACCACATATGTGAATACAACTTTCTGTTGGAACATTTTTTACTTGTTCTTGCATTTTTTCATCATTTATTACTATTTGTGTTATTCCAAATTGATCTCTTAAATCTATAAATATCATTCCGCCTAAATTACGTATTTTTTGTATCCATCCAGATAGTTCTACTTCTTGATTTACATTTTCTATTCTAAGTTCTCCTAAATTATGTGTTCTGTACATTTCAATTACCTCTCTTTTTATTGGTTATATTTATCGCCTATTTACAAAATATCGTTCTTATTTTACTACAAAATAAAGAAAATAGCAAGTTTTACTTGCTATTTTGCATTAATTGTTTATCATTGGTATATTTGTATCTGTTCCTATTGTATAATATACAACTTCATCAACTTGAATTCCTTTTGCATAATAAATTCTATGACTTTGTTCATTTATTATATATATATCTGTTTTTTCATTAAAATCAGTTTTTTCATTATTTATCTTATAGAATTCTGAGCCAAAATTCAATGTTATTCCATCTATATAATTTAAATCTAAAATATAATAATTGTCATTATCATTTATTTGTTTATTATTTTTAAATTTTGAATTTCCTGTATATTTTATGATTTCATTGTCCTTTTCTAGAACTGGAAGCTTTTCATTTTTCAAATAATACATTTCAACTTTTTCTTGTAAAACTTCTAAATCATTATCAAGTTTTTTATATTCTCTTATTTCTATATTATCTTTAGCATTATAAACAAGAATAGATGTTACTATTGATAACACCAATATAGTTGTTGTTAATGCAATAAGTGATATTCCATTTTGTTTTTTTATACTCTTCTTTTTCATTTGCATTCTCTCTCCTTTATAGAATCCTTATAATATCATTATAAGTTACAATTAATGAAAGTGCAAGTAAAATTGAAAATCCTATCATTTGAATTTTTGCTTCTGTTTCAACTTTCATTTGTTTTCTTCTGATTATCTCTATAACTAATATTAGGATTTTTCCACCATCTAATGCTGGTATTGGTAACAAATTTGTTATTCCCAATGATATTGAAATCAAAGCCATCAAATTTATATAATTAGCAATTCCTGCCGTTTTTACAACTATTTCAGAAATTCCAACAATTCCAACCATCTGATCAACAGATGCTCCTCCTGTAAATAATGTTTTTACACTATCTAAAATTGCAATTATGAATTCTCCTGTTGCTTTACCACTATATGTTAGTCTGTTAATTATAGTATCATCTGCTGGATTTGCAAATTGTATTCCAACACTTGCAACTAATATATAATATACTATTAATCCAAAAACAATATTTACAATTGGTCCAGCCAAAACAATAGCCATTCTTTTCAATACACTTGCTTTTGAAAATGCCCTATCATCATCAGATTCTTCATCTTCACCTTCCATACTGCAAAAACCACCTAATGGTATTAATCTTAATGTATATTTTGTTTCTTTTCCTTGTTTTTGCCATATTATTTTTCCAAAACCTATAGCAAATTCCTTTACTTTTATTTTGCACAATTTTGCAACACAGAAGTGCCCACCTTCATGAATAAATATCAAAAATCCTAATAAAAATATAATTTTTAATGAATTAACTATAAAATTAATCAATTTTACCTCCAATTAAATCATTGTAAAAAATACATATGCAAATGGTGCCAAAAACATTAAACTATCTATTCTATCTAACATTCCACCATGTCCTGGTATTAAATTACTATAATCTTTTACATCAACATATCTTTTTATACTAGATGCTGCAAAATCTCCAATCTGTCCTATTATACTTAATATTATTGTAAATATAGTTATATAAATATATGAATATTCGAATCCATTTATATTATTTATAGCATATGTATATATTAAAGCAATTATTACTGCTCCTATAATTCCAGCAATACATCCCTCAATTGATTTTTTAGGACTTACTTTACTAAATTTATGTTTTCCAAATCTTTTTCCTATTATATATGCAAATGTATCTGTTCCCCATGCTGCTATTATGGCAAACCAAACTAAATATCTTCCATTTTCCATCCCTCTGATTTGAGCTATAAATGAGATACAAGTTATTACATATATAATTCCAAATAAAGTATATGAAATATCTTTAAAATTGATTTTCATATTTGTGACTATTATTGTAGTAAATAAGATTAATAATAAAATTGGTATTACTAACATATTAAAATTTCCAACTGCTACTGTATCAAATTTTTCTGGTCCAATATGTATTAAAGCAATTAAAATACATGAAATATATCCAATCCATCTTATAGGTTTTGAATCTTTTGATATTGCATTTAAATATTCTTGCATTGCAATTGCTGCAATAATAGCTAAAAATACATCTACTACATATTTATTTCCAAGTGTTAAAACTAATACAACCAATGGAAAACCAAGTAATGCTGAGGTAATTCTCTTTATATCTATTTTTTTCTTAATTTTTTCCATACTAATTCGCCCCAAATTTCCTTGTTCTTTTTTGATATTCAATAATCGCTTCATCTAAGTCATTTTCAGTAAAATCTGGCCAGTTTTTGTCAACAAATAATAATTCTGAATATACAGATTGCCATGGTAAAAAACCACTCAATCTAATTTCACCACTTGTTCTTATAACCAAATCTGGATCTGGTTCACCTGCTGTATAAAGATTATCAGATACCATTTTTTCATCTATTTCATCCACATTTATTTTCCCTTGTTTTACCTGTTCTGCTATTTTTCTTGTAGCTTTTACAATTTCATCTCTTCCACCATAATTTAAAGCAATATTAAATGTTACACCTGTATTATTTTTTGTTCTTTCCATACATTCTCTTATACTTTTTTGCATTCCTTTAGAAAGAGCTGTTATATCTCCTAAAATTTTTACTTTAATATTTTCTGAATCTGCTCTTTTAGCATAATCATCTAAATAAGTTTGAAGTAGTAACATTAATGTTTTTACTTCATCTTCAGCTCTTTTCCAATTTTCTGTTGAAAATGCATATACAGTTATATATTCTAAACCAATTTTATTTGCATATCTTACTATTTTTTCAAGAGTTTTTGCTCCTTCTTTATGTCCAAAACTAACAGGTTTCCCTTGGGCTTTTGCCCATCTTCTATTTCCATCCATTATTATTGCTATAGATTTTGGCATATTTTCTTTATTAAATTCCATTTTTTATTTTTCCTTTTTAAATTGGTTTATTTTACACACTCATAATTTCTTTTTCTTTATCAGCTAAAATTTTATCAATTTCGTCTATATATTTATCTGTTATTTTTTGAATTTCTGTTTCTGCTGATTTTAGTTCATCTTCTGTTATTTCACTATTTTTTTGTTTTGCTTTTGCTTCATCTATTCCATCTCTTCTTATAGCTCTTATTGCGACTTTTGCTTCTTCTGCTATTTTTCTTATTTCTTTAGCTAATTCTTTTCTTCTTTCCTCTGTTAATTCTGGAAATACTAATCTTATTACTTTTCCATCATTATTTGGATTTAAACCAATATCTGATGCTAATATGGCTTTTTCTATATCTTTTAATACACTTACATCCCATGGTTGAATAACTATTAATCTAGCTTCTGGAACTGAAACTCCTGCAACTTGGTTAATTGGTGTTGGTGTTCCATAATAATCTATTTTTACTTTATTTAATATAGCAGGATTAGCTCTTCCAGCTCTAACTTCTGATAATTTTTCCTTAAATGCTCCTATTGATTTTTCCATTCTTTCTTTTAAATTTGTATAATCCATATAAAATCTTCCCTTCTTTTTATAAAAATATATTTTATGATACTATTGTACCAATTTTTTCTCCTTTTACTGCTCTAACAATGTTTTCAGGATCTGCAATTCCAAATACTAATAATGGAATATTATTATCTCTACACATTGCTGTTGCTGTTGAATCCATAACTTTTAAATCTTTATTTAAAACATCTAAATATGATATTTCTTCAAATTTTATTGCATCTGGTTGAATCTTTGGATCTGCAGAATAAACAGCATCAATTGCTTTTCCTAAAAGTATAATATCTGCTTTTATTTCTGTTGCTCTTAATACTGCTGCTGTATCTGTTGTAAAATATGGATGACCAGATCCACAGGCGAATATTACTACTCTTCCTCTGCTTAAATGCTTTTCGGCTTTTCTTTGTATAAATGGTTCTGCGATTTCTCTCATTTCAATTGCAGTTTGAACTCTAGAATGTACACCTCTTGCTTCAAGTGCATCTTGCAATGCTAATGCATTCATTGATGTAGCAAGCATTCCCATATAATCTGCTGTTGTTCTTTCCATATCTAGGCCATTTCTTCCTCTCCAGAAATTTCCTCCTCCTACAACTATGGCAATTTGAACTCCCATATCAACTACTTCTTTTATTTTATCACAAATTTTTCCTACAACTTCTGGATTAACTCCTACTTTTTGCTCTCCAGCTAATGCTTCTCCACTTAATTTTAGTAGAACTCTTTTATATTTTGCTTCTGACATTTTCTTTTCTTCCTTTCTAATAAAAATTATCCATATATAATGTATTTTATGCCATTTTATTTTCGTTAATCATTCTATCATACTTTTATAAAAAAAGAAAGTATTTATTAAGATTTTTCCATATAAGAAAAGAGCCTAAGATTATTCTTAGACTCTTTATAGTAATTATTGTAATTCAATAACTGCTCCAACTTCTTCTAATTTAGCTTTTAATTCTTCAGCTTCTGCTTTAGAAACGTTTTCTTTTAATGTTTTAGGTGCTCCATCTACTAAATCTTTAGCATCTTTTAATCCTAAACCTAATGCATTTTTAACAGCTGTGATAACTTTAATTTTTTGATCTCCAGCTTCTTTTAATACAACATTGAATGATGTTTTTTCTTCAGCTGCTGCTGCTCCAGCTGCTGCTGGTGCTGCTGCTGCAACTGCAGATACTCCAAATTCTTCTTCTATAGCTTTTACTAATTCTGATAATTCAACAACAGTCATAGCTTTAACTGCTTCTATTATTTCTTCTTTACTCATTTTTAAATCCTCCTAATAATTTTTTGCGATTACATCGCATCTTATTTTTTAGCAATTTAAGTTTTGCCAAACTTATTTAATTTACTTATAAAAACTAAGCGTTTTCTTTTTGTTTTTGTACTTCACCAAGTGCAACTGCAAGTTTTGATATATTTCCAAGTAATGCACCAGCAAGCATTGATAATAATGTTTCTCTTGATGGTAATTTTGCTAAAGTTATTATTTCTTCAGCTGTCATAACTTTACCTTCAATTACTCCACCTTTAATTTTATAAAAATCATTGTCTTTGCTATAATTGTAAATTGCTTTTGCAGCTTCTAAATAATCTTCATTATTCATAATAACTGCTGTTGGTCCTTCTAATAAATCATCAAGACCTTCAATTCCATTTTCAGCTAAAGCTCTTCTTATAATATTGTTTTTGATAACTTTGTATTCAGAATCTGATTTTCTTAATTCTGCTCTTAATTCTGTTACATCAGCTACATTAATTCCTCTGTAATCTGTTAAAAGTATTATTTTAGCTTCTTTCATTTTAGCAGCTAAATTTGCAACTTCTTCTTTCTTTTGGTTTATGATTTTTTCACTTGCCATTAATTTCACCTCCTAGAATCTATTAAATATAATTTTTAACTAAATTATAAAACAATCTCTATACCACGAGGCATAGAGATTGCGTTTCACGAATCTTATACCTCGGTAGGACTTATTTTATTGCCTACTGTCTATGGCATTATATATATTATTTTTGGTTAATGTAAAGTCCAGGTCCCATTGTTGTTGATACAGATACACTTCTGATATATTGTCCTTTTGCAGCTGCTGGTTTTGCTTTAATAATAGCTCCCATTATAGCATCATAGTTTTCTGCTAATTTTTCAGCTCCAAATGAAACTTTACCAAATCCTAAGTGAATTATATTTGTTTTATCTAATCTATATTCAACTTTACCTGATTTGATTTCTTTGATTGCTTTTGTTACATCCATTGTAACTGTTCCTGATTTTGGATTTGGCATTAATCCTTTTGGTCCTAATACCTTTCCTAATCTTCCTACTACACCCATCATGTCTGGTGTTGCAACTATTACATCATAGTCGAACCAGTTTTCATTTTGAATCTTTGGAATTAATTCTTCAGCACCTACGAAATCTGCTCCTGCTTTTTCAGCTTCTTCAGCTTTAGGTCCTTTAGCAAATACTAAAACTTTTTGTGTTTTACCTGTACCGTTTGGAAGTACTACTGTACCTCTTACTTGTTGATCAGCATGTTTTGAATCTACACCTAATTTAACATGTAATTCAACTGTTTGATCAAATTTTGTTTTTGGCATTTTTTCTATAACATCTAATGCTTCTTTGATATCATATTCTTTGTTAGCTTCTACTAACTTAACGCTTTCTGCGTATCTTTTTGACATTTTCATTTTAATCCTCCTTTGGTTTTAACGAATACTTTATGTACTCTCCCAATATTTTTATATTTTAAACTAGTCTACAACAACTACTCCCATAGCTCTTGCTGTTCCAGCTACCATACTCATAGCTGCTTCTAATGATGCAGCATTTAAGTCTGGCATTTTTTGTTCAGCTATAGCTTTTACTTGTTCCTTTGTTATTTTTGCAACCTTTTCTTTATTTGGTTTTCCAGAACCTTTTTCAATTTTTATAGCTTTTTTAATTAATACAGCAACTGGTGGAACTTTTGTTATAAATGAGAATGATTTATCTTTATATACTGTAATAACTACTGGTATTATAAATCCTGCTTGGTTTGCTGTTCTATCATTAAATTCTTTTACGAATTGCATGATGTTTACACCACTACCTCCTAATGCTGGTCCAACTGGTGGAGCTGGAGTTGCCTTTGCTGCTTCTATTTGTAATTTTATTATATTTGAAATTTCTTTCTCTGCCATTTCTAATTTTCGCCTCCTTTAATCTACTCTTTCTATATGTGCAAAATCAACATCTACTGGAGTTTCTCTGCCAAACATAGATATCAAAACTTTTGCTCTGTGTTTTTCTTTATCAATTGATTGAACATTTCCTATATAATCTTTAAATGCTCCTTGAAGTATTTTTACTGAATCATTTACTTCATAGTCAACATTTATTGTAGATTCATCAAATCCCATTGCTCTAATTTCCTCATCAGTTAATGGAATTGGATCTGTTCCAGAACCAACAAATCCTGTTACTCCTCTTGTATTTCTTACTATGTACCAAGTTTCCTCAGTAACAATCATTTTTACTAATACATATGCAGGGAATACTTTTCTTAGATTTGCTTTTTTCTTACCATCTTTTATTTCAATTTGTTCTTCCATTGGAACAACTATATCAAAGAAGTAATCTTCTAGTTCTCTATTTTTTACAGTTTTTTCAAGGTCAGTTTTTACTTTATTTTCATAACCTGAGTATGTATGAACTACATACCATCTTGGTTTCATATCATAATCTTTTTGAGACATAATTGACCTCCTTATTCTTCATTACCAGATTCACCATCTGTATTTTCTGTTGATGGTGTTTCATCAGAATTTTCACTAGTATTTTCTCCTGTTGATGAAGTATTCTCAGTACTTTCTGTATTATTCTCAGTAGAATTATTATCAGTACTTTTTGTACTTTCAGTATTGTTATATTTTTCATTAACGATACTTTGTAATTTACTGATTCCATACTTGTTTCCTAAATCAAATACTGCATCTAAAGCAAATACTATAATTGCTGTAATTATAACAATTGTTACAACTGCTGTTGTATTGTTTACCAATTGTTTTGGTGTTGGCCAAATTACTCTTTTTAATTCTGCCTTAAAATCTTTGAAAAAATGTTTTTTGACTTTGTTGTCAACTTTATTTTCATTTTTAGCCATTTTATTTCCTCCTTAAAATAGCTTTATACTATTTTGTTTCTTTATGTGTTGTACGTTTTTTGCAGAATTTACAATATTTTACTAATTCTAATCTATCAGTATTATTTCTTTTATTTTTAGATGTCATATAATTTCTGTTTTTACATTCTGTACATTCTAATATGATATTTTCTCTTGGTCCTTTAGCTGCCATTTAAATACACCTCCGACTTTTTTAACCTTTACTTTTTTAAACGATGTGAACATATGTAAATTACATATGCTTGGCTATTTTATCACTTTTTCCTCTTTTTGTCAATTGTTTTTCCTGATTTTTTTGCTGTTTTTTTCTTTTTTTGCACTGAAAAACCAAATCTTCCAATTTTCTTTCCTAAAGAATAATAATTTCCATTTGAGTATGCTATTAAATCACATTTTGATATATCAAATGCTCCATTTTCATTTATATATTTTTCATCTGCATTTATCCCCAATATTTCAGCTACAAACATATGATGACTACCTAATTCTCTTATTTCTTTTACTTTACATTCAACAGATACTGGACTTTCTTTTATCATTGGACAATTAACAAAATTTGCCTTTTCTTTTGTTAATTTCATCTCTTTAAATTTATCTACTTTTGCCCCTGTTTTTACACCACACCAATCTGTTGCATATGCTAAGTCCTTTGTTGTTAAGTTAATAACAAATTCTCCTGTTTTCTTTATCATTTCATATGAGTGTCTTGTTGGTCTGACTGAAATATAACACATTGCAGGATCAGTATTTATTATTCCAGTCCATGCAACAGTTATAATATTAGATTCCTCCATTGTACCACATGATACCATTACTGCTGGTAATGGATATATAAATGTTCCTGATTTCCATGTTACTTTTGACATATTTAATCTCCTTTTTTCTTAAAAATTTGGCAATTTTATTTTATCACCATTTAAATTATTTTACAATATTTGATTGACATTTATGACTTTTGAGAGTAAAATTTTTTCTGTGTTGAGATTTATTAATATCAACAAAACTTTTATAGAGGACAAGAAAATGATCAATTTAGAAGATATTAATACAAAAGAAAACTTAATACAAGATTTTTATAGATGGCTTTTTGATGATAACAATATAGTTGATAAATCTGTAATTTTAGAAAAAGAAGTTGATATTTCTTTAGCACCATATTATACAGATCCATATATTTACTACCCAAAACAAATATCAAATTTCTTTAATACTAAAGCAATGCAACGTTTAGAAAGAGTTTCTCAATTAGCACTTGCAAATGATATATATCCAAATATTTATCATAATAGGCTAGAACATTCAAAAGGAGTATATAATAGAAAATTAGAAGAATTTCTATATCATTTTCAAGATTCAATTTGGAGAAAACATATTGAAGAAAATCATTTAAAACTTTATTTATTAGCTGATTTAATAAAAATGGCAGGACATGATATTGGTCATTTACCTTTATCACATTTAATGGAAACAGAAATTTTGTCTTATAGAGGAGCACATGAAGATTTAGGAAGACGTATAATGTTAGAAGATTCAGAAATTCAAAATGTATTATTAAAAATAAGTCCTAAACTTCCAGATACATTAAATGATTTATATAATAAACATATTATGAATTTTAAAGAACATGATGAAAGTAGTTTTGATGTTGATAGATGTGACTATGTTTCAAGAGATTATTTATATTTTGGCTTACCAATCCATTTACCTTATTCACATTATGAATCTATTTCTGTGGAATTAGACTCAAATGGTAAACCTCTTGAAAATAATGATGGTAGTATAAAAACTTCAGGTTATTCAAAACACAAAATTGATGTTTATGATGAAAATCAATTACTTATAATTGAAAGATTGTTAGAAAAAAGATTAGATGGTTATCGTTTAATTTATTCTAACCCACTGGTATTTGCACATGAAAAAACTATAAATGCTTTTTTTAATGCTTTTAAATCAAAATCAAAATATTTTGACTCAGATTTAAAAACTCTTATAAGTAATTTTAAAGATAAAGGTATTGATAAAATTGATTTAGATAAATTATTAGAATGGGATGATATAAAATTATATTCAGAAATTATAAATATCGCTGAAACCCATCCTGATTCAAATGTAAGAGATTTAGCAACAATGACAATCCCAAATATGGAAGCATTTTTAAATATGATTTATTCTCACCTTAATCTAAAAAATCGTTCAAAACAAGATTTAAGTACACAAGATTTAAAATTTTTGCAAAAAATAAAATCTTTAATAATATCAAATAGTAATTTAGGTAAAAATTTAAAGAACCCAAATTTCACTGATGAAAATACAATCTTTTTTGATGAACCAACTTCAAAAGTGCTTCAATGTAAACTACACTCAATTACACCTACTTTAAAAAATGATCCTTCACTTATAAATACACATTTAATTTTTCAAAGAGCATATAGTTCTGATGAGCCTATTTATATAAGAGACTCTAATGGAAAAATATATGAATTATCAAAACATCCAAAAAGAAAATATGATTGGAATAATATATCTATAAATTCACATAGTAATTTTGCTTATATTCCATATTTACGTTTATGTGGTATAAGTGAAAATATAATTTCTAAATTACAAAATATATCTACTGGTGTCTCAACTTATTCTATACCTAAAGAAACATATTTTCCAAAAGTTAATATGCAACCATTACAAGTGGGAAATAGTTTAGAATCATATTTTTCAAAACTTGATACATCTGATGAAAGATAAAATAACAAAAAGAAGTTATAAATTAAAATTATTTTTATAGTTTTAATTTATAGCTTCTTTTTTATAAAAAAATTAATTTACAAATAAAAAAAACTGGCAACAACTTATCTTCCCAGTAGGGTAACCCACAAGTATTTTCAGCACATTGGAGCTTGACTTCTGTGTTCGGTATGGGAACAGGTATTTCCTCCATGTCATCGTCACTAGAAAATTAATAACTAATTTTAAAGTATCTACATTATATACTATTATTTTAAATAATGCAATACTATTTATAATATTTTATGCAAAATTATAAAATTTATACATAAAATTAAAGCACACTCAAAAATACATAGATGAAAACTTTATTAGGATTTTCTTTAATAAAAATTATAGTTAAGCCCTCGATTTATTAGTATTGGTCAGCTCAATATATCACTATACTTACACCTCCAACCTATCTACCAATTAGTCTTATTGGAATCTTACTATCTTTCGATATGGGATATCTTATCTTAGGGTGGGCTTCACACTTAGATGCTTTCAGCGTTTATCCCTT
>OIZO01001455.1_pt1 | contig 11973 bp, 8 predicted proteins | sample 1588551 | NCBI WGS metagenome assembly OIZO01 (sample SAMN03283271) | human gut metagenome | biome: human-associated habitat; material: feces | host: Homo sapiens | place: Peru | collected 2012 | reverse complement strand
TATAATCATAAATAATTTTAATGGTACAGATAATACAGAGTTGTTATTATTTGAAGGAAGGTGTTACAATAACATGGTATGAAAAATTTATTTAAGAACCCTAAGACAAGAAAGAGAAATTTAATTCTTGCAATTTTGCCCTTTGTTATATTGGCTAGCATATGTGGCTTTATAGCATTTAAGTCTGTTAGTTCTATAAGTGGTAACGCGCAAGGAAATTCAAAAGATTCTTATAAGGATTCTATTGATTCCATGGATTACCATCTAAGAAGCAATGCGACTAAGTATCAAACAGAGCTTTTTAAGGATTTAACTAAGGCTGTTGAAGATGGAAGTGATAAGTATGAAATCGCAAAATTGGTTGCTGAAAACTATGTTGCGGACTTTTATACATGGTCAAATAAAGATGGTACATACGATGTAGGTGGTATGTATTATGTTTATTCTCCACAAAAGACTGCCATTTATACTCAAGCTCGTAATACTTACTATAAGTATGTGACTTATTATATTAACCAATTTGGTGCTAAGAATTTGTTGGAAGTTGAGAATATAACACCAACTCTTGGTGATAAGGTTGGCACATATGAATTTGAAGGTAAGAAATATGATTCCTATTTCGTAACTTGTGAATGGACATATAAGAACGAAGATACTTTCAAAGATATAAGTATGAAATCAGGCGATGGTTTTGTTAAGAAAGAGTATTTCACAATTATTGAAAAAGATGGGCGTTTTGAAATTGTTCAAGCGTATGGTGATAACTAATGGGTAAGAATATGATAAAAAAGCTATCTGCATTGAGTATTGGTTCTTTAGCAACAGCGATATTAGCTCATATTGCGGTTATTTTGTTTGTTGTTCTTGCGAGAGGTTATTTTAATTTAGATGTTAAAATAATTGCTTGTTTATTGGTTGTTATTGTATGTATATTAATTATTATTGATATTCTTCTTTTCTATGGAATGAAATTTAAGGGTATTGTATCTAGAGCTGTGATTATCGTGTTGTCAGTTTCGATGATAATTGTTGGTTTTGGTGGCAGTTATTATGTTTCTAAAGTCAATAAAGCAGTTGATAATGCTATCGAAAATACAGGCACTGATCAATATGAAACTATTAACGGTTCTTTTGTTTACTATAGTAAGGATGGAACTGAGAAATATAAGGATTTAGACTCATTAAAATCAGTGTCTAATTTAAAGGTCGGTGTAGTTTTTGACGATGGCATTGGCGTGGCTACTGCAGCTCAAAAGCTAATGGAAGAAAATGGTATTGATGCAACTGTGACTACTTATAGTAGTAGTGAAGAGTTGCTAGGTAACTTACTTGGTAATGGTACTGATGACATTGATGTTGCGGTTTTCCCTTCTTCTTATCGTCAAAGATGGTTGGCAGATGAAGAAGTTGACTATGCTCAATATCTAGATCATGTTTATGATTTTTATAAGTTCGAAGATAAAGTTAAGACTGGTGAGAATAAAAACGCCAATAAAAATTTATATACTGAACCATTTAATATCTTATTAATTGGTTTTGCACCAGAAGATGAAGCGATGACAACAGGTCTAGCTGACTCAATTATTGTAGCAACTGTTAATCCACAAACATTCACAGTATCTTTAACATCTATTGCTAGAGATACATATACAAAGCTTGCATGTGCTCCAAATAGTGAGAGACAAAAGATTAATGCAGCTAGAGCTTACAGTAGACAATGTTTAATGGATACTGTTGGTGAATTATTAGGTATCGAGATTGATTACTATATGGAAATTAATTTCTTGGGAGTAGTTGAAATCGTAGATGCGATTGGTGGTATCGTTGTTGATAACCCAGTTGAATTCGTTGGTCAAACAGCATCTGGTATAAGAGGTGAATATACCGTTCTTGTTCCAGCTGGTGAAAACGTACCATGTGATGGTGAGATGGCTTTAGCTTTCGCAAGAGAAAGACATGCTATGCCTAATGGTGACTTTGACCGTCAACAACATCAACAACAAGTAATTGCTCGTATTGCTGAAAAATTGCTAGGTATGAGCGATGTTAATCAAGCTTTGAAGGTTATGGAGGCTGCTGGTAAGAACTTTACAACCAACTTAAGTTTGAATCAGTTAACTGGTATTTTTAACTATATTATTAATCATAAGAATACTATCGGTATTCCAACATATAACATGATTGATATTCAAAATATGAGAGTAACGGGTTATTCTTCTTGGTACTATAGTTACATTATGAGACTTCCTCAATGGATTTATCGTTTATATAATGGTTCAATTCAAGAAGCTAAGAACTGTATTGATGATGTTATGAATAACTATTCTATTAGTGATATCAAACAGGAAAGTTATATGAAGTTCTTTGTTGAATATCCTTATAGTAGAGGCCAATTGTACTCAAATTACTTCAATGAAGAACAAGTTCATGAGAAGATGCCTGCTTGCTATCCATTGTTTGTTAATAAGGATTTAGCTACCGCAATGAGCTTAGCTCAAGCACAAGGCATTAACCTAGATATTAAATATATTGAACCAGGAGATGCTGGATTTGAGGAAGGATCAAGTGGTTTAGTTGTTGATCAATATCCACGTCAAGGTGCATTGGTAGAAGAATATCCTACAGGCTCAATTACAGTAATGGGTCCTAGCAATCCAGATGCTATTGAATATACTATAGAAAAATGTGATGACGAGGCAAGTTGCATTGCGTTCGCTAATAGTAAGGGTATAGCTTATAAGAAAGTTGCCGTATATGATGCTAACAACGAGCATAAAGAAGGCGACTTCAATGGTACTAACTATAAGAATGGTGACAAGATAAAGAAGAATGCAACTCTTGAAATCTACCTATGGACCAAGAAGGTTACAGTTCCATCGTTTACTGCTGGTACTAAGTTAGCGGACTATGAAGCTGCATTGACTAAGCTTGGATTAAAGTATACAGAGACCGCAAGTGCTGATGGAGCAACAGAGGCGAATAATGGTACTATAAAGAGTATAAGTCCAAGTGCAGGTACTGAAGCTAAGGCTGGTGATACTATCGCAATTACATACTTTAAGTACACTGCGACTACACCTACACCTACACCTACACCAACTCCAAGCCCTGAGCCTAGCCCTTCGCCAAGCCCTGAGCCTAGCCCAAGTCCGGAACCAAGCCCAGAGCCTAGTCCTTCGCCAAGCCCAGAGCCTAGCCCGAGTCCGGAACCAAGCCCTACACCAACTCCACCTGCTCCAGAGCAAACAGAGACTCCTACTGAGTAAATTAATATATGATTTAAACTCGTTGAAAATAATCAACGAGTTTTCTAAAAGGAGAGTAAAATGAAGAAGATATTTTTACTTTTAATGATTGTTCTATTATGTTCTTGCAGTGTTAATGAAAAAGAAGAAGAACCAATAGAAGAAGATGATGATGTTGAAGAAGTGAAAGAAATTGTTAATGTCTATAACTATGATAATCTTCCTTATGAACCGTTTAAGCCATACGAAGAAACATTTAATAATAATGCTGCATGGAGCTTAGAAGGAGACGGTGTCTTTACATCTGATATAAACAAAAAGAATATTACTGTTAATAATGGTGTTGTTACTTTAAAAAGTAGTCCTTTTATGATGAAAAATGGTAATTATAATGTTTCTTTTTCAAGTAGTGCTAAAGGACATATCAAAATAGCTTCTAATGATGAAATATATTTAGATACTGATTTTGAAAGCGGCATTGTTTCGTTTGATTATCAAATATCAGAAACAAATTATGAAGTAGTTATTAGTTTAAATTTTGATGATAATTGTGATATTAATGATTTCAGCATTACTTGTGATAATAAAGCATATGGTGCTTTAATTAATCAAGTAACTTATTTGAACAGATTGAATAAGCAAGTGGTCTTTAATAATAACCCAGGAAATTACTTTGGTGTTTATAGTGCTTTGGATGATTCGTTGGTTTATGTTGGCAATGTATCTGAGGCTATATTTGAAAATGATACTAATCAATGGTTACATAAGGGATATTTTGCTGATTTGGATGTGGACGGTGAATATTATATTAAGAGTGAATTTGGATATTATTCAAAAGTATTTACTATTAGTGATACATATAATGACTTAATAGACAGCGCTTTAGAGGCTATTTATGTTCAAAGATGTGGCCATACTACCGAAGGGGTTTTAGGTCATCCTGCCTGCCATACTAAACCTAGTAAGGTGTTTACATATCTAAAAGATGAATATATCGATACAACAGGTGGTTGGCATGATGCGGGTGATTATGGCAAATATGGAGTTATAGAAGATAAAGTAATTGCTGATTTATTATTCTCTTATTTATATGGCGATAATAAAGATGAAAAGCTTGTCGATGAAATTAAGTTTGGTTTAAATTATATTTTAAAACTTCAAAAAGAAGATGGCTCAGTCTACAACAAAGTTACTAGTAAAAACTTCGCAAACTTTATTTCGCCTGAATTAGACGAACAAGAAACATATTTATTAAGTTCTTGGACTTCTGTTACCGCTTCTTTTGCGGGAGTTACAGGATTGGCTTACGAGGCTTTTAAAGATAGTGACAATGAGCTTGCTGATAAATGTTTGAAGTCTTTTAATAGGGCTATTGAATATTTAGAAAAAAATCAAAACGCTTCTAACGAAATAAATCCAGATGGTTTTAATGTTGGCACTTATTATGTGAATGATGAAAGCGATGAAAGGCTGTTCGCATATGGCGTGGCTTATAAGCTGACTAAAAAGAATAAATATAAAGAATTGTGTATCAAATTGTTAAACAAAGGAATAGATGAAAGTGATTCAGTTGCGAATTGTCGCACCTATGCATATGTAATATTATTAGATAGTCTAGAGTACAATAGTGATTTTTATAATCAAGTAAAAGACAAATTCGAAAATGAATGCAACATTACATGTGATGGAGTATCTGCTAATGTCTATTCTTATCCATACTTGGCATATTATTGGGGATCTAACCAACACGTATGCGAAGCTATAAACAAATTATTACTTGCTTCAAGATACTTTAAAGACGAAAGATATGTAGTGAAAGCTAGTGAAATGATCAACTATATTCTTGGTTTAAACGTATTAGATATATCATTTATTTGGGGTTATGGATATAAATATCCCCAATCAATCCATTCTCGTTTAGCTTACGCTAAAGGTCAAAAGATGATAAAAGGTGCCATGTGCAATGGTGTTGACCAATTACTAAGTGATGGCGAAATAGGAAAATACTTTGATGATAATTCACCAATAGGAACTAGATTTGTAGACAATAGTAACAGCTATTCCAATGTGGAACCAGCTATAAACTACAACTCTGCCCTTTATTTATCATTAAGTTTGCTAGAGTACGCCAATAGAAAGCCTATTCAATAGTATAATTATTAAGTATGTATAAATTAACAATTGTAGTAGCTATATATAACGTTGAAAACTATCTAAAGAAATGCTTAGATTATTTAGTTAACCAAACATGCGGTGATTATCAAGTGTTTTGTGTCAATGATGGTTCTACTGATAAATGTAGAGATATTATCTTAAGTTATTTAGATAATAAAAAATTTAAATTACTAGATAAGCCTAACGGTGGGTTGAGTGATGCGCGAAACTATGGAATAGAAAGATGTGAGAGTGAATATATTTCTTTTATCGATGGTGATGACTTTGTAGAAAACAATTATGTAGAAACAATTATCAACACCTTAGATAAAGATAAGAGTGATATGATAGTCTTCTCTTATAACCAATATTATCTAGCTAATGGTAACAAGGAACTTGTTGGTTTGAGATTTGAAAATGGTATCTATAACTTAAAAGATAAAAAAGAATTATTAGCTTATACACCAAATGCGGCTTGGAATAAGGCTTATAAGACTTCTTTATTTAAAGATAATAAGATACTTTATCCCTATGGATATCGTCATCAAGACATGGGAACAACTCCTAAGTTGTTATTAAAGGCTAATAGTGTTTCTTATGTTGATAAACCTTTATATAACTATCTAATCGATAGGCCTAACAACATCACGGCTCAAGTTGATAAGAAACTATATCACATCATCGATATGGCTAAAGAGGTTATGGACTATTATATTAGTGAAAATTGTTATGATGAATATGTAGATGAATTTACCTATTTGATTAAAAGAAACTTCATTCAATCATTAAGGAAATCAATGAAGTTACAAGATAAGAAATTTGTCTATCAATTTATTGATGACATCTTTGATGTAGAAGATAAGTACTTTAAAAATAGTAAAGATATCTATCATGTTAATGAAGAAAAGGGTGATGATGTTTATTTATCACGTATTAAATGTAAGCTATATTATGCACTAAAGAGGTTGAAAAATGGAAAATAAGATAAGTATCATTGTCCCTGTATATAATGTTGAAAAATATATTGGCAAGTGTTTGGATTCACTTGTTAAACAAGACTATAGTAACTACGATATTTTAGTAGTTAATGATGGCTCACCATTTAATGAACAAGCAATCATTGATGAATATGTTAAGAAATATCCCAACATCATTAAAAGTATTGTCAAAGAAAATGGAGGCTATGGTAGTGTTTTACAATTGGCCTTTAACAAAAGCGATGCAGACTATGTTTTAGTATGTGACCCAGATGACTACTTAGCTGATGATGCCCTAAGTACTTTAATTAGCTACCAAAAGAAAGATGATGTTGATCTGGTAGTTGGTGCTAAGAACTTAGTATATGAAGATAGTGATGAAGAAACATATGATGCTTCTTATAATGCTGAATTTGGCAAGCTTGTTGATGGCAAGAAATATACAAGAGGAAACAAAGATTTTGATATGTTGTTCTTCCTAGAACCATCACCACATGCTAAGTTATATAAAAGATCAATTGTAAAGGATATTATATTCCCAACTAAAGTTAGTTATACTGACAACCTTTTGTATTTCTATACTTTAAATAATGTTAAGAGTGTAACATATTGTGAAAAAGCCTTAAGCTATTATTTGATTAATAGAAGTGGTAATACTAGAACTGATTTAAAACCTACTATTATTGATAGTTGGGTTAAGGTCTTTAATTCAATCATGAATCAAGTATCTAATCCTTGTGATATCTTCTATTATCGTATGTTTGAATCTTTCTATTCTATCTACTATAAGATTGATAATATAGGTGGAGACAAGGATGTTAAGATCTTAAAGTATGAGCTATTATATAGTTTCTTAGAAAAGTTAATTAAGCATAAGGATTTAATCTTAAAATATAATGACTTATACCAAGAAGAATCTCCTAAAATGAGAAGACAAAAGGAAGCTTTATTAAGCAGTGATACATCACTTAAAACCTACAACAAGCTGGTAAATGATAGAGTAAATGGTTCTCTTAAGACTAAACTAAAAAATAGAATCCTTGATACTAAACTATATTCTATTTATCATTTCCATGCCAAATATTACAAGACTCGTAATGATGAGAAAATGTATCTAGATAAGGATGTTAAGGGTGACTTAGTATTTAATGATGATAAGGTTCATTTCTTTGGTTATTATGTAAGACCATGTGTACATAATGGTAAGATCTTATCTCATCGTTTAAACGAAGATAATTTTAACTATAAACAAGAAATTGATATTTTAGTTGATGATGAAAAGATATCTTCATCAAAAGCATGGAACTTCCAACAGGGTTCTATGGCTACTTGGATTGATGATAAGCATATTATTCATAATGATTTTGATGGTACAAAATATATCAGTAAACTTATTAATCTAGAAACTAAAGAAGTTAAGATAATTGATTATCCTATCTATTCTGTAAGTAATGATGGAAGTTTTTCTTTGAGCCTAAACTTCTCAAGACTTGCCAAATTAAGAAAAGACTATGGTTACTTTAATCTTCCTTACAATAAGTTAGAAGATGAATCAAATGATGGCATTTATTATGTGGATATTAAAAATAATACTAATTCATTATGGTTATCACTAAAAGATATTAAAAACTTTAAGACAAGTGATACGATGATTAATGCAACTCATAAGGTTAATCATATCGACCTATCACCAGATAATACTAAGGCTATATTCTTACATCGTTGGTTTAAGAATGATGTTAAGTATACAAGATTATTGTGCGTTGATCTTAAGACTAAAGAATTAAGAGTATTAGCTGATAATAAGATGGTTTCTCATATGTGCTGGTACGATAATGAAACATTATTTGGCTATTTAAGAGGGAACAATAATCAAGATGGCTATTTCTTTGTTGATTTAGATGGAAACCAAAAACACTTTAAACATGAATTATTAGTAGATGATGGTCATCCTACTGTTTTAAACAAGCGTTATATCGTTACCGATGCTTATCCTGACTATACTTGTAAGTCTAAATTAATGTTGATTGATTTAAAGAAGAACACAGTTAAGATTCTTGGAAAGTTCTATTCATATAAAAAGTATCAAGACGATAGAAGATGTGACCTTCATCCTCGTTTCGATGATTTGGGTAACATGTTAACACTTGATACTGTATGTAGTGGCAAAAGAAATATCTGTCACTTAGATATTAGTGCTTTGATTGAGAAACAATAAAGTCATCAATATTGTCTTTATTCAACCAATAGCCAAAGCCTTGTTCATATAGGTTTCCATAATAGGCATGGAAGGCAATACATTCAAGAACCATATCACTGACTTCGGCGTTGTAATGTGAATTATCAATCCAATAAGCAGAATTTGTAGTAATATCGTTATAACCTGAGAAGTTGCAAAATTCAGTTATATTAGCTAATTCTTTTAAGAATTCTAAATAGTTTTGATCTAGTGCAGCTTCATAAGTTACATAATACATGGGATTTGTGAACACTACTAGCTTAATATTATTGGCATCACAAAGCTCCTTCAATTCTTTTATTTCAGCTATCGTTTCCTTAAGACGATAGCTTTTTCCTATACTTGGTTCTGCGTGTTCAAAATCATAATTACTAGTAGCCCCATAGTCTGAATTCCAACCAAATTCATAGAAACGATAGGCATAAGAATCATCGACTTTATGTTTATAGATAACAGTAGTCAATGATTTAAAAGCCATGGCTGGATCTAGATAATATGAATAGAACTTAATAGGGTTTGTCTTTGATAATTCATATGAGGCATTAGAAGAACTATTATGGCTTAATGGATCAATGGTATATGATAGGTTATCAACACCTAGGTAGATAGCCTTGATATGTACGTTATTATTAATTAGTGTTCTAACATTATTCAAAGCTTCTACCGGTAATCCTTCTGAATAGGTCATATTATAAGCCTTTTCTCCCCAAAGATTATTGGCATGAATATTACCAACTCTACTAGAGCCAAAGATAAAAGTATCGAACTTATCAGGATTATCTAAAATATATGTCATCTTTATAAAGTTCTTATTTGGCTCTACACCATTATCTTTAATATCTAATGGATGAAACACATTAAAAGGATCAATAGATATCGATGTTGATACAGATATTAACGCTAGAATCAAAATAAAGAATAATGTTTTTTTAATAAATCTTTTCATAATTAGAATTGGAAATAAATAAAGTTAACTTCACCTACATAATGTAGTAATAGAATCATCAACAACAATACAAAATAAGCTAAGTATCTAATTGCTATTGGTTTATTATTTAAGATAGTTAGGGCATCATATTTAACATTTATATAGTCGATGATAAATAGTGGAATTAGATAAATCGCTAACATTGTCAATAGGTATGGGGCTTTTACACCAAAGCTATATAAACCAGATACGATATATGATCTTAGGTTTGTGATACCATCAAACATATGCCTAAAGATATATAAGGCATCATGTAGATTAGAAGCTCTAAAGAAAACCCAAGTTATTGACATTAAGATAAAGATTAGAGAGACTTTAATAAACCATGAGAATGAATAGGTTTTAGTATTTTTCTTAATATGAAATATATCTTCAAGAATTTGTAATAAACCATGAATACCACCCCAAATCACGAAGGTAATATTGGCCCCATGCCATAAGCCACTTACTAGAAATGTTGCGAGTAAATTAAAGTAATGCCTAAGTTTACTACAACGATTACCACCTAGTGGAATATAGACATAGTCTTTAAACCATGATGATAAGGAGATGTGCCATCTAGACCAGAATTCTTTAATAGTTGTAGAGAAATATGGAGTCTTGAAGTTGTCCATCAAATCGATATTTAATAGTTTGGCAGAGCCTTTAGCGATATCAGAATAGCCTGAGAAATCACAATAGATTTGAATTGTGAAAAAGAAGGCTGCTAGTACTAGGGCAAAGCCTTGGTAATAAGATAAATCGTTATAAACCATATCAACATAGTAAGCTAAATTATCGGCTACAACTATTTTCTTAAAGAAACCAACGGTCATTAACTTTAATCCATATACAGCCTTGTTGTAGTCAAATTCTTTTTCTTTTCTAAGTTGCGGTAATAGATTATCAGGTCTTTCAATGGGACCGGCAACAAGTTGTGGAAAGAATGATACAAATGTTGCGTAGTAGCCAAAATGTTTCTCAGCCTTAATATTTCCTCTGTAGACATCTATGCAATAACTTAATGTTTGGAAGGTATAGAAGGAGATACCTACAGGTAATAGTAGGTTTAAGGTAACACTATGTAGTTTATTGCCTAATAAATAGTTAATTGTTTCAAAGAAGAAATTAAAATATTTGAACACAAAAAGAATCCCTAAACAAACAAGAAGGGTAATGATTAATATTAGTTTCTTATGTTCTCTATTCTTTTCTATTAAGATTGCACATAAATAGGAAGTAAAAGTAGTGATAAATATTAGAAACACATACTTGGCGTTCCATGACATATAGAAGTAATATGAGGCAATCAATAATAAAACCCAACGGTATTTGTTTGGCAGTAGCCAATAGATGATAAATACCAAGGGTAAAAAGATGGCATAGCTTAAAGAATTAAATAACATTACTTACAAATCATCCTTATAGCTTTATGCATATTATCGATTGTTACATCAGTTGGACTATCTCCATACTCACCATCTAAGGTCCAAGGAATAGCTTCCTCAGTTTTAAATGTAATGTGGTTTGTCTTAAATGAATAGATTAAATCTGATTCATCAGTATTCTTTAATAAATAAGAAGTAATATCATTTAAATCTAAAATATCTTTTGGTTCTTTGATTAGTAAGACCTCAAATTGACCATCATCTAATTTAACAGACTTCTTGTCCATTTTATAAAGTCCACCAACATAGTAAGTATTAGTTACCATGCCATAGATAAAGTTTTCTTTAGTATGAAGTTGTTGGCAATCTACTTCAACAGCATAGGCTTTAATAGATGATAAAGACTTAATTCCTTCAATTACATAGGCTGCATGTCCAATGATATTTTTAATATCTTGTGGTGTTGCATATGAAACACTTGTAAAAGCTCCAAAGGCTGCAACATAGACAAAGTACTTATCGTTGTATTTGCCCATGTCCACATCTTTATAATTGCCATAAGGAATAAGTTCAGCAGCTTTGGCCATATCACGAGGAATCTTTAGTGAATGAGCGAAGTCGTTAGTACTGCCTGATGGAATATAACCGAGTGGTGGTATTTCATTAGGATTGTTTAATAAACCATTGACTACTTCATTAAGGGTGCCATCTCCTCCTGAACAGATTACTAAATCAAAAAGATGGCCTTTATTTTTAACATATTCACTAGCCTCATCTCTTCTAGTAGTTGGGACAACAGTTAGTTCATATTTTGCGTTGGCAAAGACATTTAGAATATCGTATAGACGATTTTTAATTTGAGTTTTCCCTGAAAAAGGGTTATATACAAATAATACTTTCATACTTAAACATTATATAAAAAATAGGCCATTAGGCCTATAATTTAGCTTCTTTCTGTATAATTCTTTTCAATCCACTTTAGGTATTCACCAGATGTACACTC
>OIZO01001453.1_pt1 | contig 11979 bp, 8 predicted proteins | sample 1588551 | NCBI WGS metagenome assembly OIZO01 (sample SAMN03283271) | human gut metagenome | biome: human-associated habitat; material: feces | host: Homo sapiens | place: Peru | collected 2012 | reverse complement strand
GCAGACCCATTCGTGGCCCCTTAAGGGGCTTTGCTAGTATTATGCCCTTCTAGGGTTTACTCAAGCCACCGGCTCAGCCGGTGGTTTTGACTTTATGGGGCTTTGGCTCAGGTCTCCACACCCTCGAACTGGCTGTTGTACAGCTTGGCGTAGAAGCCGCCTGCGGCCAGCAGTTCGTCGTGGTTGCCCTGCTCCACGATGTGGCCGTCCTTCATCACAAGGATGACGTCGGCCTCACGGATGGTGGACAGGCGGTGCGCCACGATGAAGCTGGTGCGGCCCTGCATCATGCGGGCAAAGGCCTTCTGGATGCGCACCTCGGTGCGGGTGTCGATGGAGGAGGTAGCCTCGTCCAGGATCAGCATGGGCGGCAGGCAGAGCATCACGCGGGCGATGCACAGCAGCTGCTTCTGGCCCTGACTGATGTTGCCGCCGTCCTCCGCGATGACGGTGTCGTAGCCGTCCGGCAGTCGGCGGATGAAGCTGTCGGCGTGGGCGGCCTTGGCGGCAGCCACCACCTCGTCCAGGGTGGCGTCCGGCTTGCCGTAGGCGATGTTCTCCCGCACCGTACCGGCCCGCAGCCAGGTATCCTGCAGCACCATGCCGTAGCTGCCACGCAGCGAAGCGCGGGTCACGCTGCGGATGTCGGTGCCGGACACCTTGATGGCACCGCCGTTCACATCGTAGAAGCGCATGAGCAGGTTGATGAGGGTGGTCTTGCCGCAGCCGGTGGGCCCCACGATGGCGATGCGCTGGCCGGGCTTCACGTTCAGGCTCAGGCCCTCGATCAGCGGGCGGTCGGGCAGGTAGCGGAAGGACACATCCTCCAGCTGCACATGGCCGTCCGGCTGCAGCACAGCGGCGTTCTCGGCTTCCGGGATCTGGTCGTCGGCGTCCAGCAGCTCAAACACGCGGGCCGCACAGGCCAGCGCGTTCTGCAGCTCGGTGACCACGCCGGAGATCTCGTTGAAGGGCTTGGTGTACTGGTTGGCGTAGCTTAAAAAGACGCTCAGCTGACCGATGGTGATGCCGCCGCGCACGGCGTACAGCGCACCCACAAGACCCACGCCTGCGTACACGATGTTGTTCACAAAGCGGGTGGCGGGGTTGGTCAGGCTGGAAAAGAAGATGGCCTTCAGGCTCACGTCCTGCAGACGGCCGTTCACCTCGTCAAAGGCGGCAAGGCTCTCGGCCTCGTGGCCGAAGGCCTGCACCACCTTCTGGCCCTCGATCATCTCGTTGACCAGCGCAGTCTGCTCGCCGCGCACGCTGCTCTGACCCTGAAAATACTTGTAACTGCGCTTGGCAAGGAAGCTGGCCACCAGCAGACTCAGCGGGGTGATGCACACCACCACCAGCGTGATGACCACATTCTCGCTCAGCATGAACAGCAGGGTGCCCAGAATGGTCAGCACGCCGCTGAACAGCTGGGTGAAGCCCATCAGCAGGCCGTCGGCAAAGGTGTCCACATCGGCCACCATGCGGCTCACGATGTCGCCGGAAGGGTGGCTGTCGAGGTAGGACAGCGGCAGGGTCTGGATCTTGCGCAGGGTCTCGTTGCGCAGGTCCCGGCTCACCGAAAAGGTGATGCGGTTGTTGCACACGCTCAGCAGCCACTGGGCAAAGGCGGCCACCACGGCCACCACCAGCACCTCCACGATGATGCGGCCTACACCGGCAAAGTCCACATTGCCTTTGCCCAGCATCAGGTCGATGGCGTCACCGCACAGGATGGGGATATACAGCTGTGCGGCCACACTCACGGCGGCCACGATCAGGCTGCAGACCACGAACAGAGAATAGGGGCGGATCTTGTGCAGCACACGGGTCAGTGTGGCCTTGCGCTGTTCCGGGGTCAGTTTTGCTTTGGCTTTCGCGCTCATTTCTGCACATCCCCTTTCTTGAACTGGCTCTCATAGATCTCTTCGTACACCGGGCAGCTCTGGCGTAGGGCGTCGTGGGTGCCAATGCCCACCAGATGGCCGTCGTCCAGCACCAGGATCTGGTCGGCATGCTGCAGGCTGGCAGCGCGCTGGCTCACGATGAACACGGTCAGGCTGCCGGGCAGAGCGGCCAGTGCCTTGCGCAGGGCCGCGTCGGTGGCGTAGTCCAGGGCGCTGGCGCTGTCGTCCAGGATCAGAATGTCCGGCTTGCCCACCAATGCACGGGCAATGGTCAGGCGCTGCTTCTGGCCGCCGGAAAGGTTCCGGCCGCCCTGTTCCACGGGCTCGTCCAGGCCAAGGGGCTTTGCCTGGACGAATTCTGCCGCCTGTGCGGTCTCCAGGGCCGCCCACAGCTCGGCGTCGGTGGCATTCTTGTTGCCCCACAGCAGGTTGGAGCGGATGGTGCCGCCGAACAGCTGGGCCTTCTGCATGACCACATTCACCTTGCCGCGCAGGGCCTCACGGGGGTAGTCCGCGGCCGGGCGGCCCAGGATCTCCACGGTGCCCTCGGTGGCGTCGTAAAAGCGGGGGATCAGGTTGACCAGGCTGGACTTGCCGCTGCCGGTGCCGCCGATGACGCCGATGGTCTGGCCGCGCTTGGCGGTAAAGCTGATGTCGGACAGGCTGGGGGCGCCGGCCCCGGCATAGGTCAGGCTCACATGGTCAAAGCGCACGGCGTCACCGGCCTTGTCGGCGGGCACCTCGCTGCGCAGCTCGGCGGGGAAGTCCATGCCGGGCTTGGTGTCCAGCACAGCCTGCACACGGCCGGCGCAGGCCAGCGCTTTGCTTACCTGCACGATCAGGTTGGCCAGCTTGACCAGCTCGATCAGGATCTGGTTCATATAGTTCACCAACGCGATCACGTCGCCGGAGGCCATGCCGCCCACGTTGATCTCAATGCTGCCCACATACAGCAGTGCCACGATGGCAATGTTGATGATCACATAGGTCAGCGGGCTCATCAGGGCCGAAAGATGGCCCACATGGAGCTGCATTTTAGTCAGCAGGTCGTTGGCGTTCTCGAAGCGGTCGATCTCGTCCTGCTCCTTGTCAAAGGCACGCACCACGCGCACACCGGTCAGGTTCTCGCGGGTCAGGCCCAGCACACGGTCCAGCCGCACCTGTGCGGTCTTGTACAGCGGGCGGGTGATGACCATCACGCCGAACACCACCACACTCAGCAGTGGGATGGCCACCACGAAGATCAGGGCGGCCCGCGCGTTGACCGTGAAGGCCATGACCATGGCACCGATCACCACAAAGGGGCTGCGCAGGAACAGGCGCAAAAACAGGTTCAGGCCGCTCTGCACCTGGTTGATGTCGCTGGTCATGCGGGTGATGAGGGTGCTGGTGCCCAGGGTGTCCATCTCCGAAAAGCTCAGGCTCTGGATGTGGGCAAACAGGGCATGCCGCAGGGCGGTGGAGTAGCCCACCGCCGCCTTGGCGGAAAAATACTGCGCCGTGAGGCTGCAGGTCAGGCCGATGACGGCCAGCACAAGCAGGATGCCGCACCGCACCAGGATGTAGTGCAGGTCGTGGGCAGCAATGCCCACGTTGACGATATCGGCCATGACCAGTGGTACGAACAGGTCAAATGTGGCTTCCAGCATCTTGAACAGGGGGGCAAGCACGCTTTCGCGCTTGTAGTCCCTCAGATAGCCAAGCATGTTGTTCAAGGCTATTTCCTCCTTTTCTGATCCCAGTATTCTGGAATTTTACCTATTATAGCGCACACAGCTGAAAAAAACCATACGTTTGCCGGTATAGATTCATAGCCGGGGCGCGGGTTTCCGTTGAGAAAGATGGAAAATCCTGCTATACTAGGAGATGACACTGAAGGAAAGCAGGGAACATACAATGGCAAGAAGAACAGACGGCGGGGTGCGCTTCCGCCCGGTGGGCAGCAGCCGGCACCCGCGCACGCCGGTGCGCTACAGCCCCGGCGGCACCGGCTGCCCGGCGATCGAGCAGGCGATCGAGCGGCTGTATCACGGGCAGAACGAGGAGAGCTTCTGGGCCCTGATGGGGGCCCTGAACTACGCGCTGGAGCTGGAGACCCATGTTCTGGTGCCGCTGCAGACGGCCCCGGGCACGCCGCCCACCCCGGCCCCCTGGGCCGAGAACCCCGTCCCGCAGCAAAAGGCCAAAGGGCTTGCGCTCTGGACCCTGAAAAACAAGGACCGTACCTGGCTGCCGCTGTTCACCTCCAGCGCCGCGGCCTGTGTGGACCGCAGCACGGCGGCCCGCCCCATGGCGGACTACACCCTGCAGGACGCCATGGAACTGGTGCTGGATGCGCCGGACATCGACGGCGTGGTCATCGACCCGTGGGGCCACTCGGCCACACTGGATGAGGCCCTGCTCAACGGCCTGCTCCACGCGGGCCACAACCCGGAGGAGCCGGGAGACGAAGAAGTAGAAGCCGGGCGGGAAGCGGCCCGCGCCGGGGACTGGCGCATGGCGGCCGACCACTACGACGAAGCCGCCCAGCAGGGCAATGCCATGGGTCTCTCGCTGCTGGCCGACTGCCTGTACCGGGGCCGGGGCGAGATGCAGAACAAGACCGAGGCCCGCCGGATGTGGCGCACCGCCGCCGACCACGGCGAGGTGCTGGCCATGCTGTCGCTGGGCGAGGACTGCGCTGCCCGGGGCGAAGCGGGCAAGGCCCTGCTGTACTACCGCAAAGCCCGGCAGACGGCGCAGAGCATGCCGGACATCGAGTATACCCCGCGCATCTGTCTGCGCCTTGCCCAGGCCGAGACCCGCTACGTCTCGGCCAAAAAGGCCATGGCACTGGCGGCAGAGGCCGCCCAGGGCTTTGCCATCCTGGCCCGGGAGAAGGAACCGGATGCGGCCGAATTGCAGGCAGAAGCGGAACAGCTGCTGCGGGAACTGGCCAATCCGAAGCCCCGGAATACGGCCTACAACATAGATTCTTTACAATTGGACTAAAAAATGGTCACAGGCATCGGGTAAGATGATTAGGTGAATAAAATGCTTTGGCGGACGGGATGCGCCGCAAAGAGAGGAAAACGATATGAGCAAAGTGATCGGCATTGACCTTGGCACAACAAATTCCTGTGTGGCGGTGGTGGAAGGCGGCAAGCCTGTGGTCATCACCAACGCAGAGGGCGAGCGCACCACCCCCAGCGTGGTGGCCTTTACCAAAGACGGTGAGCGTCTGGTGGGCGGCGCGGCCAAGCGGCAGATCGCCACCAACTCCGGCCGCACCGTGACCAGCATCAAGCGCCACATGGGCAGCGATTACCGGGTGCACATCGACGGCAAGGACCTGACCCCGCAGGAGATCAGCGCCATGATCCTGGCCAAGATCCGCCGTGACGCCGAGAGCTATCTGGGCGAGCCGGTGACCGAGGCCGTTATCACGGTGCCCGCCTACTTCGACGACAGCCAGCGCAAGGCCACCCAGGACGCCGGACGCATCGCGGGCCTGAACGTGCTGCGCATCATCAACGAGCCGACGGCTGCCGCTGTGGCCTACGGCCTGGACAACGAAGCACCCCAGAAGATCCTGGTGTATGATCTGGGCGGCGGCACCTTTGACGTGTCCATCATTGAGATCGAGGACGGTACTTTTACAGTGCTGGCCACCGGCGGCGACACCCATCTGGGCGGCGATGACTTTGACGAGCGCATCGTGGAGTACGCTGTGGCCGAGTTCAAGAAGTCCGACCGCATCGACCTCTCCCGCGATCCGGCTGCTATGGGCCGCCTGAAGGAGGAAGCTGAAAAGGCCAAGAAGGAGCTGTCCAGTGCACCCTCCGCGCAGCTGAACCTGCCCTTCATCGCGGTGGGCAAGGACGGCCCCCACCATCTGGATCTGTCGCTGTCCCGCCCGCAGTTCGAGATGATGACCGGTGACCTGCTGGCCCGTACCGTGACCCCGGTGCAGAACGCCCTGCGGGATGCCGGGATCTCCGCCAGCCAGCTGGGCAAGGTGCTGCTGGTGGGCGGCAGCACCCGCATGCCCGCCGTGGAGCGCCAGGTGCGGGAGCTGCTGGGCTGCGAGCCCAGCCACAGCCTGAACCCGGACGAGTGCGTGGCCATGGGTGCCGCCGTGCAGGGCGGTCTGCTGCAGGGCGGCGGCAAGCTGGCTGGTGCTACCGGTGCCGCCGCACAGGGTCTGGTGCTGATGGATGTCACCCCGCTGACCCTGTCCATTGAGACGCTGGGCGGCGTGGCCACCCCGCTGATCACCCGCAACAGCATGATCCCCACCCGCAAGAGCCAGATCTTTACCACGGCACGCCCCATGCAGACCAGCGTGGAGATCAACGTGCTGCAGGGCGAGCGCCACTTTGCCCGCGACAACAAGAGCCTGGGCAAGTTCAAGCTCAACGGCATCCGGGCCAGCTTCTCTTCCAAGCCGCAGATCGAGGTCACCTTTGACATCGACGTCAACGGCGTGGTCAAGGTGTCGGCCAAGGATCTGGGCACCGGCCGGGAGCAGAACATCACCATCACCGGCAGCACGAACCTGTCCGAAAACGAGATCCAGCGCGCTATGGCGGATGCCGCGGCCTACGAGGCCGAGGACAGCCGACGCAAGGAGCGGCTGGAGCTGCACAACCAGGCCGAGGTGCTGGCCTACAAGGTGGACGAGGCCTTGTCCAAGTGCAAAAAGGAGCTGGACCGCGACGAAAAGAACCGCATCAAGACCGATGTGGCCAACCTGCGCCGCTGCCTGCGCAAGGACAAGCCCGAGAAAATGAACGAGACCGAGGAAGCGGCCCTGCGGCAGGCCAAGAGCCAGCTGGAGGAAAGCGCCAACCACCTGATGATGCTGTATGCGGCAGAGCAGGGGCAGGACGGCTCGGTCGGCGGCAGCACCCTGTGACCGCAGCATTTGTTTGAAAAAAGCATAGAAAACAGACAGCGGAACGGCATTTTGTGAAAAATCTGCCGTTCCGCTTTTTTGACAAAAAACATGTGAATAATTTATGAAGAATGACAGTAGACAAAGAACAGCGCCTTTGATATACTACTTTATAGAGCAAGGCGACATTCCTCGGAAGCGATACTTGCGGCAGACCAAACATAGAACATGGGTGTAAGAATACCCATATATTCTATATGTGGGTGCTGTCGCGGTATAAGTTCCGGGGCTTTTTTCATCTCCGGACCTTTGCGGAAGAATGGAGCGCAGAGCATGAAGATCATCAAAAAAATCAATACAAGCGCTGCTCTGGCGCTCGACGCATCCGGACACGAAGTGGTGGTGCTGGGCAAGGGCATCGGGTTCCCGCCCACACCCTATGAGCTGACCGACCTTTCCAAGGTGGAGCGCACCTTCTACGATGTGGATCCCCGCTACCTGAGCATGATCGCAGAGCTTTCGCAGCCCATCGTGATGGCCTGCGCGGATATCGCCGATCAGGCCGAGATCGAGCTGGGAAATCAGCTGAACCCCAATCTGCCGTTCACGCTGGCCGACCACGTCCAGTTCGCCGTGGAACGGCTCAAAAGTGGCGTGGACCTGACCATGCCCATCGCCTACGACATCCGCCACCTGTACCCCAAGGAGACCGAGATGGCCGATGCCGCGCTGCAGATCCTGCACGATAAGGCAGGGCTGGACCTGCCCGCCAACGAGGCGGTCAACATTGCCATGCATTTTATCAACGCCGAAGCAGAAAGCGGCGACATCCACAGCCTGATGCTGAGCATGCAGATCATTTCCGACGTCAACAAGATCGTGGAAGAGAGCCTGCACATCAAGCTGGATAAGGACAATTACAACTACAACCGGTTCGCCACCCATCTGCGCTATCTGTTCCAGCGGCTGCAGAGCGGCGTGCAGACCAACGATGTGCCCCGCAGCGTCCGCAATACCCTGATGCGGGAATACCCGGATGTGTACACCTGTGTCCTGAAAGTCGTGGATTACTTCCGCGACACCTGGGGCTGGGAGTGCAGCGACGATGAGGTGGTGTACCTGATCATGCACATCCAGCGCGTGTATGAGCGCGAAAAAGAATAAGTTCTGTTTTAAAGTTCATTGTTTTTACAAGCTCGTTTTTCTGGAGCGTCAGCCCGCAAGGGCGCGAGATCCGGGGCGGACTTCAGGACAGCGGGCGCAGACAGCCGGAACGGCTGCTGCAGTTTTGCCGTGTTGAAGTGTGCTCCGGATCTTTTTTCAAATTTTGAATGTTTCCCTGTGCACGGGAATCAGATAAAGACCGCATACACACCCAAGGAGGCCACAGCCAATGGACGAGACCAGCATTTTACAAAGCGTCTGTTCCTGCATCGGCGGACAGCAGAATGTCAGCCGGGTATTATCCAGCGGGAACAAACGTTACCTGATGGTCAAGGACGCCAGTGCCGTGGACCTCACGGCAGTCCGACAGGTGGAGGGCGTACAGGCGGCGGAGCTCAGCCGCGGACGTCTGACACTGGAACTGCCGGGAAACGACAAGGAGGAGAAAATGGATTACAAACAGGTAGCCCAGGGCATTATTGAGAATGTCGGCGGCAAGGAGAACATCGCATCCTTTACCCACTGCGCCACCCGCCTGCGCCTGAAGCTGCGCGACAACGCAAAGGCCAATAAGGACGCCGTGTGCAAGGTGAAGGGCGTCATCAACGTGGTGGAAAAAGGCGGCCAGTTCCAGGTCGTCATCGGCAACGAAGTGGCCCAGGTGTTCGACGTCGTGCAGGAGATCACCGGCATTTCCGGTCAGGCCGAGGACATCGTGGAGAAGGACGACCTGAAGGTGAAGGGCAAGTTCATCGACGCCCTGATCGACCTGGTCACCAATATCTTCACCCCGATCCTGCCCGCCCTGATCGGCGCCGGCATGATCCGCGCCCTGCTGATGCTGTGCACCCAGTTCGGCATCCTGCAGAGCAGCAGCGGCACCTACATTATGATCAACGAGATCTATAATGCAGTGTTCAACTTCCTGCCCGTCTACATGGCCTACTGCGCCGCAAAGCGCTTCAAGTGCAACCCGATGATCGCTGCGGCCGTGGCGCTGGCCCTGGTCAGCTCCAACCTGCAGGCCGCTATCCAGAGCGAAGAGGGCCTGCGCTTCCTGGGCATCCAGCTGAGCATGCCCAAGCAGGGCTATGGCTCCGCCATCATCCCCATCATCTTCATCATCTGGTTCATGAGTGTCATCGAGCACTTCTGCACCAAGCACATCCACCCCGCAGCCCGCAACATTGTCACCCCGCTCGTTGAGCTGGTCATCACCGTGCCGGTTTCCTTCCTGGTGTTCGGACCCATCTTCAGCGCTCTGCAGGCTGCCATCGGCAACGGCTACACCGCTCTGTACAACCTGAGCCCCGTTGTCACCGGCATCGTTCTGGGTGCTGCATGGCAGATCCTGGTCGTCTTTGGCCTGCACTGGGGCATCGTTCCTCTGGGTCAGGTCAACCTGGCCATGTACGGCCGCAACACCATCAACGCCGTTACCGGCCCCTCCAACTGGTCTCAGGCTGGCGCTGCCATGGGTGTTGCCCTGCGCGCTAAGAACCCCGACGTGAAGGAGACTGCAATGTCCGCTGCCATCACCGGCATCTTCTCCATCACCGAGCCCGCCATCTACGGCGTCAACCTGAAGTACAAGAAGCCCTTCTACATTGCAGTTGTGGCCGGCGGTATCGCAGGCGGCATCGCTGGTGCCGGCAACGCTGCTGCTCTGGCAGGCGGCCCCGTTGGCATCCTGAGCTTCCCGCTGTTCATCGGCGAAGGCTTCATCTACTTCGTCATCGGTATGTTCTTCGCATTCTTTGCATCCATGATCGGCACCTACCTGTTCGGTTACGATGCCGCAAACGACAAGGCATAAGCGATTTTCCACAGGCAGATTGGATAGAAGGTAAATGACAAAGGGGCTGTTCCCGCGGGGAACAGCCCCTTTTGTGTTTGTCCTTCCGGAAGCTCTCCCCCGCACAGCAAAAAGGCGGCCGCTGCAAACTACAGCGGCCGCCTTGCATTTTGATGTTACAGCATCTTGGAGAGGAACGCCTTCAGGCGCGGATGCTTGGGGTTGGAGAACAGCTCCTGCGGGGGCTCGTCCTCCTGGATCTGGCCGCCGTCGATGAAGATCACGCGGTTGGACACCTCGCGGGCAAAGCCCATTTCGTGGGTGACCACCAGCATGGTGATGCCGGTGTGTGCCAGCTCCTTCATCAGCTCCAGCACCTCGCCCACCATCTCGGGGTCAAGGGCGCTGGTGGGCTCGTCGAACAGGATTACGTCCGGGTCCATGGCCAGCGCACGGGCAATGGCGATGCGTTGCTGCTGACCACCGGACAGGCTTCTGGGGTAGGCGTTGGCCTTATCGGCCAGACCTACGCGGGCCAGCAGCTCGTTTGCGCGGGCAGAGATGGCTTCCTTGTCCTTCAGCTTCAGCAGACTGGGGGCCAGCTCAAGGTTCTTTTTCACGGTCAGATGTGGGAACAGGTTGAAGTGCTGGAACACCATGCCCATCTTCTGGCGCACGGCGTCGATGTGCGCCTCGTCCACCTCGACCCCTTCAAACTTGATGGAGCCGGAGGAAGGAGTCTCCAAGCGGTTCAGGCAGCGCAGAAAGGTGGACTTGCCGCAGCCGGAAGGGCCGATTAGGCAAACCACGTCGCCGCGGTAGATATCAAGGTCGATGCCCTTCAGCACGTCCAGCGTGGGGTCGGCCTTTTTTGCGCCGCGCTTTTTAACGCCGCCGTAGGTCTTGGTCAGGCCGCGTACTTCCAAAATCTTATCGGTCACTTTGTGCCAGCCTCCTCTCAAACTTGCTCAGCAGCCATGTAAACAGCATAACAAGGATCAGGTAGATCAGTGCAACGCCCAGCAGGGGGAACATGGCTTCGTAGGTGCGGTTCATAATGCCCTGTGCGGCATACAGCAGCTCCTTGCCGCCGATGGTGGTGATCAGGGAGGTATCCTTGAGCAGAATGATGAACTCGTTGCCCAGTGCAGGCAGCACCGCACGGATGGCCTGCGGGATGATGATGACCACCATGGTGGTCATGTAGTTCAGGCCAAGGCTGCGCCCAGCCTCCATCTGGCCGGGATCCACGGCCATCAGGCCGCCGCGGATGATCTCGGATACATACGCGCCGGAGTTGATGCCCAGAGTCAGCGCACCCACCATGGTAAAGTTGCGGCTGTTGGCAAAAATGACCATGCTCATGATCAGCAGCTGCACCATCATGGGCGTGCCGCGGATGATGGTGGTGTACACCTGACACACCGCGTTAAAAAAGCCCAGCACCGCATTTTTGTGGCCGGGGCGCTGCTGGTCGTGGGTCACGCGCACCAGCGCCACCACGCTGCCCAGCACCACGCCCAGCGCCAGCGCCAGTGCGGTGACCAGCAGGGTGGTGCCCACACCGCTGATGTACTGCATCCAGCGGTCCTTCAGCAGAAAGGCCTGATAAAACTTGAAGAAGAAATCCTGTCCAAAGCTTAGCTTTGTGCCGCTGTTGAGCAGCTCTTTGAGCAGTTCGTATTGCGCAGCCATTCACATCCTCACTTTCCGTTTGTCAATAAATTGTAACCACTTTTTTCTAAAAAAAGAGGTGCCCCGGAGCGGGGCGCCTCCTTGGGTACAGGAATGGTACAGGGCACGCAACTTAGTTTGCGTTGATGTACTTGTCCACGATGGCCTGCAGGGTACCGTCAGCCTTCAGCTCCTCCAGAGCCTTGTTGACAGCGTCCTCCAGAGCAGAACCCTTTGCCATGCCGATGGCGTAATCTTCCTCGGCGTAGCTGGTATCCAGCACCTTCAGGCCGGGGTTGGCAGCCACGAACTCCTGTGCGGGAGCGTTATCGATGACCACAGCGTCCACCTGACCATTGTTCAGTGCCTGCACAGCGGTCAGACCGTTGTCGTAAGCAACCACGTTGCTGTCGCCGAAATCATCGGAGCAGTAGATGTAGCCGGTAGTGCCGCGCTGGGTGCCGATCTTCTTACCGGCCAGATCATCGGGAGAAGCAATGTCGGAGCCCTCGGGCACGATGATGGACTGGATGCCGGTGGCGTAGCTGTCGGAGAAGTCCATCACA
>OIZO01001452.1_pt1 | contig 11983 bp, 11 predicted proteins | sample 1588551 | NCBI WGS metagenome assembly OIZO01 (sample SAMN03283271) | human gut metagenome | biome: human-associated habitat; material: feces | host: Homo sapiens | place: Peru | collected 2012 | reverse complement strand
AAGTTAATTCCATACCAGCAGATGGTAAAAAATGTAGCGGATGCCCGTATTGTGATTACTCACGGTGGTCCGGCAAGTTTTATTATGCCTCTGCAGATTGGCAAGACTCCCATTGTTGTGCCGCGCCAGCATCAGTTCAATGAGCATGTAAATGACCATCAGGTTGAGTTTGCAAGGAATGTGGCACAGAGAATGGGAGCAATTATCCCAGTAGAAGATATTGAAACATTGGGAGACATTATAACGAACTACGATCAAATTGTTGCTGGCATGGGACATGGTATGAGTAGCAATAACGCGAAGTTTAATGAAGAACTAGAAGTTATTGTTAGAGGATTATGGAACAAGTGATTAAATCAAAAAGTGAATTTGCAACTTTTATTTCTGAAAATTAGGAAAGGTGTCACAGATGGGTAAAATTAAGGTCTTTCATATTATAACAGGTGGGTTGCAGAGAGAAGGTATTTCATCAACACAACTAGAATTTTTTAAACATATAGATATGAATAAGTATGAAATAATTGTGGCTGCTGTACATGATAATAGTGACGAAATGATTCGAGAATATGAAAGCAATCACTGCGCTGTTTTAAAATTTCCAGACAGACAAGAGCACGTATTTGAATATTTTTTTTCATTGATAAAGTGTATGAAAAAAATAAAACCAGATATCGTCCATGTACATGGTAGCAGTGCAATAATGAGTATAGAATTATTGGCTGCTAAAGTAGCAGGGGTAAAGGTTCGGGTTGCACATAGTAGAAATACAAAGGCAGACCGGGAAAAATTAGATAGAGCCCTTCGACCTATATTTAATAATCTATATACAGATGGCATGGCATGTGGAAAAGATGCTGGAAAGTGGTTGTTTGGTAAGAAGCCATTTACAATTATTCATAATGGGAAAAATTTCACAAAATTTCATTACGATCCGCAGTTACGAACATTAATTAGAGAGGCTTACGGATTGAATGACAAAATTGTGGTAGGACATGTTGGGTGCTTTAATTATCAAAAGAATCATGAGTATTTGATTCGAGTATTTTGTGAATTTAATAGAAGACACACAAACGCAGTTCTGTATTTGATGGGAACAGGTCCTTGTTTAAATGAAATAAAAAAGCAAGTAAAAGATATTGGAATTGAAGATAAGGTGATTTTTGCGGGTAGTGTGAATGATGTTGCTGAACGTCTACAAGCAATGGATATAATGGTTTTTCCTTCAAGATTTGAAGGACTTCCCAATGTTGTTTTGGAATGGCAGGCAGAAGGTTTGCCTTGTTTAATTTCAGATAAAATAACCGATGAATGTGCACCATCGAATTTCGTGAAGTTTGCATCAATCGAAGATAATCCCACAAACTGGGCGAATAAAATGGAGTGTATGCTTTCAAAATTTACTGACCGAGAAACACAGGCAAGACGTGGTACGCAAGCACTAAGAGAAAATGGCTTTGATATTGTGGATGCAACAAAGCAACTTGAGAATATATATTTAAAATTGATAGAGCAGTAAACTACGTTTTTTGAGTTTGAATATGTGTCAGTAGGGAGTGTAGCTATGAAGTTGTCTAGTTTGAATGAAGAAACTATTAGATTAAAGTTTAGAAATAATATTTATTTGCCGTTAACGAGTGCATTGAGAAGAAAACAGTTGGACGATGAAAATTTTACGATTATTTCTAATAATTGCTGGGGCGGAACAATTTATGAGAGCTATGGAATAAAGAAACAGTCTCCTACGGTTGGAATGTTTTTTATGCCAGAGGATTATCTGAAATTTGTTGCAAATCTTGATTATTATTTGAAACAGCCTTTAGAGTTCATTAACCCAGATGATTCTAAGTGGAGACACATTTTGCAAGTGAAAAATAATTGGAAAACATACCTGATTGCAAGATTAGATGATGTTGAACTTCAAATGTTACACCATCATGATGAAGTTGTGGCTCAGAAAAAATGGGAATCAAGAATTAAGAGAGTGAATAGGGAAAAGTTGATTTTTAAGTTTAATGACCAAAATGGTGCTACGAAAGAGCAGATTGATAAATTTATGAACTTGCCATTAAAAAACAAACTTTGTTTTGTGTCAGATGAAGATTATCAAGTAACAAACGATGTTATTGTTATAAAACAGCCAGGTAAGTATAAGGGGTGTGGAATAATGGCATCAAGAGAACCGTTTGGCCATTCAAAACATATAAATATCACAAATTATATAAATAATATTTAATGTTTAAATGAAATGGAGATGGTAAATTAGTGAAAAAAGTATTGGAATTTGTTTATTATCTATTTGATGGAGGAGCTGAAACTCTGGTTAAGCAGTATTGCCTGATGCTTGATAAAACGGAATTTACCCCAATAGTTTTGACTCTTTATCCTAAAAATGATTCTGCAGTATATAAGGAATTAGTCGAAGTAGGAATAAAAATATATCACGTGTATCCTAAAAGGAGTTTCCTTTACAGAATTATTAACAAATGTATTGGACGATTTTATTTTCAGCTTAGGATAAGACAAATAATTAGAAAAGAATCGATTGATGTTATACATTGTCATACAGCTGTCTTACGCTACATCAAATATGCACATCGATATTTAAACAATATTAATTTGCTCTATACCTGCCATAGTACGCCGAATAGATATTTTTCGGGGCATGTAAAAAAAGAATATGAGGCAGCAAGCTACCTTTTGCATCACAATGATATGCAAATGATTGCCTTACATGATGATATGAAAAACGAACTAAATAAACTCTTTTCTATAAATAATACAATCGTTATTAGAAACGGAATAGATTTAAGTAGATATCATGACGATGGAAAAGCAAGAAATAAAGTTAGAAAAGAACTCGGTATCACTGAAAAAGCATTTGTAGTAGGGCATGTGGGGAGATTCTTTGAACCGAAGAATCATGAGTTCCTTATTAAAGTTTTTGTGGAAATAAAGAAAAAACGAGAGGATGCTTTTTTATTAATGATTGGGGATGGGAATCTTAAGAGTAATATAGAAAGTAAATTACACGAGAATGGGCTAAGTGATTCTTATATGATTCTTTCTAATAGAAATGATGTTCCAGAACTTTTGACGGCAATGGACACATTTATCTTTCCATCAAAAGTTGAAGGGTTTGGGATTGCACTCATCGAGGCTCAGGCAGCCGGATTGAAATGTGTCACATCGACTGAAGTGCCAGACGCGGCATGTTTAACTTCCCTTGTTGAAAAAAAGTCTTTAGAAGATTCTCCAATAGAATGGTGTGAGGCTGCATTGAAACAGAGACCGACTAATTGGAATAAGGATGCATTAAATCTGTATGATATGCAAAGAGAGATAAGAAAATTAGAAGATTTGTATAGGAAGAGTGGAGTATGCAACCAAGATGGGATTTGATAAGTGTAATCTTGTATTGCACAATGGGATATATTTGTTATGTGTGCTCAAGTCGAGCACTTATTTACAAACAAAAGTTAAGATATAAAGATGCAAAAATAATGTACGCAATTTGGTTCATTACATGGGTTCTGTTTGCATCGTTGAGATATGTTACAAATAGAATTGGTGGAACAGATGCACCAACATATGTTTACTTTTTTGAAAATATAAATTCACCTTATCTGCTAAGCTATTATCAACATTACGATAAGGGATTCTGGATTTTAACCCGTTTGATTCGTCTGATTACCGACAATTATCATATTTATTTTATTATTTTTTATGGCATCATAGCTTATTGTTACATTAGATTTGTTGACGAGTTTTCTGAAACGTGGGGTGTATATACTTCGTATTTCATGATTATTTTCCTTTTTTTAAGAGGATTTGCATCGTTTAGAACAAACATATCCGTAGCATTTTTGCTACTTAGTTTGGTGTACCTAAAAAGAGGAAATAAAGCGAAAACTATTATATTTGTTATAATTGCCTGTTCGATGCATAAGGCAACAATATTATATGCATTGTTTTATGTTTTCTATTGGATTAATAAGCGAAAGCCGATTAGTGTTAAAGCTAGTGTTGTGTTTTCGATACTGGCAGGATTTGTAGGAATGCTCGCTAGAAACTATATAGGATTATTTTTTGATAGTAGTGTTGATGCGTATGGTTCCTATGCTAGACGATCCATAGGAGTTAGTTTCTTTGATAATTTTTGGAAAATAGCGTTTGGACAGTTGGCATTACTAATAATGATGGTGATTTTTAATAGAGATATTATGAAGTTGATACATGGTGAATCGAGTGAAGAAAGCCATAATATCGAACTACTTCGTACAATTTGTATATATGACTTTGTTTTGATTCCAATAACTTTCTTTCTAGGTATATGGCGTGGATGCGAGTATTTTTACATTCCAAGACTCGCAATGTGGGGGATTATAATTCGACTTGAAATGCAAAAGATTTCAGGACACCAATATCGAATATTATATAGAATTCTTACTCTTTTAGTTATAATTGGATGGTTTGTTTTTAGGATAAATAGTACATGGGAAGACAGTAGCCTCTTGCCGTATATTTTTGCACCGTTTCTCTGATTGACCTAAGGAAAGGAAAAGTATTGAATAGATTGATAAAAAAGTACAATAGTATTTCTGTACAAGCTAAAGCAGCTCTTTGGTTTACTGGATGTAATTTCCTACAAAAAGGCGTTTCATTTATTACTGTGCCAATTTTTACAAGAATGATGTCAACGGATGAGTATGGAGTATATTCCTTATATACTTCATGGTATCAAATCCTTTTGATAATAACATCATTGTATTTGTTTAATGGAGTGTTTGACAATGCAATGTCAAAATTCTCAGAGGATAGAGACAGGTTTGCAGCATCCGTTCAGGGACTATCTATCACAGTTACATTATTTGTTTTTATAATTTTTGTTGCAACAAATAAATTATGGGAGCAAGCATTAGGACTTCCTAGAGAATTCATTGTATTAATGTTTGTTGAGATGTTGATTGCGCCTTCTTTATATTATTGGTCAGCTAGACAACGATTCGAATATCAATATCAGAGACTAGTTTTTGTAACAGTAAGTAAAACGATTATTAATCCATGCTTTGGGTTACTGCTAGTATATCTATTTCCGGACAAGGCTTTAGGAAGAGTTTTATCTATAGTTCTCACGGAACTTGTTTTTGATGTATCTGTGATGATATATCAATTCGTAAGGGGGAAAGTTTTTTTTGATAGGCAGTATTGGAGATATGCCATTACACTTGCAATTCCGCTTATTCCGCACTATTTGTCAGGTATGATTTTAAATCAGGGAGATCGAATTGTAATTGATAGAATGGTTGGAAAATCTGCTGTTGCAATGTATGGTGTTGCATACAGTATAGGAATGCTTGTTCAAATGTTTATAAATGCAATCAATAGTGCGATTACGCCGTGGGTGTATGGAAATTTAAAGGCAAAGAATATTGAGGCAATTAGGAAGCAATTTAATATTCTTCTGCTACTGGTCGCGGCCATTGTTAGTGTTGTGATTTTAGTATGCCCAGAATTAGTTATGATTTTTGGATCGGAAAAATATGCCAATGCAGTGTATGTAATTCCCCCAGTCGCTGCGAGCGTGTACTTCATTTTTTTATATGGAGTTCTATCTTATCCTGAATTTTATTATGAAGAAACAAAGTTTTTGATGTTTGCTTCGTTTGGTGCTGCAATTCTTAATGTGATTCTCAATATTATCTTCGTTGGAATTTTGGGGTTTGTTGCAGCAGGTTATACAACACTTGTTTGCTATATCGTTTATAGTCTTGGTCATTATCTGGTGGGTAGCAAAGTTCTAAAAAAGCACACAGAGGAAAATGCTTTAATAGAAAAAATTCCAACAATTGTTTTGTCACTTTATGTGATTGCGATGAGCATTGTTGGAAATGTTATAGTACCTTATGTTTGGCTGAGATACGCTATTATTGCGATTTTAATGGTTGCGGCATTTATAAATCATAAAAGAATTTTTTCATTGTTTAGTAAAATGAAAAATTGAGAGGGAGGATTAGTATGAATGCGCTAGAGTATGTCAAGAAAAATGGTGTTAAACATACGTTTGATATTATTTATAAATATAAAATTGACATTGTGTTGACAAAGATTTTGGGCTTACTTCTGAAGAATAAACCACTTCAGGATATTATTGTTATAGAAAGCCATAATGACTTTGATTCAAATGGTGGAGCATTTTATCGATATTTAGTTGAAAATGGTTATAACCAGAAATATAAAATTGTTTGGCTGATTAAGCATCCAAACGAAATACCAGATAAATTACCTTACAATGTCGAATGCGTGAAAGAATATCAACCGGACATAAAGAAAGACTACTATCGATGGATTGCAAAGTGGTTTTCGTTTGATATGAACTGTGGAGAGAAACTTAGAAAAGATCAGATTACTATATACCAGACTCATGGTTCATTGGGGCTAAAGAATTGTGTCGGTGTAATTAACCTTCCTGATAATTTGGATTATTGTTTGGTTGCATCGGAGTATTTTTCACAATTTGAGGCAAAGCAATATTCATGGGAGTACCCAAATGATAAGTTCCGTTTTTGCGGTTTCCCATCGCATGATGTTTTCTACACAGCTGAACTGGGAGATTTACACAAGATTACAAGTGAAGCATATGTCAAGACAGTTTTATGGATGCCTACATTTCGTAAGAGTGTTGTCGGTCGATGCGATGGCACGGATAATCAGCCATTAGGGATACCATTGGTGACGACCGCTGAAGAGTATTTTGAATTAAACAGATATTTGGAAGAAAGAAATATTTGTTTGATTATAAAATTGCATCCGAAACAAGATTTATCCGAAATGAAGAAACTTGATGCGACTAATATTAAAGTCTTAACAGGAGATGATGTCAAGAAAAAGGGTGTAGATAATTACAGGCTGATGAAAGATTGTGATGCGCTAATTAGCGACTATTCATCAGTCGCACATGAATTTCTTCATACACAAAAGCCTGTAGCATATGATTTTAGTGATTTGAGTAGCTATACGAGAGGAATTATTGTTAAAGATCCACATGAACTAATAGCTGGACATGAAATTAGAACTTTTGTGGACTTGCTAAAGTTTATTGACGATATTGCTAATGACATTGATCCATACAAAGAACAACGCGCGGAATTGTTTGATCGGTTGTTCAAGTATCATGATGGCAATAGTAGCGAACGAGTAGCAAAGCTTTTGAAGTTGGAAAAGTAAGACAGAGGGATTACATATGAGTAGAGAATTAACAAGAAAACAGTTTGACATTTGGGCACTTCTGCAGAAGAAAAGTTTTTTGTCCCAGCTCCAGAATGAAGAAAAAAATGAAATGCTCTCTTGGCACTGTGAATAAGGCAATGAAGGAACTTGTAGAGCTTAAATATGTGGATGAGGAAGAAATCACAAATGAGGATCTTGCTGCATTGGAACCGTATCGAGCAAAGCGTGCCATCTTTATTGCAGTAGGCGTTGGTTTCCATTACATTTAATACTCCTAAGTTGTTGGTTCGTACTCATGGCGTTCGTATTATTGACCGTTTGATTGATGTTTGTCTGGAAAATGGCATCAATGAAACCTACATCGTGCGTGACTATTTGGCAGATTAGTTCGATTAGCTTTTGTATAAGTACCCAATGATTAAATTCTTGGAAAACCCGATTTATAACGAAGCCAATAATATTTCGTCCTTGATGCTTGCTCGTTATATGCTGTCAAATGCATATGTGTTTGAATCGGATTTGCTGATTTTTAATCCAAAGATTATTACAAAATACCACTATACATCGGACTTCTTTGAAATTAAGTAAGACCGAACTGATGACTGGTGCTTTAAAGCAAAAGAAGGCATCATTACTGAGGAAAAAGTTGGTGGTGAGAACTGCTGGCAGATGGTTGGTATTTCTTATTGGAATGATAATGATGGTCATCGTCTTTCACAAGATATCCCGGATGTTTACACGGTGCTGGGGGTAAAGAGCGTTATTGGGAGTCGATGCCGTTGGTTTATAAGAAAGATCATTATAGGTCATAGAGTATATGATGCGGTTCATATTGTATTATCCCAAGTTCAAAAACCTCTAGTTATTGTTGCAGTTTCATTAGGAATAATGTATTTGATAGGTTATATATAGAGAAAAATTGATATTACGCTCAAGAAACAGATTGGTTTGATTGGCACTACGTAGATTTAATATAAATAAACGAAAGGATAAAAGATATGGTTATTAAAAGAAATGTCCTGTTGAATCCAGGACCATCAACAACAACAGATTCAGTTAAAATGGCACAAATCGTCCCAGATATTTGTCCAAGAGAGAAGGAGTTTGGAGCTCTGATGAAGGGACTTAGGGAAGATTTGGTAAAGATTGTCCATGGGGATTTGAATGAATATACATCCGTTTTATTCTGTGGATCTGGAACGATTAACATTGATGTATGTATCAATTCACTTGTACCAAAAGGTAAAAAAGTTCTGGTTGTAAATAATGGAGCTTACAGTACACGTGCTGTTGAAGTATGCCAGTATTATGGCTTGGATTATATTAATTTGAAATTTCCAGTAGATGAAAGACCAGATCTTACAGTTGTAGAAGAAACTTTAAAGAAGAATCCTGAAATTGCATTGGTACATACAACCCACAATGAAACAGGAACGGGAATTCTTAATCCAATTCGTGAGATAGGTTCACTCGCTCATAAATATGGAGCAATTTTTACAGTTGATACAACTTCAACTTATGCAATGAGACCAATAAATGTACATGAAGATAACATTGATTTTTGTATGGCATCTGCACAAAAAGGATTGATGGCATTTACGGGATTATCATTTGTTGTTGGAAAAAAAGCGCTTATTGAAGAAAGTAAGAATTATCCAAAACGTTCTTATTATTGCAACTTATATATGCAGTATGATTTCTTTGAAAGAACTGGAGAGATGCATTTTACACCACCTGTTCAGACAATTTATGCAACGATTCAGGCATTAAGAGAGTATTGGGCAGAAGGTGAAGATGCTAAATGGGCTAGACATACACGAGTATTTAATGCAATCAATACTGGCTTAGATGAACTTGGATTTAGACAGGTGATTAAACCTGAATGGAGAGCTGGTCTTGTAGCTTCTGCAATATATCCAGATGATCCGAACTGGTCATTTGAGAAGGTGCATGATTACTGTTATGAGCATGGATTTACAATTTATCCAGGTAAGATTTCAACAACGAATACGTTCCGTTTGTGCGCACTAGGTGCGATTGATGAACAGGATATCAAGGATTTCTTTGTGGTATTTAAAGCCGCTTTAGAAAAATATAATATTGCAATTCCAGTAAAATATAATTAAGGATTTTGGAGGTATGATTATGAAAACAGTTTATACATGTTTTTGTACAGATGTTATTCATGAAGGACATCTTAATATTATTGAGCAGGCACATAAATATGGCCGGGTAGTAGTGGGAGCGTTATCAGACGAAGCTCTGATTAAATACAACAAATTTCCAACAATTTCTTTCGAAGAACGTATCAAGCTTTATGAAGCACTTGATGGAGTAGATGAAGTTATCGTACAAGACAGCATTATGTATGATGAGGTACTTAAAAAGATTCACCCGGATTATGTTGTCCATGGTGATAACTGGAAAGAAGGACCTGAATCTGCAATCAGAGAAAATGTGCTGAAGGGCCTTGAGAGTTATGGTGGCGAACTTATTGAAGTTGGTTATACATATAATCCGGAAGTTAAGAAAATTGATAAACAGCTGAGGGAGAAACTTGCTATGCCGGAGTACCGTCGTAAGAGACTCAGACAGCTCCTGGAGATTCGTCCTATTGTAAAGACCATAGAGGTTCACAGCGGTCTGACTGGCCTGATTGCTGAAAAGACTGTAGTTGAACATGATGGAGAACTTGATCAGTTTGATGCAATGTGGATCAGTTCACTCTGTGACTCAACGGCTAAAGGAAAACCGGATATTGAACTTGTAGATATGACCTCTCGTTTCCGTACAATTGATGACGTTACTGAGGTTACTACTAAACCGATTATTTTTGATGGCGATACAGGTGGATTAACAGAGCACTTTGTTTATACTGTAAGAACACTTGAAAAGATGGGGGTTTCAGCAATTATCATTGAAGATAAAACTGGACTTAAGAAAAATTCCCTGTTTGGAACAGAAGTAGCCCAAACCCAGGATACAATTGAGAATTTTAGTGCCAAAATTGCAGCTGGAAAAGCAGCACAGCTTACAGATGACTTTATGATTATCGCACGTATTGAAAGCTTGATTCTTGAACGTGGTATGGAGGATGCACTTGAGAGAGCTCATGCATTTGTGAAGGCTGGTGCAGATGGTATCATGATTCATAGCCGCAAAAAAGATCCGGCAGAAATTGTTGAATTCTGTGATAAGTTTAGAGAGGATAATAAGACAACACCGATAGTTGTAGTTCCTTCTTCTTTCAATGTTATTACTGAAGAAGAGTTGGCTGCACATGGTGCCAATATTGTTATCTATGCTAATCAGCTTACTAGAAGTTCTTTCCCTGCAATGCAGAAAACAGCAGAGGATATTCTGCGTTATCATAGAGCAAAAGAGGTTGATGATAAGCTGATGCCAATTAAGCAGATTATCACTTTGATCGATGAATTATAAAAGGGGCAAATATATGGAAAATGCTATTTTAATGGCTTCTGGAATGGGTACAAGGATGCGCCCACTTACAGAAACGACTCCTAAGCCATTGATTACTGTTGGGAATAAACCAATGATCGAGACTGTCATTGATGGACTCGAAAGCAGAGGTGTAGACTCAATTACAGTAGTTGTGGGATATTTAGGAGAACAGTTTGAGTATCTGGTTCAAAAGTATCCTAATGTAAGAATCATAAAAAACTCTGTTTATGAGACAATCAACAATATTTCTTCTGTTTATGCAGCCAGAGATGTACTTTTAGAAGGTGATTGCTTTATATGTGAAGCAGATCTGTTTGTGTCGGACAGCTCCATTTTTTTAGCCGAGCTGGATAATTCTTGTTATTATGGGAAAATGGTAAAAGGTCATTCAGATGACTGGGTGTTTGAACTGGGTGAAGGCGGAAACATTACTCGTGTAGGAAAATATGGTGATGATTGTTACAATATGACAGGTATCGCATTTTTTAAGCAGAAAGATGCAAAAATACTGCATGAAGCGATAGAAAAAGAATATGGCGTGCCAGGATATGAAGATATGTTTTGGGATGATGTTGTAAATAAGCATATCGATGATTTTTCATTAACAGTTCATCCAGTAGAACACAGCCAAATAATAGAAATTGATACGGTTTCAGAGTTGGAAGCTGTCAGATCAACATTGAAAGAACAGGAGCATAGAAGATGAAAGTAGAAAAATTAGTCGAAATAATTGGCTCGGATTTTTATACAGGAGTGCCGGATTCACAGTTAAAGGCACTTTGCAATTATTTAATGAATACATATGGGATTGATCCAAAACATCATGTGATTGCAGCAAATGAAGGCAACTGTGCTGCTCTGGCAGCGGGGTATCATCTTGCAACAGGTAAAGTACCGGTTGTTTATATGCAGAACTCTGGAGAGGGTAATATCATTAATCCAGTGGCTTCTCTTTTAAATGATAAGGTTTACGCAATCCCTACAGTGTTTATCGTAGGGTGGCGTGGTGAGCCTGGGCTTCATGATGAACCTCAGCATATCTATCAAGGCGAGGTGACGATAAAACTTCTTGAAGATATGGATATTAAGACATTTGCCATCGGTAAGGATACTACAGATAAAGAAGTGGAGAAGGTGATGGCAGACTTTAGAGAAGCTCTTGCAAAAGGCAAAGATGTAGCATTCGTTATTAGAAAAGATGCAATCTCATATGACGGAAAAGTGAAATATGCAAATGATAACACTATGATTCGTGAAGAAATCATTCAGCATATCGTAAAGGCATCTGGAGAAG
>OIZO01001451.1_pt1 | contig 12005 bp, 10 predicted proteins | sample 1588551 | NCBI WGS metagenome assembly OIZO01 (sample SAMN03283271) | human gut metagenome | biome: human-associated habitat; material: feces | host: Homo sapiens | place: Peru | collected 2012 | reverse complement strand
TTCTCCAACGACAGGAGCAAGCGTTCCACGCGCTCCTTGCTGGCAGGGGCTATATTGGTGTTTGAAACAACACCAAAGCCATTGGGCGTAAGCACCAAATCCAACTGTGGCACGGCATGGAGCATGGCTTCTGCCACCACAGCCATACGCGCATAATGCAACAACTTGTTGTTGGCATTGCGAGTGGGCAGTTCCGTAAGGACTGCCTCAGAGAGGAACGTGGTCGTAAGCCACGCTTCCGCCACCTCCAAGTGTGGTGCAATTTTATCAAAGAGCAAGGTCTCGCCTTGCACAGACTTCAGCACATTCGGCACGAATTGCAGAAGCACATTGTTATCGGGTATCAACAGAGACATAGTAGTTTTGAGGTTTTAGGTTATGGGGTTATAAAGTTACTCTTCTGTGCTTACCTGCTTTGCGTCCTTATTTTCATCGAGTGTCGTAAGCTGGATAAACGGACAGTCGGGATAAGCCCCGTCCCACCTGTTGAACCTTATAATCAGTCGGTGCACATTAAACAAAAGGTCGTGATACGGCTTTTGCAAGGCTTGTGCAATCGTATAAAGTTCGCGCTTGTCGCTGCCCGAATTGTTAGTTTGCGACTTACCCGGTACAGAACCCACAAGGTTTGAGTGCACACGCATGGTAAAGCACATCATATTCACTGCCTCGATAATATCTGTAGCCCAATCACCGCCCTCTTTGTCCGTTTCAATCTTGTTAATCACCACATCATGCTGTTCCTCCCCGTTGGGAGACACATAAAACTCCGAGAAAAGCACCTTGCCTGAATTCTCCATGCCCGTGAGGAATTTGATGATGTTGTCCTTTTCCTCGTTCACTCGCTCCTGTTGCTTCACGCGGTCGGTAATGCCCCCCGCCTTGAAGATATTGCTCCAAAACGATTTGGCAATCTCAATGTGGTACTTGATAGGTGCAGAGTTTTTCAGTTTCGCTTCCTTTGCCACCCCGATTAGTTGCTTAATGTTGTACCACTTGCCCTTGAAAAGCGAGGCATAATAAGGAATGGGATAATATGTGCTGTCAGGCGTCGGCACACGGCTGACCACGGCAAACTTGCGTTTGCCCTTCTTCACTTGTGCCTGCAAGTCCGTCCAAGGACTTTGCGGGTTGAGCAGTGGAATCACCTCCACCTGTTCCGCCCGCACCGAATTGCGCCAATTCGCGTATAACACTTGTGGTATCACGCCCTCCTTGTTGGCAGGGGCAAAGCGAACATAGCAAGCCTCCTTGCGCAGCACCCTCACCACCTTGTTGCCTTGCTCATTGAGAATAATCACGCTCACGGCAAAGCCGAAGTGCTTGAAATCTTGGCAAACACCGAGGAAATAACTCGCCATGTCGTTATCCAAGAAGAACTCTTCGACCTCGTTCACCACTTTTCGTTTGCACATTTCATCAGTTTGGTACACCAATCCGCTCCCATAGCACACCTCTGCATTGAACATCTGGCAAGTGCTCAGTGTCTCATCACTCTCAATCAGATTGATAATGTCATACGGCATCTGGTCGTCCGCTCCCCAAGGCATATAGCTCACTTTATCGCTCACATGGCGCGGTGAAATCTCCTCTGCCTCTTTGAAAACTTCGCTGCTCTTGGTGGTGAACGCTGCTGCGGCATGATAGCCGGGCAGATTGTTCACTCCTGTTATGTGTAAGTAATTGAAATCGCCCATAGTTTTGCGTTTTTACTGCAAAACTATGGGCGATGGTGTGAGGGATAAAAGACGAATTTGTAGAAAGAACTTGTGATAAGCCCCATTATCCCTATGAGCTGCCAAAGGGGTGGTGCTGGACGACGTTAGGGGATATAGCTGAATCAAACATCGGTCTTACATATAAGCCTTCAGATATTTGTTTAGATGGCATTCCAGTTTATCGTTCTAACAATATTAAAAATGGACATATCGACCTCTCTGACGTTGTTCGCGTTAACACAAAAATTTTGGAAAAGCAATTTCTAAACGAGGGGGATTTATTGATTTGCGCACGAAATGGTAGTAGAAGGCTTGTTGGTAAAAATGCAATAATCTCCCAATTAGATGAACCTGCGGCATTTGGTGCTTTTATGGCTGTATGTCGTAGCAGTTACAATCCGTGGATTTGTCTTGTATTGAATACTACATATTTTGATAGGTATTTGGACGATTCTAATTCAGCCACAATCAATCAAGTTACTCAATCGATGCTACTTGCCTTTCCTGTTCCATTTCCTCCGAAGAATGAACAAGATAGGATAATTAATGAGGTTGCACAACTGGAATCAGTCGTTGCAAACATCAATGACAATATAGATTGTCTTAACACAGTAATCAAGCAGACAAAATCTAAAATCCTAAATCTCGCCATTCACGGCAAACTCGTTCCCCAAGCCCCGACAGACGAGCCAGCCTACGAACTTCTAAAACGCATCAATCCCAAGGCGGAAATCACTTGTGATAACCCGCATTATCGCAATCTGCCTAAAGGTTGGGCGGTGTGTAGACTTGAAGACATTGTAGAAATATTTGACAATCTGCGCAAGCCTATAAACTCAAACGAGAGAAACTCACGCATAGCGAACAAGCATAAAGATGAACTTTATCCTTATTATGGTGCAACAGGTCAAGTTGGCCTTATTGATGCTTATCTTATTGATGGGACATATCTTTTACTTGGAGAAGATGGTGCTCCTTTTCTTGATAAAAGTGCGGTCAAAGCATATCCAATTGAAGGCAAATGTTGGGTGAATAACCACGCACATATTTTGAAACCACTATGCGATTTTGATTATTTGATGTTCTATCTTAATCAAGTAGATTATAAAGATTATGTGAATGGAAGTACACGATTAAAGTTGACTCAAAGCGATATGCGTTCTATTCTTGTATTGTTACCTCCAATAGCAGAACAAAAACGCATATCAGCTAAGATCAGAGCCTTATTTGATTTACTAGACTCGATAGTATATCACTTATAAATTGGCAACAATCTCATCGAGGGTTGTATATGCTTCGTTAATAGCATTTACAATCCTTTGTTGTTCTTCATAGGGCGGTATCGGCACATCAATTGTCTTGAATAACTTTTTATTCAAGTGTGGAATGGCTGAACCGACCTTATTCTCTCGCAATGTTTTGCGATGAAGGTTGATAACTTGTAGAACGTAGTCCGTGTACATGTTATCATTGATTGCCAACTGCTTAAACGTGCTGCCCTGATAACCCTCAACAGGAGTACGGAAAACCTCTCCTGAGTTCTCGCCATCTACCAATATCAAAAGTGTGTTTGCTGCTACATATTTGCCTGCTGACAAAACTTTTGCTTCACGTTCTCCACGCAGAAACTTCACATCAAGATTAATTCTTTCAACGCCACTTTGCTTCTTACCATCAACCAAAGAGCACAGCATTTGCATAGGCACAGCTGACCATCCTTTAGGCTGATTGCGATAATGCGGGATACGTCATCTTATATTGTTCATGTTTAATAAACAGAAACAATATGATAACACAATTCAAAGCGTATCTCGCCAAGACCAATTTGGCAGAAAATACGATTACATCGTATGTATGGACGGTGACGTATTATCTTGAACACTACAAAGATGTGAACAAGAAGAATCTCTTGGCTTACAAGGGATATTTGGTGGAGAACTTCAAGCCGCAAACTGTGAACCTACGGTTGCAAGCTGTAAACAAGTTCCTGGAGTTTAGCAAACAGGAAAGACTGAGGATGAAGTTTGTTAAAGCACAGCAGAAAAACTTCTTGGAAAATGTAATCAGCGATGCCGATTACAAGTTTCTGAAAACAAAATTGAAAGCCGACGGTTATGACCAATGGTATTTTATCGTATGGTTTATGGCAGCCACTGGCGCACGTGTCAGCGAATTGTTGCAAATCAAGGCGGAGCATGTAAGTGTAGGCTATCTTGACCTATATAGTAAAGGCGGCAAAATGCGCCGTATCTATATTCCTAAGAAACTTTGCGCTGAAGCTGCAAAATGGTTGAAAGAACGTGGCTTGACAACAGGCTATCTTTTCACCAACCGCATAGGTAACCGTCTTTCCACTCGTGGCATTGCCATTCAGCTAAAGCACTTTGCCGAGAACTACGGCATCAATCGGGAGGTGGTTTATCCACACTCGTTCCGCCACCGCTTTGCCAAGAACTTCTTGGAGAAGTTCAACGACATCGCCTTACTTGCCGACCTCATGGGACATGAGAGCATCGAAACCACACGTATTTATCTGCGTCGCACAGCAAGTGAGCAGCAGAAGATAGTTGATAAAGTAGTCACTTGGTAATCGTATCTATGCTATTTAGCCACCGTAAGCATTGGACTTACGATGGCTAAATATGAAATTTACAAAGATGCTTCAATCTTGTCAAGTTGAGTAAATAGTTCTTCTATTTTTGCAACTATTCGATGTTGTTCTTGTAATGGCGGTAGTGGCATTACTACATTTTCCATTTTAGATTTATTTACGATGGATATTGTAACAGCTGATGATTCAGCTATCAGACTACTATAAAACCATTGTGAAGAACACGAATAGTATAAATACACATTGTCAAGACATTCTGATGGGATTGCGCAATTAATCTGCTGATTTGTCGTTCCCTCATATTCCAGAAAACCAACTTTTCCAATAGAACCTATGCAACAAACAGCCGTTGTTCCTGGAGGAACAAGCCTTGACACATTTTTTCCTACTTGTGTTAAGTATTCCGAGGCTTTATTCACATGCCTCCCCAAATCTAAATCGACTGGTTTATAAAATGGAAAATTTCCTCCATAATATTCTTTGTTTGATTTACTTGGAGTTGAACCCGTTATCACTTTAGCCATGTCTTTTAAACGGCAGATACACCATCCCTTCGGCAAATTTCCATACTGCGGGTTATCACAAGTGATTTCCGCCTTGGGATTGATGCGTTTTAGCAACTCGGTAGCTGGCTCGTCGCTTGGGTCTTGTGGAACGAGCTTGCCGTGAATGGCGAGGTCTAGGATTTTGGATTTAGCTTGCTCGATTGTTAATTGTAAATCTACTTTTTCTTTCTCTAATATTTCTACAACAGAAAAACAACGTATAATTTCTTTTACAATACGTTTCTGCTCATTTGTAGGTGGAATAGGTATAAATATTTCATTTATTGCAGATTGAGTAAGACTTGGTACAGCTGTACTTTTGTCTAATTCTGAAAAATCAAAATGTTGACAAAAAAAGAAGAAAAATTTATCTGATATAGCATATTGAGGCTTCATTCCAAATGCAGTATCAATATTCCAAAATCTTTCCTCTACAAATATTGGATTATTGATAGTTCCCTTACGACCTATAATGGTCGTACCAGCTTCGCAAAGGAATTCTGTAGCTTTACCTATAATTCCGCCACTTCCATAAATTGGATATAGTCCTTCTTTATCCTCTACATCTTTTTGAGAACGACCATTTGTTATCTTTACGATTTCTCCCAACGTCGTCCAGCACCACCCCTTTGGCAGCTCATAGGGATAATGGGGCTTATCACAAGCAGCTTTTGACCGCTTGGTACGTTTGATTTTGCCTTCTTTGATAAGGCGTTCTTTCTCTGCCTTGATGCGTTCTAGTAGCACCGAGGCAGGTTCATCGTTCGGGTCTTGCGGTACAAGTTTTCCATGTATCGCAAGGTCGAGTATCTTTTGGCGTAACGCTTTTGTATTCATTCTAAATTATTGTTTGCAATTTGTGCAGTCAGGAACTGCACAAAGGTTGTTAGTTGTGTATTTACATAAACTGACAAACAGTGTCTGTCAAATTGAACTTATTGATGTCAAAGACTTTGTTTCGACTAAAACACCCTACTATTTGTCATCACTGATGCTATGCTGTATGTTGTATAAATCCTTTTGATGCTCAATTTCCTTTCGCAACTGTTCTTCTGTAGGTAAATACAACTTGTACTTAGTTGCAAAAAGCTGCTCATTGCCTTTAAGAATGGAATATCTGGCAATATCCTCGTCTGTTTCCGAGCATAGAACAATGCCAATAGTAGGATTATCACCTTCTGTACATTTCAGTTCATCATACATTCTCACATACATATCCATCTGCCCGACATCTTGATGCGTTATTTTCCCTACTTTCAAGTCAATAAGCACATAACACTTCAAGATTACGTTGTATAACACAAGGTCAATGAAGTAATCTTCCGCATTGGTGCGTATATGTTGCTGCCGTGCGACGAAAGCAAAACCTCTTCCCATTTCCATCAGAAAATCTTTCAGGTGCGAGATAATGCTCGATTCCAATTCTTTCTCGGAAAAACTGTCTTCAAGTTTGAATCCTAGGAACTCACCCATAAATGGAGTCTTTAGTATCTCCGTGTTTTTGGTAATAATTTGTGTTCCTTTGTTTTCAGCAATTTGTGGCCGTGAATAGTGGCGTTCATAATATTGAGTAGAAATGTTCCTTTTTAAAGCCTTTATGCTCCACACCTGTTCCGAAGTGACTTCAAGATACCATCTTCTGGCAACTTCATCGTCAACTCTAAGAATTTCAATAATATGCGACCATCTCAGATTTTGCAAACGCGTTTGCAAAATTGAAATATCAGGAATTGTTAAATAGAATTTTCTAAAGTATGCAAGGTATCTTTTGCTAAATCCAGTCCCATACTCATACGTCAATTCTTTAGAGAGACGTTCCAACAGTTTCGTCCCATAAGCGGCACGGTCACAACCTTTTTGTTCTTCTTCCACTATACGCCTGCCAATTTTCCAATATGTGGAAATCATCGTTGAGTCAACAGCTGCGTAAGCCAAAGACCGCCCCTTATTTATAATGGTCTTTACATCGTCAAGAAATTTCTTGTCAATATGTATGTCTATTTCATTATTCATTATATCGTATATTTTTTATAATTGTCCAGTTTTGATTGGACAATTATAATAATTAATCCTCTTTTATATCACCCAACAATTTCTCCAACTCACTCACCGCCTTGCTGATGCTCTGGCTTTGTTCCTTTATGGAAGCCATCAGTTCCGCCAAAGAATGTTGTTCTTCCTCGCCACCTTGCTTAATCCAAGTGATGTCAAGCGAAGTCTTGTCACGAGCGGTAAGCTCATCAATGGAATATTTGCGCCAACGTCCAGAAGGGTTCGTATCTGCATCGTAAGTCTCTTTACGATCGTTAATATTCTCAGGGTTGTAGCATTTCACAAAATCATCAAGGTGATGACGTTCCAATTTGTTTGTAGCAAGCGTGTGCTTTACGTCAGTGCGGTAATCATAGAACCATACATCTTTAGTGGGCTGTCCTTTCGTGAAGAACAACACATTAGCTTTCACACCCTGTGCGTAGAAAATACCAGTAGGCAAGCGTAGAATAGTGTGCAGATTAAAGTCAGCGAGCAAACGTTTGCGGATAGTTTCACCAGCGCCACCCTCAAAGAGCACGTTATCAGGCAATACTACAGAAGCACGACCACCCACCTTCAACATCAGCATCATGTGTTGGAGGAAATTGAGCTGGTTATTCTTTGTTTCTACATAGAAATCAGGACGATTAAGTTCCACAGAACCAGCAGGACGTTGTCCGAAAGGAGGATTGGCAAGAATAACATCTACCAATGTTTTTGGTTCACGCTCCAACGAATCCTCGCATGAAATCGGACTGCGGTCAGTACCCACACCATGAAGATACAAGTTCATAGAAGCAAGAGTAACCACAAGCGAAGTGTTGTCAACGCCATGCAAAGCCTCGTTTCGGAGGAAATCACGTTTCGCCTTGTCAGCCGATTGATTCTTCATATAGTCATAAGCTGTGAGAAGGAAACCGCCCGTGCCACATGCAGGGTCGCACACAGTCTCGCCAATTTGCGGACGGATGCAGTCAACCATAGCTTTAATAAGGGGACGAGGCGTAAAATACTGACCAGCTCCACTCTTTTTGTCTTGTCCGTTCTTCTCCAAGATGCTTTCATAGATAGCACCCTTCACGTCTGCGTCCATCACCAACCATTGCTCTTCGTCAATCATAGTGATGACCTTTTTCAAGTAAACAGGCTTGTCAATCTTATTCTGCGCTTTAGTGTAGATTGTACCAATAAGGTTGTCTTGGTCGCTGAGCACTTTCAATGTTTCTTCATACTGCTTCAACAGATCCAGTCCGTCGAGCTGAATAAGATCATTCCACTGATAGCCAGTAGGTATCGCAGAATCCTCTCCAAACATTTCAACATTCTCCTCATCCATCTTCAGGAAAAGCAGATAAGTGAGTTGCGTGATATAATCAGTAAAGCCAATACCTTGTCCTGCAAGCGTAGTGGCGAGGTTCCATACTTTTTTAGTGAGCGATTGCTCGGTTGATATGTTGTTTGCCATAATTCAAAGTTATGCTGTTTTTCTTAAAACCACAAAATTAAACAAAGACAGGAGTGCCTCGTCCGCTTTCGGCTTTGAGCCAAAAGCTGCAATCATCTGAGCTGCCTGTGTTCGATCATCCTCGCGGATATCATTGATAGTGCAAGCACCATTACTTGCCACATAATCAACAATCTGACTCATGAGTTGTTTCTGCCTGTCAGAGATTTCACGATGCCACTGACCACACCAAAGATTGAAATACTGCCGTGCGGTAACGCAAACGCTGTCAAGTTTTTCAATCTGTCTGAATGCAAAGCGAACCAATTGAATAATATTAGTAAGGGCATCGCTTTCCTCCTTTCTCGTTGTGCGTCGCACGTTACCAGGAGAAACAATAGCATACGAGTTCCAAAGTTGTTTCGTACTGAAACGATTGTTCTCCATTTTCAGCTTATTCTCCAAATCCTTCATCATGCTGAACGTGATAGGCTCGCCACTCTGATTGTATAAGATTCGCAAAGCCTCTATTTCGTCAGCATGGTCGCGGCAATACTGTTCAAAAGCCTCGGTAGTGTTCTTTGCCTCCTCCACAGAGAACCCCTTGGAAATAAGCGTATCCTCACCAGGCATGAGTGTGTTTACAAAACCAGCCGAAAGAATAAGAATATAGCGACGTACATCTGCATGATTGGCAATAGGAGAAACGAGTCCCTTACGTTCATTGTTAGGTTCATTGATGTTGTTATAAGGCGGTAAGCTGCCATTCGCCAAAGCATCGTAGATACGTTGTGCAATCGTATCCATGGAATCGCTTGCCAATCGTTCGAACTCCATACGCTGGCTACTGTCTGCCTTATTGTGCAGACGCGACAAAGTAGCTGCAAGGCGTTTGAGGTACATATCAGGCAAATTACCGTGAGCAATACGCTCCAGCAGTTCCTTCAATGTTATTGTGATTGTATCAGGTCCTTCACCTTGCTCAGGAATAGACATAGTATGCTCGGTAACGCCCACCGCATCAACAAGGAAGAAACAATCTTTGCTTATAGCGTTAGGAGTAACAGCCCGCAACTGCTCATCGCCAATGGTACGCACGCCACGCCCTTTCATCTGAATGAAAAGCGGTTCAGACTCCACGTCACGCATAAACATTACCACTTCAAGCGGTTTCACGTCCGTACCTGTAGCCACCAAAGTGCAAGTAACAGCAATACGGAAGTCACGATCGTTGCGGAATTGGCGAATTAGTTCATTGCTGTCACCCGAAGAATAAGTAATTTTCTGCACGTACCTATCCATATCAGCATTAGGGCATTTCTCTCCAAACACCTCTTTAGCTATGTTCACAATATTCGTGGCATGAGCCTCGTTAAGAGCAAAGATGAGTGTTTTGGGGAGATATTCAAAATTAGGCTCACGCTGTGGGTCATTGAACATTTCCGAGTAAACAGCATCGCGATATGTTGTAAGGATGAGTTTTATTTGAGAAGGATTGACAATAGAACGGTTAAGTTCCGTTTTGGTGTAATTCTTTGTCTCGCGTGTATTTAACTCTTCCGTTTTGCCCGTATAGCGAGTTTCAACACGCACACGGTCACCCTTCATAATAGCCCCTCCGTTTTCCGTTGCTTCCGTCTTAATACGATATACACGGTTATCCACGTTCACGCCATCCACGATACTCTTTTCAAGCGTATAGTTCACAATACGATTGTTATTGAAGAACGCCATTGTTTCAGGAATGGGAGTTGCCGTAAGACCAATAAGACGTGCCGTATCAAAATACTCAAGCACCTTACGCCAGTTACCGTAAATACTGCGATGACACTCGTCAATAATAATCATATCAAAGAAATCATGCGGCAAATTGGGATTGTCGGGAAGAACCATTTCAGTTGTCACATCTTCTTCTTCATCATCGTCATCATTATCTTGAATATCTTCACCCTTTAACAAAGAGAACAAACGTTGTATAGTAGAAATAAGCACATTGCTATCAGACGGAATCTTGGCAGACTTCAAGCGTTCCACCCCAAATATAGTGTTGAAGGCTTCGCCATTGTCTGTAAGACGGAATGTACCAAATTCATTTTCAGCTTGTCGTCCAAGATTATTGCGATCAACAAGAAAAAGCACTCTACGCATAGGAGTATAAGAAAGCATGCGATAGGCAGCAAGACAAGCCGTATAGGTCTTGCCTGCACCCGTGGCGAGAACCATAAGCGCACGGTTTTGTCCACTACGAAAACTCTTCTCCAATTCGGTAATAGCTTCATACTGACACTCACGCAATCCTTTTTTGTAAAGCGTAGGCAGTCCTGCAAATGGGTCGTTTATACCCAACAAAGCCACAATTTCCTTTGGTGTATGAATACGGTTGATTTCCTCCCAATCCGTGTTCGATTTACGAAAATCCTGAAATAAGACAATTTTACCGTTTGACTTATATAAAAGGGGGATAGGCTTTTGCCATGTTTGATAACAATTGGGTACACTTTTAGCATAAGTGGTCACTTGATCACTCACCTTATCAGAATCAACATCCACTTCTTCGCGTTTAGCTTCAAGCACACCACATACCTTGCCGTTGATGAACATAAGATAATCAGCTTCGAGATTGCCTTTCAACAATCCTTCACGCACAGCCACGGCTGTCATCGTAGGTTCGAACTCCTCGCGATTAACAACCAGCCAACCAGCATCAGCGAACCAGCGGTCTATTTTCACTCTTGCTTTCTCTTCTGGTGTCATATTTTATTCCTCCTTGTTTTCAGATAATACCATATTATCGGAAGTTGCAGACTGTAAATTTACTTGTTGTTCTTCATTTAGCACATCTGCATTTAACAATCTTGCCACATCCACATTCAAAGTCTTTGCGATGCGCAACAGATTTTTAAGGTCAGGCTGACTGGAATTCGTTACCCATTTCGAAATTGTGGCCTGATCTTTGCCTAATTGTTCGGCAAGCCATTTGTTGCTTTTCTGTTCTTCAGCAAGCACTATTTTCAATCTATTAACCTGTTCTCTTGGCATATTCATATAATATATGCCACAAAGATACAATAAGAAAGCGAAAAGGATTAATAATATAGTCTATATTTTAGTGAGTTAAGATAAAAATTGGTGAGTTTATCAATTTTAATTTCACATAAACACCTCCATCCCATTAATTTCAAACACGCACACATCTCTCAGCTGCCGGATTTCGTTGCTATCCAGCAGCTTCATTCTTCGCGTGCCTTTGTAGAAGTCGTAGCGGAGAGATATACAATGGTGCCAACATTGGATTTCACCCGAGCGCGTCCAAAGTTTGAGGTCTACAGGTTCGGGAGATTGGAGCATACGTTTGAGCGTAGTGATATGAATAGCGTGGGGCATTAGTCGAAAGTATTGTTGTAAACCTGGTTGAAGATATTATGTAAGCGAGGGACGGTGAAAGGCACCTGCTTGCGAAGCGGTTTCCACTTGAACTTCACATGATTGTTCGCATTGGTAGCATCAGAAAGTTCACTTTCGATGTCAGTAATAAGAATGGAACTGCCCACAGGGAGTTCGGGAGAGATCAAGTAGAGTTTGTGAGACTGCAAAGCCTGCGTAAGATGACGGGCAAAGGAATAGGAAAGCGAGGACGTCTCGCTCTCGTATTC
>OIZO01001443.1_pt1 | contig 12107 bp, 6 predicted proteins | sample 1588551 | NCBI WGS metagenome assembly OIZO01 (sample SAMN03283271) | human gut metagenome | biome: human-associated habitat; material: feces | host: Homo sapiens | place: Peru | collected 2012 | reverse complement strand
TTATAGCATGTGAGGAGTACGTTGGATCCTTTGTACAGACTTGCATACTATAACAGCAACTTAGCCGATTCTTATAATTTCAAGCGCAGTTGTGCTAATTTTGGCAAAGATATCAAACTGTTTATCATGACATTCCATAAGTTGGTAAAAAAGATTTATGAGGAATGCTTGCACTCTCATTGCGCATCAAACATTGCAACAGAAGAAGAAATTCAAAAATGCATAGACATGGTGAAACAAGGAAAGGTGAAGCTTCGATTTAAGGCGATTTTTATTGACGAGGTGCAGATTTTTGATCCTCTTTATCTCGAGCTATGTTATCGCCTTTTGGAAGATGACGATGATCGTGTGTTTTTAATGGCAGGCGATTTGAATCAAGCAGTTCGTGCGCTGAGCCGAAAAGGTGATGCCCCGTGGAAACGGATGAATGGGATCCAGCTTGACTTCACTGGACGTGTTCGCTACATCGAAAAAAATTACCGAAATAGTCAAGAGATAGGCGAGTATATTTCACATATGTTGCAGCACATGAATACGCGTTTGTCAATGCTGGATCTAATTAACTCTTTGGAGTATGAATATAACTCGTTCAAAGTCGGCACAAATCCAACAATTGCGCTTAAAGTTAGGACCGGGGTTCAACGGACAAGTATCAAAACGAGTGTAATTGCAGCAATTAAAGAAATTGCAACAACGTATAGGATTAGTTACTCAGACATAGCTGTGTTATTCCCGTTTAGAAAAGTCCCCTATTTGAACTACCATTTCCTCTATTGGCTTCAGCAAGGGCTTGACGAGGAAGGCATTTCTTATTCGATGATCATTAACGAGAAAGATGGTTTCTTTGTGAAGAAAAAACCCGGAGACATTACGGGTGTAGTTATCTCTACCATTGAGTCCTCGTTGGGATTGGATTTTAAGGCTGTTATTTTGGCTGGCTTGTTCCCGTATAACTATGTCAATCTCAACGGACAAGTGGGTAGTGAAATAAAGACATGGAGCGCTATCAAAAATATGCCGGAAGAGCAGCAAACTGCGGTACAGAGCCAGATGCGAGCAGTATATACCGCCTGTTCAAGAGCCCGAGATGTTTTGTATGTGATTAGCGATCTGAAGCCTGGTACACCAATGGAAGAAATTATTAAGCAAGCGCCAGATAGAACACCTTTACCACAGTCTTCAACGCAGAGCGGTACACCATCAACTGGTGTTCGTACGGGAAACAAACGGAATACTGTAACCAAACGTACAGCTTCAGCCACCATCAAAGAAAGATTGCTTAATGAAGTAGTCGATCATGTAACCATCAAGGCAGTCATTCAGGAAACAAAAAAGGACGCAACCGTGATGGTTGATCTTGCAAAGTACCCTAAGCAAAAAGGAATTATAGGGAAAAAGGTCGGTGAAACCTTTAAACTTGCAAGAGTTTCTTTGACATATAAGATTACAAAAATTATTGCCAATGATACGCTTATCCCCAAAGATGTGGCAAGCTCTCCTGCAAAACAAGGATCTGCTGTACAAGCAGGTAAAACTCAGCCCAAAAGCTTGAAGGATTTCTTCGTGAGCAAGGGGTTCAAAGCTGTAGATTGCAGGTCAAATAATGGTTGTTTGTGGATCTTGGGAGAGCGAAAAGAATTAGCACCGTACGTGACGGAAGCAGAGCGACTATTTGGAGTGGCTGGCGGATATGGCGCGGGAAAAGCGTCGTCTTACAAGCCTGCGTGGTGGACAAAGTCAAACAAGTAATTACCCTATATGGCATTTGCATGTGCTGGGAGGAGAAATAGTATGGCAAACGATTACAACATACTTGCTGATTACATAGTCTCTAGATATATCGAAAGGATCGCTGGTGATGATATTGAAGAGACCTTTGTGGATGAATCTCCGGCAGATCGCGTTATGGTCGGCATGCTTGCTGAGAACCGCATGGAAGAGAAGTTTGATGGTGGGTATATCGAGAATAATAGTACCCGCTTTGAAAGTGTACCGTCCATAAGTATTTCGTTTATCGTCAAGAAGAATCCTTCAGGTGTTATTCGTGTGATTCCCAAGGGACTGTTGTTTTATACGGTCGAGCCGGATTATGACAAGACGATTGATTACTTGCTTCAGAAATACTCTGAAAAGGATAACGTTCAATATACCGAAATCCAGCAGCTCTGTGAATGCTATCCTGACCTGCGATTTAGTCTTCCGTTGACCTACAAAAAGGTGCGGGTTGAAGACGAGATGGGTGATGGTATATCAATCCGGCTTGACTCTATTAGTGATAAAAAGTTTCATTTGGAGCAGAAAATCAACGAACGCTTAAGGGCTCTGTCGGATAGAATCATCAGCGAAATAAAAGTTATTAAGAGTGACCGTGTTACATTTTTTGATCTGGTCGATAAGGAACGTTTCTACCTTGTTACAGGTGGAAGCGAAGAACGTGTAACCCCTCGATGGGATATTGACATTTATTGCACCGTTACCGATGAAGGGGATTCCTATCGATTCTTGATGCAAATGGTTAATAAGACTCCCGTGAATGGCAAGAGCAACATCGGATATTTGCCTAAAGTTTTCAATGCTGGTATTGATGTGGTTGGAAATGATAGTGTCGAGTTTCAGAATATCAAACTGGACTATTTTAAAAACAGCTACAGAAAGCGTCCCATGGTGCATGTCGTTGCAGAAAACACTTCTGCAGCCTATCATGAAGAGGACAACTCCATTCGGACTGATAATATTCCGAGATATTATCAAATGCGCCTGAAGACCAAAGATGCGTTAACACAGTATGTTACATTTGAAAAACTTATTCAGGATCCTGTTGGCAATCTGACTGTTATTTACGAAGAAATGAAATCGGATTATGAGAAGTGTGTCTACGAGTTCAATCATACAAGGTTCCAAACGGTCAATGCAAAAGAACGGTTTAGAGATGCATTAGAGAACTATCAGCATGAAATTGGCCGTTTTAGGAAGGGCATTGATCAGATTGAGTACAGGGATTTTGTTAAAAAGGCGTTTGTTTATATGAACAAAACCTTTATGACGAAACTCGCTGGTGAACACAGACAGATTAGCGGTTGGCGTTTGTTCCAGATCGTTTTTATCGTTTCGCTTATCTGCGAGATGATTCGCAGCGAGTATAAAAATGATCCCAATATTGCGGAAGCGGACATTGAAACCGCGAACTTGCTTTACTTCCCGACAGGCGGTGGTAAAACAGAAGCGTTTCTTGGCGCATGCGTGTTCAACATGTTCTTTGACCGCCTGCGCGGAAAAAACGACGGCATTACTGCATTTCTTAAGTATCCGCTGAGACTGCTTGCAGTGCAACAGCTTGATCGTGTGCTTATGATCGTCATGAAAGCGAATGTTGTAAGAGAGTCCATCGGGGAGTTGGCACACAAAACACCGTTCCAAGTCGGCTTTTTTGTGGGCAAAGGAAATACACCGAATAAGATAGACTCCTTTGAACGTTTAAGTGAGCGCGGAGATAAGAATAAGACAAAAGACCTTATTCTTGAAAGTGATCCTGAAACGCTAAATGAGTATTATCGCTTCATTGATACGTGCCCCTATTGTGGTAAAAAACACGTAAATCTAAGATTTAATCGTGACACTTGGAGATTGGAGCATGTTTGTGATAATCCAGAGTGCCCCATCATGGTTTTGCCGCTCATGATTGTAGATAACGAAATTTATCGCTATCTGCCTTCCATTGTGGTCAGCACGATTGATAAGATGGCTATGCTTGGCACAAGCAATGACTTTAAGATGCTGTTTGGTCAAGTGAAGAAAAAATGCCCGGTACATGGATTTACGGGAAATGCAAAATGCTCTTGCGCGTCATGCGGCGGACATGTGCTTCAAAACGTAGGATTGCTAAAAGATCCCATTCCGACTCTTTTTATTCAAGATGAGATGCATCTTGTAAAGGAAAGTTTGGGTACATTTGATGCGCACTACGAGTCGTTCTTGAGCTATTATGCAAAGGAACTGGTTCCAGAGGCGCAGCGCAAGCTAATCCGATTTGTTGGTGCAACAGCAACTATCTCCATGTATGAGAGCCATATTTGGCATTTGTATCACATGGATGGACGGAGATTTCCATGTGAATATCCTTCAGCAGAAGCAGGCAAAGATTTCTATTCCTACACCGATAATAATGACATTACACGCATTTTGATCGGATATGCCCCCTATGGACGGTCGATTACTGACGGCATGTGGGAATCGGTTTATATCATGCGACTTGTCGTGTATAGAATGATTCAATTCTTGGAAGAAAGCTACGAAAAACTCTGCGCTGTCGGTTTTTCTGGGAGCATTGATGAGTATCGGGATATGCTGTACGACTATTGGATTGAATTGGTCTACAATAATCGCAAGCAAGACGCAATGGAACTTGAGAACGCATTCCAGAACCAGGCTAACAACTATTTGGAGGCAAAGGGTGTTCCTAAGTATGTTATTGAACAGATGACCAGTGATGTGGACTTCCAAACCGTAAGAAAAACGTTATTTGATATTCAGGCGAACAGAAAGAACTTCGAGAGTACCAACCTCCTGCTCGCAACAAGTACCATTTCTCATGGTGTGGATGAGGATTCCTTTAACGTGATGTACTTCTTTGGAATGCCAAACAACAATGCCGAATACATCCAAGCATATTCGCGTACTGGTCGTAAGTTTACGGGCATTGTCGTGGATATCATTCGACTAATGAGGGTGCGCGATAGATCCTACCTGAAAAATTTTGTTATTTTCCATCAGAACAGGGACGATCTTGTTGAGGCTGTCCCAATCAACAGATGGGCAAAAAATGCAATCTATAGCACCTTGCCCGGATTGCTTGCAGGCTTGATTAGGCAGTATTACACAATTAAAACCAATTCGGATAGTCTGCATAATGCAATTAAAGTACAGAAGTTGCTTCGTTCCGGAGAAATCGACGTTGATGATGCAGTTTCTAAACTTATCGCAGCTTACGGATGCAATGAACAGGAAAAAATGTCTCTGGCATATAAGGAAATCATCACCGAAGAAGCGGTCAGCATTCTTTCTGGAATTAAAAATGGAAATTTCACAAAGGAACTTTCCCTTTCGGACGCAATAGGAAAGTTCTCGCACGGCAAGAAAACACCAATGACGAGCTTACGTGATACAGAAGAGCAGATCGAGATTAAGATTTGAGGTAAGAGATTATGAAGAGAAGCAAAACTCAAGCTGTATATAGGTTCTTGCCGGAAATGTGGATATCCGAAAAAGGTGATTCTGAGAGAGCTGTTTCGGCTAAGATAAAAAATTGGAATTATATCAAGATGTCCGATATATATGAGGATTTTATCGAAGGTGAAATTAAGCGCCAAATAAAACTGTTTGGTGATCGAGGTGGTGACATCAGCGCGTTTGATCTTTCACCAGATACTCATTCGTTTGCAATTGTTGAAACCGCGTGCAACGAAGGAATCCCTGATATCATCGGTGAAATATCCCCGTTGGTGTTTTACTGTAGTTCCTGTGGTACAGTGAGCGATCTTCGTAATCCTGATGCGGTTGATAAGTATACTTGGAAATGCAAAAATCCTGATTGTGGAAAGTGGGCAGTCAAGCAACTCCAAATGATCTATGCCTGCGAATGCGGATATGCACAGCCCATAAAGATTCCGCATGTGCAGGGGGTAAAGAATTTCAAGTTCCGCCCCAATGAAACGCAATATAAAATGTTTTATAGGAGCGGCAACTCGGAAAAACCTGCAGAGTTTGTTCAGATTTGTCCGAACTGCAATTCGAGATTGGTGCCTGACAACGCAAATTCTGGCCGAAATTATAAGCCTTTCACGCTGAAGGTAATTAATCTGGTTGATCAGCGGAATGGTCAATTCTATAAGAAGGGCATAGATGCGCAAAAGACGATCGTTTGTAGATGGTTTGACAAATTGTCTACCGCTGACTACGAGGAGATCCTGAATAACATTGAATTAGCATTTAGTGACGCATTTAAAAGCGATGCGCAGAGACGAAATGTAAAACAGCAGGTTCGTGCCCTTATTGATGCGGGCATGCTTCCTCCTGAGATGTTTGAAAGCGCTGTAAATAACATGCTTCAGAATGCGCCGAACACAAAAAGTGTTGAGCGGTATGTAGCAATGTGTGATGATCTGTTTTCAAGAAAGAAAACGGAAAATCCGGTGGGCTACGCAGAATGGCTGAGCCATTTCTCGTTCAAGCTGATGCAGTATGATACGCTGAAATATGCTAAACGAATCATTACACTAGAAGAAGCAATTCAGCGTCAACTTGATATGGAGTTCATTGATTCTCCGGAGGAAGTTACAGCATTGAACAAAAAGATGGGTATCGCAAATATGCAGGTTTCTTGCGATATTCAGATTATCAACTGTACATATGGATATTCCAGAAGAGTTGCTGATCCGAAGAACTCTACAAATAAGAATTGCCGCTTGAAGCTCAATGCCTACGATAGAACTAGAGACGGAACGGCAAATCTTGTTTATGGAGCCAAACTGGATACGGAAGGCATCCTGTTTGAGATTAGCCAGCGAAAAATCGTTGAGTGGTTGTATGAGAACAACATCATCAGTGAGGAACAGTTGCCGGATCTTGACGACGATATTTCTGTGAAAAAGTGGTTTGCACAATATGTTCATAGCGATGTGATTTCGATGTTCGGTGAAATCGATGACAGTGAAAAAATCACTAAGAATGTTTTTGCGCTGCTCCACTCTATGTCCCATGCCTTTATGAATTCGGCAGGAGAACTAAGTGGTCTGTCCGGTAATTCTTTGACAGAGATTATCCTTGTAGAGACTGCGAGCATCTTTATCTATGCGCAAACTAGTCAGGGAATCCCCCTCGGCGCTCTGTCTGGAATGGCTGAATCTAACTATGCGTATTTCTTGAAGAAGGCTTTCGACGAGGCGAAAAATTGCGTATTTGATCCAATCTGCACGGAGCGAGATGATACGGCTTGCAGTGCATGTCTCATAATTCCGGAGATTTCTTGTAATCACTTCAACGCCGAGCTTGGCAGAAAGTATTTGTATTCGATTGACGGAGTGGATAACCCGACTGTTGGTTTTTGGGAGATGTAATTATGGCTAATATGTATCCGAAAAACATATCAGAGTATTTGCCAACGGATTCTGAAAGAATTGTTTATCAGGAATTAAAAAACCAGCTTCCTGATACGTTCGATGTCTTTTATTCTGTTAGTTGGACAAGTTATTATGCGGGGCGTCTCGTAAAATCTGAAGCAGATTTTATTGTTGCCAGCCCTGACTATGGTTTTTTATGTCTGGAAGTAAAAGGCGGGAACGGAATCCGTATTGAAGATAATAACTGGTATCTTTCGGATGCGGTACATGGTGAGCGTAAACTGAACTCTTCTCCGTATGATCAGGCGGAAAAGAATATGTACTACTTCTCCAAAGTTTTTTCTTCGAAATACAACACCAAGTATTCGGGAATATATGGTGCCGGTGTGATTTTTCCCTTCTATCCCATAGGAGAAGAACTTGAGTTAAGTAATCGTCATAGAACGTGTACTATTGACAGCAATGACCTGAACAATATCTATGATCGCATTAAAAAGATGTTCCGCCTATGGGCAGGTAGTTCTTACGGTCGGCGCTATTATCCAGCAAGTCAACATCGCGCTTTCCTTGAACTCATAAGAGATAGAATTGCGATTTCTGCAGCAGCTGGCGCGCTTATTCGGTTCAAAGATCAGCAGCTGAGTGTGATCAACCGTGTGCAAGACAATTACATATATCTACTAAAAAATGTAAAACAATTCTACATGCGCGGAGGAGCAGGAACCGGGAAAACTTGGATTGCAATGAAAATGGCCAAGGATGAAGCGGAATCAAATGGGCACAAGGTACTTTTTGTTTGTGCATCAAAACCACTTGCCAGTATGGTAAACAGTCATATTGGGGATGCGGTTGATGTTAAAGATATTCGCTCACTCTTTGAAATGCTTGTTGAGGATATTACCAGTTATCAAGAGCCGCTGTTCGAAGGAATAAGCCATGGCCTCATTGGTGACTATGAAAAGTACAACGCGATCTTTGTTGATGAAGCACAGGATTTTACGGAGGAATGGGCAAGTATCATTAGATTGCTTTTGGATGATCCAGAAGGCTCTCGCTTAGGAGTTTTCTTCGATGACGTTCAGGTTTTGAGAGAAGAGAGCTTCGGAAACGGGTTTGGCATTGGTGAACTGCCGTATTTGCTGCGGGAGAATATTAGGAATACCGCAAATATCTATAATTGGACTGCAGAGAAGACCAATCTGGGTACAGATATGGTTGCAAACCCTGTCGAAGGGCCAACACCTACGACAGAAAATGTTAACGAGCATGGGCAATTGACCTTACTTCTTGAAACACTTTTTAAGCGATACCTTGAGGAAGAATATCTAAAAAATGATTCCTTAGTAATTCTCACCGAAAGCAAGGAAAAGCTGTTGGCTGAATTTCCTGACGGGATTGCAAAGTGGAAATTTGTTCATGGTACACCTAGCAATGAGAATGAAATCAGCGTGTATTCTATAGATGCATTTAAAGGGTTGGAAGCGAACATGGTCATTTATATCCATGGTATTGACACAACCGAGAATATGAACTACATAGCGTACACGCGCGCAAAATACTACTTAATTGAGTTGGTGAGGAATTACTGATGGCACCTATAACACCTTTTATTCGATGGGCAGGCGGAAAATCATGGCTTGTCCCATATGTAGCACAACTAACAGAAGGACTTGACTATAACAACTATTACGAACCTTTCATGGGCGGTGCATCGATTTTCTTTTCTTTGGATTTACCCAATAAAGGATGCTTGTCGGATATTAACGACGAACTGATAAACGCTTTTTGCGCCGTCAGGGATAATCCGGAAAGAGTTATTCGGTATCTTAAGGAATATGAAACAGACGAAGAAAGCTACTATGCAATTCGCGCGACGGAACCAAAAGGGAAATATCAACGGGCTGCGAGATTCTTGTATTTGAATGCAAATTCTTTTAATGGACTGTACCGTGTGAATCGGAACGGAAAGTACAATGTTCCCTATGGTCATAAAAATGCTACTGTGAATTATACGCGGCTGCTTGAAGCAGGAAAAAAATTGGAAGGAATGGAAATTGTTTGTCATGATTTTTCGGATATAAGTACCAAGATAGTTGCCAGAGACTTGATCTTTTTGGACCCACCCTACACCGTTTCTAAGGAAGATACGGGTTTCGTAGGCTACAATTCAACTTGGTTTTCCCTTGATGATCAGCACCGACTGGCAAAGCTAATTGACCAAATAAAAAAAGCAGGAGCCTACTACATTATGACAAATGCCGCCCACGAAACCATTTTGGAGATATTTAAAGACAAGGGGCGCATGGTTACACTTGAGAGGAATAGTTTGATTGGCGGCAAAAAAGCGTATCGAGGAAAAGTTCCAGAGTATATTTTTACGAACATACCAGAAAGGAGTACGAAGTAATGGCTAGAACGGATTGGAGCCAAGTTGTATACGACAAACAGTTGGCAACGGCAAAAAGTGTCCACAAAAAACTGTTCGTGACACAAAAGATCTTAGCTTCGGAACTCCCTGAGTATATTGATGCTGGTTGGGAAAAGTGCAAAGACTATAAGAGCTCTAAATATGTGGGGATTGCTAAGGAGAAACCAGTAGATGAGCAATTTGAAGACCGAATTTGGTTGATGTTTGCTGGGATGGGTTTTTATGGTCTAAATGCGGAAAATGGAATTCTGATTTCTTATGATTTCAGCAATGATGACCTAAAAGAAAGAATTGGCGTTCTGGCGGTTGATGATGAAACTGCGTTGGTTGGGCTTTGCCACGCATCAGAAGCTATCATCGAAAAAAGTTTTGCCGCTGAAATAACAGCTTTTAGTGACAAAATATCTGGGATTAGAAAAGAGGTTCTTAAACAATTCCCGGGTCGGAAACTGAAGTTTATTTGGGCGTCTCATAATTTCATCATGAATAGACGAGATCTCGCGTTGCTGGACAAAGCCGGAATGGCCTATTTTAGTGACACGACTGTCGAGTACTATACAGACTTGGCAAAACATTTGGGTTCTTGTTCTAGATATCAGCTTTTGGGTAGCCTTTTTGCAAACCAAGAAATTAAAAATATGGATGATAAGGTGCCTGCGATCCAAGGTAAAATGGGTGGATACACCTACTATTCATTTTCAATTGAACCTGAAAAGCTTTTGAAAATTGGCTATGTGTTGCATCGGTCGGAAGCCAATAAGAATATGATGCCGACCTACCAGCGTTTAATCAAAAAGAAGCGTTTGCAAGAGGTCCGGTCGTTCATTAATGATGGTGGATATTTCCCAAACTCGATTATCATCAGTATAGATACCAATGGAAAGGGATTGGTTTTCGATCAGTCCGCCTCTAAGGTTGATAGTACAATTTCGAAGATCGGTATTTTACATATCCCCAAGCGCTATAGGTCTGCGTATATTATCGACGGCCAACATCGTCTGTACGGCTACTCGGATTCCCTGTATGCCGAAACAAACACCATTCCAGTAGTTGCTTTCGTTGATCTGGAAAGAAGTGAGCAGATTAAACTGTTCATGGATATTAATGAAAACCAGAAAGCGGTTCCGAAATCGTTGAGAGTGACCCTGAATGCAGACATGCTCTGGGAATCTCCTGATTTCAGTGAGCAGCGGCAGGCTCTCCGATCTAAAATCGCGCAGATGCTGGGAGAAGAATCGACATCGCCTCTTAACTCGAGAATTGTGATAGGTGAAAACGAGTCTACACCCACGCGATGCATTACTGTTGAAGCGATTCAGTCTGCACTGAAAAAGTGTAGATTCTTCGACAGCTATGGCAAAAAGAATGTTCTTCAAAAAGAAGGTACTTTCGACTGCAAAGATAATCAAGAGACTTGCGATTTGTTCTATCCGTTTATAGAGAAGTGTTTGCTGTATATCAGAGAGACTTGTCTGGATGAATGGGACAAGGGAGATCAGGATAGCGGAATGCTCACCATGAACCGTGGCATTCAGGCGGTTATTCGCGTCATTGATGATGTTGTCAATATGCTTGTGGAGAAGGGGATGATTCAGCCTAAAGCGCAGGCTCTTGACGATATGTTTGGCTTGATACAATACTATCTCAAGCCTTTGACTGACTACATAAATAACCTAAATGCTGAGCAGCGCAAGGATTTGCGTGGTTACTTTGGTGGAGGTGCTGATACCCGGTTTTGGCGCGCATATCAGAAGGCAATTGCTGATATGAGGCCGGATTTTGTGCCTGATGGATTGGAAGAGTTCTGGCAAAACGAAACTAAGATCTATAACGAAGAGACGAAATCCATGCTACGAGAAATAGAATCCAAGGTTAAGTTGTTGATTTCTGAGCGCCTCGGAGAATATTTTGGCGATAGTTGGCTAATTAAAGGACTACCGAAGAATATTTATACCAGAGCAAAAGGTGAAGCCGATGAGGCAATGTATGTGCATGTGTCTAGTACAGGAGAAGAAATCGACATTCCTATCTGGGATTATGTTACACTTCCGGAATGCAAACAGATTATCTTGAATGGCAAGAACTGGTCGCTCTTCTTCGAGGATACTTTTGTCCGCCCGGAGGAAGCCAATCTAGTCGGAGGAAAGGACCCGAAGACAGACTGGATTCTTCGAGTCAATTCGATTTCGAATAAGCTTTCAAAAGAGAGCTATAGTGTTCCTGTAGACGAGTATAGCTATGTGAAAAGCATCTATGATTGGTTGATGGGTATCCTTGTTTTCTAATATATCCGTATTGACCGTTATGAGCTGGGATATATAGCCAAGTTTTAGTGAGGGATTTATATGTTACACCATGGTCTATACGAGCAAGTCATCAACAATGCCCTGACGGGCGAGCTTGCGGAGATTCCGGAGGCCCGCAAGTCTGTTGCGCCCATTGACAAGGCGGAAGCCTCCAAGGTGCTGGCGCAGTATCTGGCAGATGTGGTTCAAAAGGGCTTGGATAACGTGCTGGACAACGGCGGGGATATTTCTGCCCAGATCGGGCTGACCAATCAAATC
>OIZO01001440.1_pt1 | contig 12122 bp, 9 predicted proteins | sample 1588551 | NCBI WGS metagenome assembly OIZO01 (sample SAMN03283271) | human gut metagenome | biome: human-associated habitat; material: feces | host: Homo sapiens | place: Peru | collected 2012 | reverse complement strand
TTTCTATCAAATGCAAATTTTAAGAAAATCTAAGGCTCGCCATATTTATCTAGTAAAAAAGATAATTTCTAAAATTTAAAAGAAATTATCTTTTTTCAATTTTTTTTCAATCTTCATTGTTTATATTGTAAATGAACAATAAAAATGAAGGAGGAAAATTTAATATGTACATTTTAAAAAATAGCTTAATATCAATAATAAGAAGTAAAGGAAGAAATATTTTAATAGGAATTATAATATTAGTAATTTCTGCATCATGCACAGTAACACTTGCAATAAGAAATACAGCAGAAAAATTAGTAAAAAATTATGAAGAATCAAATGATGTAATTGCAACTATTTCCTTTAATAGACAAAACTTGTCTAAAGACTTTAAAGGCGGAGAAGACGCAATGAAAGAAAACATAGAAGCCTTTAACAATATTGAATCTTTTACAATAGACGATGTGAAAAATTATGGGAATAGTCAGTATTTAAAGAGTTTTTATTATGTGTACAGTACATCACTAAATAGTGATACTTTAACTAAAGCATCTGACAAATTCGAATATGAGGTAGAAAATAGGGAGACATCAACAAGTACATCTACAACTACTTCAGGAAGTGGAGCAAGCGCAAGACCTAATATGCCAGAAGGGGGTATGCCAGGAGGAGGCACAAATACTCATACCACAACAAACACAACAACAGTTATAACAAAAACGAAAGAAGTTTTCCAAAACAATAGAAATCTAAGCAATGACTTTGAATTAGATGGATATTCTTCATATGAAGCAATGACAGATTTTATAAGTGGAAATTATAAAATAACTTCAGGAAATATGTTTACAGATTTTACAGCAAATGAATGTGTAATAAATGAAGAGCTTGCAACATTAAATGAAATATCTGTAGGAGATACAATAACATTTAAAAATCCAAATAATGAGAAAACTTATGAACTTACAGTAGTGGGAATATACAAAGATTCTTCAAATCAAGATGATTCTAAAAATATGTATTCTAACTCAGCAAATAAAATTATAGTAGGAAGCTCAGTAGTAGAAAGTATGGTGCAAGATGATGAAACATTAACAACAAATATTACACCATCATTTATATTAAATGATAAAACTGTAATAGAAGATTTTACAAACGAAGTAAAAGAAAAAGGATTAAATGATTACTATACAATAAATACAAACTTAGAAGAATTAGAAAGTGCAACAAAGTCTATAGAAAACGTAAAAACATTTGCAACAACATTTTTAATTATAGCTTTAATAATAGCAGCAGTAGTACTTTTTGTAATAAACATGATAAATATTAGAGAAAGAAAATACGAAATAGGTGTTTATAGAACAATAGGAATAGGAAAATTCAAATTAACAATGCAATTTGTTTTAGAACTATTAATAGTAACTGTCATTTTCTTATCTATAGGAGGAATTATAGGAAGTTTTATTTCAAAAGATGTAGGAAATAAATTACTTGCAAGTCAAATAGAAGAAAGCAATTCTTCACAAGAACAAGTCGCAGAAAACTTTGGTAGACCAGATATGAAAGCGCCTAATTACAATGGAAATGTGAAGGTAGAAACAATAGATTCAATAGATGCAGTAGTAGATTATGTTGTTATTCTAGAATTGTTAGGAATAGGAGTAGGACTTACTTTAATTAGTAGTTTGGCTTCAATGATTAGTATACAAAGATTTAGCCCACTTACTATACTTAAAGAAAGATCATAACTAAGAAAGGAGAAACAAAAATGAGTATTCTTAAATTAGAAAATGTAGGTTACAGATATAAAGATGCTGCAAAAGACGAATATGTATTTAAAAATATAAATTACGAGTTTGAGCAAGGCAAAATTTATGCCATAAAAGGTAAAAGTGGAAGCGGAAAAACAACACTTTTATCACTTCTAACAGGATTAGAAAAATGTAGTGAGGGAAAAATAATTTATGATGGAAAAGAATTAAATAAAATGAATTTGAATTCATATAGAAACACAGATATAGGAATTGTATTTCAAAGTTATAACTTACTTCCACATTTAACGGCAGTTCAAAATATAATTCTTTCAATGGATGTAAGTAAAGCAAAAGTAAAAAACAAAAAAGAAAAAGCAATAGAATTAATGGAAAGTGTAGGGTTAAAAAAAGAATATGCAAATAGAAAGATACTAAAATTATCAGGAGGAGAACAACAAAGAATAGCTATAGCAAGAAGTTTATCTTACAATCCTAAAATAATTATTGCAGATGAGCCAACAGGAAATTTAGACAAAGACACAGAAAATGAAATATTAAAAATATTTAAAAGATTAGCAGAAGAGGAAAACAAATGCATTATTATAGTAACTCATTCAAAAAATATATGTGATAATGCAGATATTGTTTATGAACTTGTGAAAAAGGTTTAATTTTCAATCTTTTTTCAAGAAATATTTTGTATAGTATGTATAAGATTAAAGAATAAAAATTTAAGTTTGAAAGGAGAAAATAAAAATGAAAAACAAAATTTTAATTTTAATTATTGGAATTTTAATAGGAGCAGTACTTACAAGTATAGGATTTTACATTTATCAAAAAAACAATACAAATACTAATGGAGGACCGGATTTTTTACAAAATGGAGAAATGCCACAAATGCCAAACGGAGGAAATGGTCAAACACCACCAAATAAGCCAAGTGGAGATAACAGCGAAACTCCACCAGCAAAACCAAGTGGAGAATCAAGTGGAACACAGCAAGAAAATTCAAATGGACAAATGCAAACAAATAATAGTCAAAATAGCCAAAATCAATCTTCTAATTTGTAAATAAAATAAAAAGGAGGTATGAATTATATTATGAAAAAAGAAACAATAATAGAAATTATTATAATTGTAGTTTTAACAGCAATATTAGGAGTAGTAATTTACAATATAGTAAATTTAAAATCTAATAACAATGGTAATAGTCAAATGGAACAAATGGGAAAACCAGGAGAAATGGGACAGATGGGGCAAATTAGCACTTCAGCAGAAACTTCTGGAAAAACAGAGGTAACAGAAACTAAAACATTAACAGGAGAGTATGAAACTTCTACTCAAGATGAATCTGCAATAAAAACATCTGACGGAGGGAACTTAACATTAGAAAATGCAACAATAACAAAAACGGGAGATTCTACAAACACAGAAAATAGTGAGTTTTACGGAGTAAATGCAGGAGTTTTAACAACTTCAAATTCTACAACAACAATAAAGAATTCAACTATAACTACAAATGCTAAAGGAGCAAATGCAGTTTTTGCAACAGGAGAGAATGCAAAAGTATATGTTTATGATACAACAATAAAAACAACAGGAGAGTCATCTTCAAGAGGATTAGATAGTACTTATGGAGGATATATAGAAGTAGATAACGTAACTATTTCAACAGAAGGAGGAAGTTGTGCAACACTTGCAACAGATAGAGGAGAAGGTACAGTAATTGCTAAAAATTCAGTACTTTCAACAAAAGGAGCAGGTTCACCTGTAATATACTCAACAGGAGATATTAGCATAGAAAATACAAAAGGAACAGCAACAGGAGCACAAATGGCTGTAATAGAAGGAAAAAATACAGCAACAGTAACAAATTCTACACTTTCATGTAGTGGAAAAGGAAACAGAAATGAAGCAGATAATTGCGGAATAATGATATATCAAAGTATGTCAGGAGATGCAGGAGAAGGAACAGGAACATTTACAAGCAAAAATTCAACATTAGAAATAACATCAGATTCAAGCTATTATACATCAGCACCATTCTTCTTTGTAACAAATACAAAAGCTGTTATAAACTTAGAACAAAACACATTAAAATATGGAAGTGGTGTACTATTAAAAGTAGCAGCAACAAGCCAATGGGGTAAAACAGGCTCAAATGGTGGAGAAGTTACATTTAATATGACAAACCAAGAAGCAAAAGGTAATATTGAAGTAGACAATATAAGCACATTAGAAATGAATTTAAAACAAGGAAGTAAATTAGAAACAACAATAAATAGTGCAAACACTACTAAAAGTATAACATTAAATATAGATAGAACATCTACATTAACACTAACAGGAGACTGCTATGTAACAAGTTTAACAGATGAAGATACATCATATAGTAACATTAACTTTAATGGTTATAAATTATATGTAAATGGTACAGCAGTTAATTAAATTTAAAATTAATATATGAAAAATCCCTTGCAACGCCAACAAGGGATTTTAAATTGTTTTATAGCAAAAATAAAAGAGTTCCTATATAGGAACCCTTTATACTTGTTATTTAAAAGTTTTCATAACCACAAACATCATTTTCTTTGCACCATTTTACAAAATCTTTCTTTACTAATTTATAAAAGTCAGGATTGCTATATTCTTCATAATCCCATTCTTTATAAATCTTCATATCAAAGAATTTAGCATAATCATCTAGTTTAAAAGTTCTTCTAAAATTAGTACAATAGACTTCATTGTTTCTTCTAATTATTACATGAGCAAAAGTTTCATTGTCATTCAAATGGTCACATATAGAAACATACATTAACTTAACATCTGTTACTATTAAAGCAATCTTTCTAGCATAATAGTAACATAGATTTCTACATTCGTCAGATAGTAAATCCATATATAATCCAGCATCAGCTTTTTTGATTTTTTTCCAACCAGACTTTGAAACTACATTGCTTTTTAGTGATACAAAATTTTTTATTATTTTTTCTTGTAATATCAAACTTCTTACTTCATATGGTGTTCTCATAATTGAACTCTTGCGTCTTAATTCAATTATAGTGTAAGCCATTACAATTAAACAAAAACTAATAACAAATACTTTAAACACCTTATTGTTATAAAATTCAGATATTATTATTAAAAAGATACAAAATAATAAATATAACATTAACCGCATATTCAAAAGAATTAACAATGCCCTTTCATATTTATAGAACTCGAAAAATAAATGTTTATTTTCAACTTCCATTTTTCCATAATATAGTTTCATGATATAGTTTAACATTTTAAATAACCCTCCTTAAAATATAATTATATTTTACAATAGTTGTATCTTAATTCTGAAAAAAGTTTTTTAAATAGCAAGTATGTTTCTATTATATAATATTTTACATAATTTTTCAATATTTTTACCTAGTTATTATAATTTATCACTTTTCAAGTTCATTTCTATTAATTACTACTTTATCTATTATACACGTTGTCACATTATGTAAAACAAAATCATATTATGTAGTGTGAGGTGAATAAAAGTGGGTTGGTTTGAAAATTTAAATCCAGTAATTCAGGCATTACTTGCTTGTACGTTTACTTGGTGGGTAACAGCATTAGGAGCCTTAGTTGTTTGCTTTTTTAAAGAAATGAATAAAAAAGTATTAAATACAATTTTAGGTTTTAGTGCAGGAGTTATGATTGCAGCAGCTTTTTGGTCATTAATTGCACCTTCAATTGAATTATCTGCAGAATTAGGATACATAGAGTGGATTTTACCTGCAGTAGGTTTTATTATAGGAGGATTATTTGTATTATTTTCTGATAAATTCTTGGATAAAGCTCTAAAAAGTAAAGATAGTTTAAGAAGTAAATCGTCTTTAAAAAGATGTATTCTTTTAATATCAGCTATAACTATACACAATATACCAGAAGGAATGGCAGTAGGTGTAGCTTTTGGAGGAATAGCAAGTGGTGTACCAGGAATGACTTTAGTAGGAGCAGTTATGTTGGCACTCGGAATAGGAATACAAAACTTTCCAGAAGGAGCAGCAGTGTCTCTTCCTCTTAGAAGTGAAGGATATTCAAGGTTTAAAAGCTTTATGATAGGTCAGGCGTCTGCATTAGTTGAACCTGTAGCAGCTGTAATAGGAGCAGTACTTGTTTTATATATAAGAAGTATGTTGCCATTCTTATTAGCTTTTGCAGCTGGTGCAATGATAATAGTAGTTGCAAGAGAATTACTTCCTGAGTCAGTAAAAGATTACAAAAATTTAGCTACAATAGGACTAATAGTTGGATTTGTATTAATGATGGTACTAGATGTTGCATTAGGATAATAATGTTTTGAAGTATAAACTTTTACATTTAAAAACAAAAATAAAAATATAAGGGCAGACAATTGATAATTGTCTGCTTTTATGTTATAAAATAAATAATTACTATTTATAGAAATAACTAATATAATGAGTAAAAAGTGTAAAAAGAGAAAGGAAGAAGAAAATGAAAAATTTCGGAAATGTATTATGGGGAATAGTCTTAATAGGAATAGGATTAATTATAGGAGGAAACGCTTTAGGAATAACAAATATAAATATATTTTTTGATGGTTGGTGGACTTTATTTATAATTATTCCATGTTTTATAGGATTATTTAAAGAAAGAGAAAAAACAGGAAGTATAATAGGGTTATTAATAGGAGTTGCTTTATTATTAGGATGCCAAGATGTATTAAGTTTTGATATAATATGGAAACTAGCAGTACCAGTAATATTAATAGTAATTGGACTATCACTTATTTTTAAAGACACATTTAATAGTAAAATAAACAAAGAAATCAAAAAATTAAATAAAAACATGACAAAAGATAATGAATATTGTGCAACTTTTTCAGGACAAGACGTTAATTTTGATAACCAAGAATTTAAAGGAGCAGATTTAACAGCTGTATTTGGTGGAGTTAAATGTAATATAAAAAATGCAATAATAAATCAAGATGTAGTAATTAATGCATCAGGAATATTTGGTGGTGTTGAAATATATGTACCAGAAAACTGCAATGTAAGAATTAAATCATCTTCAATATTTGGAGGAGTAACAGACAAGAAAAACTATAAAGAAAATCCAGAAGGACATATTATATATATTAATGCAACATGTATATTCGGGGGTGTAGAAATAAAATGTCAATAGGTCAAAAAGTAATTAAATATTTAGCTATAGCATTTGCAATAGCCTTAATAGTAGGAATTATTACAACAATTGTGAGAGTTGTAAGTAGCATACCATTAACATTAAAAATAGGAAAAAACAATAGTGACAGCAATAATGTAATTGAGACTTCATCAGACTTTGAAAGTGAAAATGTAGCATCTTTAGATATAGATATAGCTTATTCTAATTTGACAATAAAAAAAGGGGAATATTTAAAGGTAGAATCAAGTAATAAGGATATTCAATGTAAACAAGATAAACAAAAAATTGAAATAAAAGAAAGAAACAACAATTGGTTCTTTAACAATACTAAAAAAGAAGAATTAATTATATATGTACCAGAAAATTTACAATTTGATAAAGTAAAAATTAATACAGGGGTAGGAAAAGTAAATATAGAAATTTTAAATACTAAAGTACTAAAAATGGATTTAGGAGCTGGAGAAACTTCTATACAAAATATTAACATTACTGAAAGTGCAAAAATAGATACTGGTGCAGGAAAAGTTAATATAACATCAGCAAAAATAAATGACTTAAGATGCGATTTAGGTATAGGAGCAACTGAAATATCAGCTAAATTATTAGGAAACACTAGAATTAGTACAGGAGTAGGAAGTTTAAAATTAGATGTATTTGGAAAAAAAGAAGAATATGAAACGAAGGTAAATAAAGGTTTAGGAAATGTTACTATTGATGAAGAAAAAATTTCAGATAACAAAGTAGTAGGAAATGGAGAAAATAAAATAGATATAGACGGAGGAGTCGGAGAAATTAAAATTAACTTCAGAGGAGAATAATTAATATGAGATTAAGTCATATATTTTTCACGAATAGATATGCAAAAAAGGGTGCGTAAATAATAGACTTTATGAAAAGAGTATTATATAATACAGATAAAAATGATAAAAAGTGACGCATCACTCTTATATAGATTGAAAGTGATACGTATGATAACAAGTGAGGAGAAAAAATGCCAAGTGTTAGTTGGACGAAAGAACAGAAACAAGCAATTGAAAAAAACGGAACGAACTTATTAGTAGCAGCTGCTGCGGGAAGCGGAAAAACAGCTGTATTAGTTGAAAGAATTATTCATAAAATAATAGAAGAAAAAATGGATATAGACAAAATGTTAGTTGTAACATTCACTAATGCTGCTGCAAGTGAAATGAGAGAAAGAATATTAGATGCAATATATAAAAAGATAGAAGAAAATCCAGAAGACATACATATGCAAAGACAAATTACTTTATTAAATAAATCCAGTATTTGTACAATTCACTCATTCTGTTTAGATATAATTAGAAATTATTTTTATGAAATAAATATTCCAGCAAATTTTCAAATTGGAAGTTCAGCAGAAATGGAATTGCTAAAACAAGAAACGTTAGAAGAATTACTAGAAGAAAAATATATAAATAAAGATGAAGAATTTTTGAAATTAGTAGATACATATGCAAATTATAGAGGAGATGAAAACTTAAAAGAACTAATATTAAAAATAGATAATCAAATACAAAGTAGTCCATTTCCTAAAGATTGGTTAGAAGAAAAAGTTGAAATGTTTAACTTAAAAGATAAATTGGAGCAAGATTTTTCAAAAACTATATGGGGAAAAATCTTACTACAAGAATTATTAGAAGAACTAACAGAAGGCATCTTAAAGCTAAAAAAAGTAGAAACAAATTTAAGAAAATATATAGAACTTGAAAAATATGCAAATGTTATAGCAAATGATATAAATGAAATAGAAAAGATAATAAAAGTAATAAATCAAAATGATGAAAATACATGGAATAAAGTATATGAAATAGTGCAAATACTAACTTTTGAAAAATGGCCAGTAGATAGAAAAGTAACAATAGACTATAAAAATGACGCAAAAGATGTAAGAGATAAAGTAAAAAAATCCATAAATGATACTTTAGAAAAAATGATGATTTATACTTCAAAAGAAGCAAATGAGACAATAAACGAAATCTATCCAATTTTGAAAAGTTTAAAAGATATTATATTAGAATTTGAAAATAAATTTAAAGAAAAGAAATTGGAGAAAAATCGTATAGACTTCCACGATATAGAACATTATGCTTTAGAAATATTGGTGAAAGAAGAAAATGGAAAATATGTTCCTAGCAATATTGCAAAAGAAATACAAGAAAAATTTGAAGAAATTGCAATAGACGAGTACCAAGACAGCAATTTAGTACAAGAATACATATTAAATAGTGTTTCAAAAGGAAACAACATTTTTATGGTAGGAGATATAAAACAAAGTATATATCGTTTCCGTCAAGCAAGACCAGAGCTATTTTTAGAAAAGTATAGGAATTATAGTAAAATTGAAGATGACGATATGTACCAAAAGGGACAGATTAACCAAAAGGCAACGTCCCTAAAGGTACAGCTATTTAAAAATTTCCGTAGTAGAGATGAAGTACTTGCACTTACAAACTGGGTGTTTGAGCAAATTATGAGCGAAAAACTAGGTGATGTAGAATATAATGAGGATGAGTTTTTAAATTTAGGGGCAGATTATCCTGAAAATAGTAAAGAAATGCTTATTCCGGAATGTCATATTCTTGATTTAACATCTGAAGATAATGAAGATGATGACAATACTATTAACCAAGAAAAAACAAATGTAAATGAATTTGAAGATGAGCAAGAAGAAAGCCAAATAATAGAAAAAAATGTTGAAGAAGCTAAATTGGTGGCAAACAGAATAGAGGAGTTGCTAAATGGTGATTTCAAAATTTTTGATAAGAAAATTAAAGCTTTAAGAAAATTAGAATTTAGAGATATTGCTATTTTGCTTCGTAGTACAACAAATGTAGCACCAATATATGAAAAAGAATTACTTTCAAGAGGAATAGATGTATATTCTGATACTTCTACACAATATTTGGACTCAACAGAAATTCAAACTATAATCTCTTTACTTAAAATTATAGATAACCCTATGCAAGATATTCCGCTTGTATTAGTACTTCGCTCACCAATTGGCAATTTTACAGATAATGAATTAGTAGAAATTCGTATAGCAGATCAAAAAAGCTATTTTTATGAAGCTATGCTTAAAGCACGAGTTTCAGTAAAAGATGAACTTAGACAAAAAATAGATGAATTTGTAAAAATGCTAGAAAATTGGAGAAAAGACCAAAAAGAAAAGCCTTTAGATGAGCTAATTTGGCAAATATATCAAGAAACAAATTATTACTACTATGTTGGTTTATTGAATAATGGAAACTTAAGACAAGCAAACTTAAAAATGTTATTTGAAAGAGCAAAACAATACGAATCTGCAAGTTTTAAAGGCTTATATAATTTTATTTGTTTTATAGATAGATTAAAACTAAATAGTGGGGATTTGTCTGCTGCAAAGGTTATAGGCGAAAATGACAATGTAGTACGTATAATGAGCATTCATAAAAGTAAGGGACTAGAATTTCCTGTTGTATTTTTAAGTGGAACAGGCAAACAATTTAATAAACAAGATTTAAACGATTCAATTCTAATTCATCAAGATTTAGGTTTTGGTCCAAAATTTATAGATAGTGTAAATAGAATAGAATATCCAACTCTTGCAAAAGAAGCATTAAAGCTAAAGTTAGAGACGGAACTTATTTCAGAAGAAATGAGAGTTTTATATGTAGCATTAACAAGAGCAAAAGAAAAACTGATTATAACAGGAGTTACAAAAGACTTCGAAAAACAATGCAAAGAAAAGGAAGAAATGCTTTTCTTATATCAAAAGCAAAATACGAATAAAATAGAAGAAAGATTACTAAAAAAATATATATCTTATTTAGATTGGCTTATATTATTAAATTTAAAAGATCAAAAACAAGAAAAAATTAAGTTTTTTGTACATAAGATAGAAAAAAACAAGAATGAACAAACAGAAGAAAAGCAAGAAGAAACAATAGAAAATAAAAAGATAGACATTAAAGAATTAGAAAACATAAAAGAAGAACTTGCTTGGAAATATAAGTATGATATTTCTGCTAAAATTCCTACAAAAACATCTGTAAGTAAGCTAAAAGAAATTAAACAAAATGAAGAACAAGAAATGGATTTAGAAGAATTGCTTTCAAAAGAAAAAGTTCATAAATATGAGACACCAAGTTTTATGGTAAAAGAAAATAAACCTATTACAAGTAGCAGAAAAGGAACTTTAGTACATTTATGCATTCAAAAATTAAATGAGAAAAAGGAATATAAAGAGCAAGACATAAGAGAATTAATAAATGAATTGGTAAATAAAGAAATAATTTTAAAAGAAGAGGCAGAGCAAATACCAATAGTAGGGTTATTAAAATACGTGCAATCAGATTTATGGAAAGAATTAAAAGATGCAAAAGAAGTACACAAAGAAGAACCATTCTATATGTTTGTACAAGCAAATAGAATAGATGAAACTTATCCAAAAGAAGAAAAAGTATTAGTACAAGGTATTATAGATTTATATTATATAAATAAAAATGATAAATTAGTATTAGTAGATTATAAAACAGATTATGTACAAAAAGGTGAAGAACAGAAACTTATAGATAAGTATAAGGAGCAATTAAATTTATATAAAGAAGCATTAGAAAATTCATTGGGAAGAAAAGTAGATAAAGTACTAATATATTCGACTTGGATTGGAAAAGTAGAATGTCACAATTAGGGACAGTCCCCAATTGTGACATTTTCTCAATCTGCGACAATGTTTAATAATAGTTTATGAGCTAAAAAGCAAAAGAAGAACGGCACCATTTTATTGGTGCCGTTTCGTCAATTTGATTTTGGTTTACGCTTAAAATATTTATGCTTAAAATAAAAAACTAAGTGAAACCACTAGGAAACCGTGAAAGTTTTTTCATTCTGGCCTACCTCCAATACCCGGTGTATCCGGCAGCTGCGATCACATTTTATTAATGAAAATATCGTAAAATGTGGATGTGGGGGATCCTCTTGTCATAAATGCCCTCCTTTTAAAGAAAACTGGAATATTGGTTTACACATTAATACTAAATGTTTGTACTAATGCAAGTTACACATAAGTGCTCTTGGCAACTTATGTACTTAATATAACATATAAATTTACATAAGTCAAGAAAAATATGAAAAAAATTTAAAAATATAAATGGCAATAATAAATTTCCGGTTTATTATGCACATATTTCACTTAAGATT
>OIZO01001439.1_pt1 | contig 12125 bp, 7 predicted proteins | sample 1588551 | NCBI WGS metagenome assembly OIZO01 (sample SAMN03283271) | human gut metagenome | biome: human-associated habitat; material: feces | host: Homo sapiens | place: Peru | collected 2012 | reverse complement strand
CGATTGGTCTGCCGTTCAGCTCCTCCTGCGCATAGGTATAGGTAACGCCGCCTGCCAGCTGCGTCGTTGTTTTGCTGATAGGAATGCGGTAAATATCCAGCACCAGACGGCCAGGATTTTTCAGGTTATACAGCTTGTACTGGCAATCTTTGGTTAAATCTATAACCACCTGAGCCTTTTTCTTCTTTTTGACAGGCACCGTAATGCTTTTAATCACAACATCTTTTTTTATAACAGGACTTTGCGCCAGCGCCGTACCCTCAGGCAGATTGACCACAATTTGCAAGCCATTTTTTTCATCTGTATATTTAATTGGCTCCGTACTGTCGAACACCAGGCGCACACGCGCCGGACTCACGCTGCTGCGCACCGCTGTGACGGGAGCGGCGCTCGCCGCGAGCGGAGCGGCACACAGCGCAGCCAACATAAGAACAGAACATATCAGTTTTTTGAAATTCATATTCAGGACCTCTTAAGAGAAAAACAAAATGTTGAGGGAAGAAAAGAGTATATTAGAGCGTCGTGTGTATACGCCCCCTTCCGCCTCGCTACGCTCGGCACCTTCCCCAAAGGGGCAGGCAAGAAAGTTAGCAGAACACCAAAGCAAGTAATTGATATACCGTGCAGCGAATAAAAATTTTAGCAAAGGAGTGTCCGGAACCATAGAAACAAGGCAACCGAAAACTAAAAGTTACTTGCGAACAAAATCAGCGCCGCATGTTTCGTACTGGTTCCACACGAAATTTGCGTTGTGCCCTGTGGGCACGGAAAAATTTTTCCTGAGCGTAACGATATGTCAATTACGCAGCACACAGCCCCCTTCCGCCTCGCTACGCTCGGCACCTTCTCCAAAGGGGCAGGCAAGAAAGTTAGCAGAACACCAAAGCAAGTAATATATCGTGGCACAACCCTCAGTCATCGCCTTCGGCGATGCCAGCTCCCTTTCAGGGAGCATATAAAAGTTGGCAATAACAGCGATAGTTAGAACTACACATACTGTTATATCTCCCCTGTAAGGGGAGGTGGCTACGAGCGTTAGCGAGTAGACGGAAGGGTTGTGAAAGATAAAAGTGCGGCAGCAGAGAGGCTCTGCCAATCCCTTACTCCACCAGCAGCTCAGACTGCTCTACTTCAGCTTCATGCGGCTGCAGCAGCTTGTCCCTGAGCATACTGTGCAAATACGCCAGAGCTTTTTTCCGCAGCAGCACGCCTCCCGGGCGCAGGGCCCTCGTTTCCGGCATGCCTTTGAGCATGTACAAATCCCAGCGCATATCGGGATCACCTTGACCGGGACCGTATTGGTCGCGACTGGCTGCTTCGGCATGCGTCAGAACTGTATCATTATTGATTTCCAGCTCCAGCTCATGACACAGGATAGCGACAACCATCGCCATCTGTTCCACCTGCAGCATTGTCGGTGGATATGCGCCAAAAACAGGATTGCATTTGTAGGCAAGGATTGCATCCTTAGCGCAACAGAGAGTGACGCCAATGGAGCGACTGTTGCGACGCCAGGTGTGCGACTTATATTCGCGCAGCATGTTGCAGGTGAGGTAAAGCTCGCCCTGCTCGCCGATGTTGATGTGGTAATCATCAAAAACCTGCTCGTAGGTTCCTGCCGTCCAATGCAGATAGATGTGAGTGATACCGCCTTTGGCATTTCTAGCCAAGATTCGCAGCTGTTCATGATTAATTCTGCGGGGATTTGTTACAAGCATATATCAAAAAGCTCCTTTGTATTTTTTCTCCCATGCGCTTACTTGCATATCCGGATTCTGCTTTCGGCAAGAGGCGGGAGCGTGTTGTTTTTGCCTCTCACTTATACAATGGGCCTAAAATGACAAAAGCGGACAGCCTGAGAAAAAAATTTTTGATAATATTTTAAAAATCTTCGTCCTTGGGATTTTCTTACGTGCCAATAAAAGTGGCTGAGAAAGTTTTTAAAAATTATTGCCTTCGCTTGTCCGCTTTGAGCAAAAATGCCCCATTGTATAAGTGAATCTTCTTTTTTCTCACTTTCTTTTTAATATTTTTCTTTCGGTCTTTATTTCTTCTGCGGTGATAAAAACTACTAGCGTAAGCTAGTAGTAACCTTGTTCTAAATAATACTACCTAGAGGTTAGACGTAAAGCACGGTAGAAGTAGAACGTAGGGCGCAGATGGAATTTTATACTGTAGCCAATTATACTGTACCCATAAATATGGGCGTGGGGGGAGAACTGAAGTATTGTTGCTAATTATCCTAAAGAATGTTAAGATAAAGGTGATTAAAGGCAAAGAGCCGAGAGCGTGTTGTTAGCAGCTTTTTTGGGGAATTTTATGTTGTTGTAATAACATATACATGGATGACGAGGAGCGGATTGTTATGCAATGCAAGTACTGTGGACAAACAATACCGGATAACGCCAATTATTGTTCCGGTTGCGGAAGAGCTGTGCATGAAGAAGCAACTGAGGTAAAGCGGGAAAGTAAATTTTGGGAACAGGGCTGGTTTGCTGTTTTAATGCTTTTTATCTTCTGGCCGGTAGGATTATATTTGGTGTTTCGGTACAATGGAAAGATTGCCAAGATTATGGTTTCCGTTTTTCTTTTTATGATTATATTGATTTTTATTACACAATTTGGCGCTGACTTACTAAGTAAAAAAATAGATAACCCACTTGTTAAAATCACTGATAGTGTAGTTGCTGAAAGTATTCCCAGCCAGAAAAAGTTCAATGAAATATTGGCCAGCTATAATCAAAACGAGAGAAAATCCATGACAGAGCTTGAGAAAGCGGAATTCAATAAATCATACGAAAAGGAATTCAATGAATTTTTTAAAGACGGTTATGTGAAAAAATGGTGTGCCAAGGTTGATAGAATTGAATCGGTAAACTCAGGTATGGCTGCTTATGTAGAGCTAAGCTGCGATTTTCCTGAAGCGGAATATACTTTTGCAACAAAACAATATGCCGCAGATAAAATGTTAATCCCTGCCGACAGCGAGCTTTATAAAAAGATTATGCCTTTAAAAAGAGGCGATGTTGTAATTTTTTCCGGCAAGCTGATGAGTGGTGATTATAGTAAAAAAATAGTAGATTTGACAAGTTCTTACGGATATATGGATAAAAAACTCTATATTAAGTTTACGGACATAGAAACAATGGCTACTAAAGAGTAAATTTGAGAAGCAAGAAAAACTCATTGACTTCTTGCTACAGCTAATGTATAATATTAGCGTTTATTGATATTTGCTAACGCGATGAAAAAGACAGTAGCTTGCGGCGCAGGTTAAGCGAGCCGGGGTATGGTGCAAGCCCGGACGAAGTAAAGCAGGTGAAAATCACTTTGGAGCGGATGCGGCGAACCTGAGTAGCTGCATACGGGAGCGCCCGATATTGCGCACACGAGTGGCGTGCGGCAAAGGCTGTCGTCATGAGGGTGGTACCACGGAGTACACGTTTGTTAATGATGCATGATACGCAAGCGTATTAATCGTTGTTAGTCTACAGCTTCGTCCCTTATCTGAGGGACGAAGCTTTTTTATATTGTTAATTTTTTTGTTTAATAAAATTGGAGGTTATTAGTAATGGACTATGGTAAAACACTGAATCTGCCCGAAACAGAGTTCCCTATGCGTGCCGGTCTGCCGCAACGCGAACCTGATTTCCTGAAATTCTGGGAAGAAAACGATATTTATGGCAAAAAGCAGGCTTTGCATGCAGGCCACAAGAAATTTGTTCTGCATGACGGCCCTCCGTATGCAAACGGCAAAATCCACATGGGTCATGCCCTGAACAAAATCTTAAAAGATATCATCATGAAATACAAATATGCTCAAGGCTTCGACACACCGTATGTTCCCGGCTGGGATACTCACGGCATGCCGATTGAGCACGCTGCTATCAAAGAGCTGGGCCTGAACCGCAATGAGCTGGATCCGCTGACTCTGCGCCGCAAATGCCACGACTTCGCTCTGCAATGGGTTGATATCCAGCGCGAAGACTTCAAACGTCTGGGCGTTCTGGGCGATTGGGAAAACCCGTACATCACTCTGCATCACAGCTTTGAAGCTGAGCAGATCCGTGTATTCGGTACTATGGCTAACAAAGGCTATATCTACAAAGGCAAAAAGACCGTTTACTGGTGCCCGCATTGCGAAACCGCTCTGGCTGAAGCAGAAATCGAATACGGCGAGCAAAAAACTCCGACTATCTTCGTAAAAATGCCGCTGGTAAAAGACAACGGCCAAACCCCGGAAGCTGCTAAAGGCAAAAAAGCTTACATGGTAATTTGGACCACCACTCCGTGGACCATGCCTGCCAACGTTGCTGTTGCTCTGAACCCTGCTCTGGAATATGCCTGGGTTGAATGCGAAGGCGAAGTTCTCTTCATGGCTAAAGACTTGCTGGCTCAGGTTGGCGCTGTCTGCCACAAGGACCTCAGCAATATCCTCGGCACCACTCTTGGTAAAGATATGGAATACGCTGAATGCGTGCATCCGTTCCCTGAATACAACAACCGCCGTTCTCTCGTAGTTATGGCTGACTATGTAACTACCGAAGCAGGTACCGGTTGCGTACATACCGCTCCCGGTCATGGCGATGTCGACTTTGAAACCGGCCTGAAATACAAGCTGCCGATTCTCTGCCCGGTTGATTCTCAGGGCAAGCTGACCGAAGAAGCAGGCGAACGCTTCAAGGGCATGTTTGTATTCGACGCTAATATCCCGGTACTGAAATATCTGGCTGAGCTGAACTGCCTGCTGGGCAAAGAAAACATTAAGCACCAATACGCACACTGCTGGCGCTGCAAAAACCCGATTATCTTCCGCGCAACCTCTCAATGGTTCGCTTCTATCGACGGCTTCCGTGACGAAGCACTGAAATCTATCGACGATGTACAGTGGATTCCTTCCTGGGGCCAACAACGTATCCATAACATGGTAAGCGACCGTCACGACTGGTGCATCAGCCGTCAGCGTGTATGGGGCGTTCCTATCCCGGTATTCTACTGCGATAACTGCGGCGAGCATCTGATTAACGAAGCTACCATCGACTCCGTTGCTAACTGGTTCGAAAAAGAAGGCAGCGATGCATGGTGGGCTCACACTGCAGAAGAGCTGCTGCCGGAAGGCACTGTCTGCCCGAAATGCGGCGGCAAGCACTTCCACAAGGAAAGCGATATCATGGACGTATGGTTCGACAGCGGTTCTTCTCATATGGCTGTTGCCGCAAAACGTCCTGAGCTGTCCTGGCCTGTTGCTATGTATCTTGAAGGCAGTGACCAGCATCGTGGCTGGTTCCAGTCTTCTCTGCTGACCTCCGTTGCTGTTGCAGGCCGTGCTCCGTACGAATCTGTACTGACTCATGGCTATGTAGTTGACGGTGATGGCCGCAAGATGTCCAAATCCGTAGGCAACGTTATCGTTCCGCAGGACGTAATCAAACAATACGGCGCTGATATCATCCGCCTGTGGACTGCTTCCTCCGATTACAAGGCAGATATCCGTATCTCCCCGAAAATCCTGAAGCAGCTGGCTGAAGTATACCGCAAAATCCGTAACACCATCCGTTACATCCTGGGCAACACCAACGATTTCAACTACGAAACCGATGCTGTTCCGTTCAACGAAATGCTGGAGCTTGATCAATGGGCTCTGATGCATCTGCAGCTGCTGAAGAAGGAAGTTACCGCTGCTTACGAAAGCTATGATTTCCATGTACTGTATCATGCAATCCACAACTTCTGCACTGTTGAAATGTCCAGCTTCTATCTGGATATCCTCAAAGACCGTCTGTATGCTTACAAGGCTGACAGCAAAGAGCGTCGCAGCGCACAAACCGCTATGCATGAAATCCTCATGGACCTCATCGTTATGCTGTCCCCGGTACTGAGCTTCACTATGGAAGAAGTATGGCAGTTCATGAAGAAACCTGCTAATGCTCCGGAATCCGTACAAATGCTGCCTTGGCCGGAAGTTAAGGAAGAATACATCAACGAAGAGCTTGAAACTAAATGGGATAACTTCATTGAAATCCGCAGCGAAATCACCAAGGTGCTGGAGCTGGCTCGTCGTAACAAACAAATCGGTCACTCCCTGGACGCTAAGGTTGAGCTGCACGCCGAAGGCGAAGCACTGGCTATCCTGAAATCCGTAGAAAAAGACCTGGCAACCCTGCTGATCGTTTCTCAGGCTGTTATTGTTGAAGGCGCTGCAGAAGGTGCCGAAGCAACCGGCCGCGAGGACCTGAAGGTTACCGTTGCTGCTGCCGAAGGCCACAAGTGCGAGCGTTGCTGGATTTACAGCGACGAGGTAGGTCAGGACGCTGAGCATCCGACTCTGTGCAAACGCTGCGCTGAAGCAGTTAAAGATTGAGTATCAGGCATCATCTTTGCATAAAGCTGTAGCCGACATTAAATAAAAGCTTAAAGCCGTCGTATCATGTAAATTTTTGCTGATACGGCGGCTTTTTTGCTACAAATTTTACAAAAAATTATTTTGCTTTATCGCCTATGTATGGTACAATACTGTTAATATTATATATTTTACGGAGGTGAAACTGTTTTTCTGCAATCTGCAGGATTACAGAGATTTTTGGACTATCTCATATGTTTGTTTAATGTTATAGCGATTTTCTTTTTGGTGGCGCTGAACGGCTTTTTCGTTGCTTCGGAGTTTTCTATTGTCAAGGTGCGTCCTTCGCGTCTTGATGCGCTGATTAAGGAAGGCAATACGCGGGCGGAAAGCGCTAAGCAGGTAACGGAGCACCTTGATGCCTATCTTTCTGTTACGCAGCTGGGTATAACAATTGCTTCGCTGGGCTTAGGCTGGATTGGCGAACCGACAGTGGCTAAGCTGATGCATCCTGTATTTAATCTGCTGCAGCTGCCGCCGCAAGTTGAGCATACAATAGCCTTTGTTGTCGGCTTCGGTGTTATCACCGCTTTGCATATCGTTTTAGGCGAGCTTGTGCCTAAATCTCTTTCCATCCAAAAGACGGAGCAGATTGTTCTGTTTGTGGCAACACCGCTGATTCTGTTTGATAAGCTGATGTATCCTGCTGTGTGGTTCCTCAATCACGTTGCTAACTGGGTGCTGCACAAATTGGGCGTTGAGGCTGCGAGCGAGGCGGAAGAGGCACACAACGAGGATGAAATCCGCATACTGATGGAAGAAAGCCACAAGCATGGCTATATTGATAAAACAGAGCTTACTTATCTGGATAACGTTTTCGACTTTTCCGACCGTCGCGCCAGCGACATCATGGTTCCGCGTACCGATATGATTTGCCTGTATCTGGAGGATTCCTGGGAGGATAATATCAAGACGGCGCTTGAAGAGCGCATGACACGTTATCCTATCTGTGATGAGGACAAGGACCACATTATCGGCTTTTTGCATATCAAGGATTTGCTGCGCAGCTTAAATGCCGGCGAGCGTCCTGATTTGCGCAGTCTGGCGCGTAAGGTGCTGCTGGTGCCTGAATCTCTGCCTATCAGCAAGCTGCTGCGTATTCTGCAGAAGCATCGCAGTCAGCTGGCAATCTTGGTTGACGAGTACGGCGGTACCGCTGGTATGGTTACCGTTGAGGATATCCTGGAGGAAATCGTAGGCGAGATTCAGGACGAGTTTGACGAGGAACGTCCGGAGGTAGAAGAAAAGGGCAGCAAAACCTATTCTGTCGACGGCAAAATGCTGTTGGAGGATGTCAACGATACCTTTGAGCTGGCCTTGGATACTGAAAACTGTGATACTATCGGCGGCTGGGTTTATTCTCAGCTTGATTATCCGCCTAAGGTGGGGCAGAAGGTACAGACACCTGCTGCTGCCTTTACGGTAGAGGAAATTGACAAGATGCGTATTGTGCGTGTCGGCATTCAGCTTTTGCACGAGCCGGAAAAGATTCACGAGGAGCTTCAGGAAGAACACCTGGAGGATGTAAAATAATATCTGCATAAAAAAAGAGAGCACGCTGAGATTGATTTCTCAGCGTGCTCTTTAGCGTTGTGCTTATAAATCGTGGAATTTCATACCGATGTTGCTGTGACGCAGGAAGTTAAGAGTTACCTCAGGGAAGGAGGCATAGCTTAAAACGTCTTCAATCGGTGCGTTGGGGAAGCCTTCCTCAGCCAGCTTTTCGCGCAGCTTTTTCATCTGCGGCGGAATATCGTCGGCGGGACGGTGGTCGATTTGCGGTGCGTCACCGATGGCCAGGCGTTTAACCTCAGGGTCAATCGGTCCCGGAGTACGGCCGTATTTGCCAAGGATTAAGTCCTTAACCTCGCGGGGAATCATCTTGTAGCGTCCGAGTGCAACGTTCAATACGGACATAGAACCGACAATCTGGCTTGTAGGAGTAACCAGCGGCGGATAACCGAGCTCTGCACGCACGCGCGGCATTTCCTCAAGCAGCTGCGGATATTTGTCGGCAACGCCCATTTCCTTCATCTGGTTCAGCAGGTTGGAAAGCATACCGCCCGGAATCTGGAAGGTGAGCACCTTGGGATCGATGGGGATGTTGGCGTTCAGGTTGAAATCATGGATAAGGTTCTTGCGTACATCCTTGAAATAATCAGCTAAAGCATTGAGCTCAGCAAGGTTGATGCCTGTATCGTAGGGAGTTCCCTCCAGCGTTGCTACCAGAGATTCGGTGCAGGGCTGGCTGGTAGATTCGGAGAACGGAGAAAGTGCGGTATCAATCATGTCCGCACCGGCTTCAACAGCCTTCAGGTAGGTCATATCGCCCATACCGCTGGTGAAGTGTGTGTGCAGGTCTATAGGCAAGTCAAGCTCTGCCTTCAGGCTGCGGATAAGGCTTTCGGCAGCGTAGGGACGCAGCAGGCCTGCCATATCCTTAATGCAGATGGAATCTGCGCCCATCTGCGCCAGTTCCTTACCTAATTGAACAAAGTCCTTGTCCTGATGGTAGGGGCTGATGGTATATACAATGCAACCCTGAACATGTGCGCCTGCTTCCTTAGCGGCACGCATTGCGCATTCCAGGTTGCGGGTATCATTAAGAGCATCGAAAATACGGATGATGGATACGCCGTTATCAACAGAGCGGTTCACAAATTCGCGTACAACGTCATCGGCATAATGGTTATAACCCAAAATGTTCTGACCACGCAGCAGCATTTGAATCGGGGTTTTGCGCAGGTGCTTTTTGAGCGTGCGCAGACGTTGCCAGGGATCCTCGTTAAGGAAGCGCAGGCAGGAGTCAAAGGTGGCGCCGCCCCAGGCCTCCAAAGCATAGTAGCCGGCGTTATCCAGCTGTTCCAGTGCCGGCAGCATGTCGCTGATGCGCATTCTGGTGGCAGCAAGAGACTGGTGGCCGTCGCGCAGGACGGTTTCAACTATTTTTACAGGTTTCTTCTCCATGGCAGTACTCCTTTTATTAGTATAGTTAGTTAATTAAAGCTGATTTATAGCTATAATTATTATAGCATAAATCGGTATTCATGTATACAGTATACGGAAAGTCTGAAAATAAAAAATGGTGGCCACACTTGGTGACCACCATAAAAGTTAATCAGTTACGCGGAGTAGGCTGGTTGCTGACAACAGGCTTGCCCATGATTTCGTTAACGCGATCCTTCATGCTGCGTTTCTTTTTAGTGGGCTGGCTGCTTACTACAGGTGCCTGGTTGGTATTACCATCAGTTGTTACTGTAGCGGGAGCCTGTTTGTCCTTATCCTTATCTTTATCCTTGTCTTTATCTTTGTCCTTATCATCCTGCTTGATTTCCGGTTCCGGCGGAACAGCTACGCCCGGATTGCTGAAGCCGGTGCGCGGAGTGGAGGCCAGAGCGTTGACCATGAAATCATGCCAGATAGAAAGCGGAGCGCCGCTGCCGTACATACGGTTCATAGATTTGTTGTTATCATCGCCAACCCATACGGCAGTACTGAGGTCGGGAGTGTAACCAACGAACCAAGCATCAATGTAGGTATCGGTAGTACCGGTTTTACCTGCTGCCGGACGGCCGATTCCCATGCCGCCTGCAGTGCCGCTGATAAGAACATCCTGCAGCATATTAGTAGTCAGGTATGCTGCTTCGGCATCAATAACACGTTTGGGTTCAGGCTTAGCTTCGTACAGAACCTTACCCTCACGGTCAACAATCTTCAGCAGAGCAATAGGCTTGCAATACATACCATTGCTTGCCAGAACGCCGTAGGCTGCAGCCATTTCCAAGGGATTAACGCCCTTGCTGAGACCGCCGAGTGCCATAGCGAGGTTTGCATCGCTGTAGGCGCCGGAATCAACCAGAGTAGTAATACCCATTTTTTCGGCATTGTTAATAATTTTGCTTACACCAACCTCTTGGGCCAGCTTAACGGTAGGCACGTTCATAGAACGTACCAGAGCAGTACGCAGGCTTACCTTACCATGCCATGCTCTGTCGGAGTTCTGCGGTTTCCAGCCGGGAGAGAATTCTTCTTCCTTATCTTCAATAACGATGGCCGGAGAATAACCGTTCTGCATTGCGGTCAGATAGACAAAAGGCTTGAAGGCAGAACCGGGCTGACGTACTGCAAGAGTAGCACGGTTGAACTTATCCTGGCCGCGGCCGCCGATCATAGCTTTAACATAACCGTTATGCGGGTCAACGGCAACCAGAGCCATTTGCGGCTGAGTCAGCTTTTTGCCGTCTGTATAATAGCCCGGCAGATGCTTCATAGCATTTTCAGCAGCCTTTTGCATATCCGGGTCTAAAGTGGTGTAAATCTTAAGACCGCCCTTATAGAGAGCGTCTGCACCAACCTCTTCGATAACCTTTTGGGTAATCATATCGAAGAAATAGGAGCGGGGATCGGAATTGGTTTTATGTGTTGTGCTGAAGACAAGCTTTTCTGCTTTGGCAGCATTACCGTCGGCAGCAGAGATAAAACCGTATTTGACCATCTGGTCGATAACAAGCTCCTGACGTTTTTTACTTTCCTGCGGATTTTCAAAAGGATTAAAGTAGTTAGGGCTTTTGGGAATAGCTGCCAGAGTAGCAGCTTCAGCGATATCCAGATTCTGAACATGCTTATTGAAGTAATACATGGAAGCACTTTCAATACCGTATGCACCCTGACCGAAATAAATCTGGTTCAGATACATAGTGAGGATTTCATCCTTAGTATATTTGTGCTCCAGCTCCTTGGCAATAAAAGCTTCCTTAATTTTACGGATGATGGAACGTTCCTGAGTAAGGAAAGCATTCTTTGCCAGCTGTTGGGTAATGGTACTGCCGCCCTGTACTTCGTGACCGCTTAATGTAGAAAGCAGAGCACGTGCTGTGCCGCGGTAGTCAATACCACCGTGTTCATAGAAGCGATTATCTTCAATAGCAATAAAGGCACGCTGCACATGCTTAGGAATCTTATCAATAGTAACAGGTACTCTGCGTTCTTCCGAAAGCGTAGTATAGATTGCGTTACCATTGATATCGTAGAACTGTGAAGCAGCGTCCGGAATCAGTGTTTCATCCATATTAGGAGGTGCAAAAAGACTGGAGAAGCCATAAAGCACTGACGCTCCCATTATAATGAGGCAAACAACACTGATGACAATGAATTTTAGTACTTTAAACATTTTCTACCTCTTCTTCATTATATTGACTGCGCAGCCAATACCAAAGGCTGCAAATAGAAGTCATCTTATTATAGCATTTTCAGACAACTTTGTCATAGAATTATTGAAAACTCAGCGTATTTATTTTAAAGGAAAGTATGTAAAAGCATGCTCCGGAAGGATATGTATTGAATCGGCAGCTTGCGGATAATGAAGATAGAAGAAAAAACCTACATGATTTTAAGAAAAAAATCTGCGGAACAAAGAAAAATTTCACTGATTTTCGGCGGTTTTTATGGAAAAAACAGCTGAAAATGCTACTTTTTTTGAGATTTTTTGAAGAAATTTTAAGGCCGATAAAAGCGATAATCAAGCATGTTTCTTTTTCCACTAATCCTGGTGTTTCACGAAAAAATCTTAAAAAAGTGCCGAAAAAAGTGTTGACATAACCTAGGGCACGTGGTATTATATACAAGTCGACGCGATACGGCAACAAAACAAAAGCCAAAATCGCTAGGCACTGAACCTTGAAAACTGAACATAAACCTAGAAAAAAGCGAATGTGCGGGTCGAGCG
>OIZO01001438.1_pt1 | contig 12127 bp, 9 predicted proteins | sample 1588551 | NCBI WGS metagenome assembly OIZO01 (sample SAMN03283271) | human gut metagenome | biome: human-associated habitat; material: feces | host: Homo sapiens | place: Peru | collected 2012 | reverse complement strand
ATCTTTTCAGCTTTGTAGCTTTACGATATTCAAATGCTCTTCCCATTGGAATAAATTTTAAAAATGTTTATCGTTTTGTTTAAAATATTATCTTAACTCTGCATTGAGTTTGCCTGTCAGGTTGGCAATCAACTTCTTCATGATTGCATCTATCTGCTTGTCATTCAAAGTCTTTTCTTCATCCTGAAGAATGAAGTTGACAGCATAACTCTTCTTGCCAGCTGGCAAGTTCTTGCCTTCATAGACATCGAAGAGAACAACACTCTTCAGAAGTTTCTTCTCTGTCTGACGGGCAATTTGCTCAATCTGCTCAAACTGTACACTCTTATCTACCAAGAGAGCCAGGTCGCGGCTTACTGAAGGATACTTGCTGATATCAGTATAGGTGAGGTTCACCTTCTTGATGGCCTTCATCAGGTTGTCCCAATGTACATCAGCATAGAATACATCCTGCTCAATATCAAAAGCCTTCTTCAACTTGAGACTCAAGATACCCAACTCTACCAATACCTTACCTGCACGTGTCTCATACTGTACACCCTTAGAGAAGATATTGTTGTCGCTATGCTTAATCACAATGTTATTGGCAGGCATGCCGACACGACGAAGGATATTCTCTACCACAGCCTTCAACTCGTAAATGCTACTCTGCTCATCTGCATGAGCCCAGTTGCCCTCCACACGCTTACCGGTAATGAAAAGAGAAATATGACCCTCCTGAGTATAACCCTTGATAGGATTCTCAGCATCCCACTTCTCCTTATTATATATATAGGTGTTACCAACCTCGAAGAACTTCAGATTCTGACTCTTGTGATTGATGTTGCGAGAAACACTCTCCAAACCGCCAAAGAGCATAGTCTGACGCATCACACCGAGATCAGTACTCAACGGGTTCATGATCTTAACAGTATGCTCATCAGGATAAGCATTGAGTTCCAAATCAGTATAATAGCTTGCCTTGGTAAGAGAGTTGTTCAGGATTTCCATGAAACCTTCACCCACCAACTGCTCTGCTACGATATTCTGAGTATGATAATGCTTGTCTTCCTCTCCTTGAACAGTCAAAGAACTCTTCAACTGGGTAGGAATTTCCACATTATTATAACCATAGATACGGAGAATATCCTCTACTACATCACAAGGACGCTGAACATCTACACGGAATGGAGGAACAAGGAGATCGATACCTTCAGCATCCTCCTTCACAATCTTCATCTCTAAGGATGTAGCAATGTTCTTGATAGTCTCCACGCCGATTTCCTTACCGATGAGACGATGAGCGTACTCATAGTTCAAGCGAACAGGGAAATCCTGAATAGGCTCTGGATAAACATCCTTAATCTGCATGGAAATCTTACCACCTGCGAGTTGCTTGCAGAGAATAGCAGCCTGCTGCAATGCATAAATCTGTCCGTTTGGATCAACACCACGCTCAAAACGATAGCTGGCATCAGTACTCAAACCATGACGACGTGCACTCTTGCGAATCCAGGTTGGATGGAAATAAGCACTCTCCAGAACTACATTCTTGGTGGTCTCGTATGTACCAGAACCCTTACCGCCAAAGATACCTGCGATACACATTGGTTCTTCTGCATTGCAGATGCTCAAATCATGCTCACCAAGTGTGTGCTCCTCACCATCGAGGGTAACAAACTTAGTTCCTTCTGGCTGGGTACGAACAACAATCTTATGACCGGTTACCATGTCTGCATCAAAACAGTGCAATGGCTGACCGTATGCCATCATGATATAGTTGGTAATATCCACAATATTGTTGATTGGGCGCAAGCCGATGATATTCAACTTATCCTGCAACCACTTTGGACTTTCCTTTACTTCACAATCTGTGATACTTACACATGCATAACGCTTGCAGGCGTCAGTATTCTGAATCTCTACGTCAATAGGAAGATCCTCATTATCTACGACAAACTCATCGCAAGAAGGACGATGAAGACTGGTCTGATAACCATTCTGCTTCAACCAAGCATAGAGGTCGCGGGCAACACCCCAGTGCCCCAGTGCATCTGCACGATTGGCAGTGATATCAATCTCAATCAGCCAATCGCTCTCAAGATGATAATACTCAGCAGCAGGCTGACCTACTGGAGCATCCTCTGGGAGAACAATAATACCAGCGTGGTCTGTACCCACACCAATCTCATCCTCAGCACAAATCATACCAAGGCTCTCCACTCCACGGAGCTTGCTTCTCTTGATAGTAAAACTCTGGTCACCATCGTAAAGTACACAACCTAAGTCTGCAACGATAACCTTCTGACCTGCTGCAACATTTGGCGCACCACAGACAATCTGCTGAGGTTCACCCTTGCCCAGGTCAACAGTTGTTACATGAAGATGATCACTGTTAGGATGCATCTCGCATGTCAACACTTTACCCACGTAAAGACCTTTCAGTCCACCTTTGATAGACTGAACTTCTTCCAAAGCGTCAACTTCCAGACCGCAAGAAGTCAGCGCGTCCGCAACTTCCTGAGGAGTCAAGTCGAAATCGACGTATTCTTTAAGCCATTTGTAAGAAACGTTCATTATAATGATTTTATTTGTATTCTCAAAATTCACATCGAAGCACCTCCCGCACTTCGACTTTTTATGATTTTCTCTAAAACTTTGCAAAAATACAAAAAAAAACAGACTTAGACGAAAAAATATTCGTATATTTGCACTTATTAAAAGTTTAATGCGATTTTTCCAGCGAAAACAGAAACTTTTTCATTTGGAAGATAGATTTCAAAGCAAAATAACATGCGAAAAAAAGTGTCCCCACAGATAACACCCCTGATGCACATCAGCATCTTCCTAACCATTGGAATTCTCATCGCAAAGATGGGATACGGCTATATTGACACCATCTATTGGCTGGTGGCTGCACTTCTTTCATGGGGCATTTCATTCTATCTTCTCAAATGCTCTGCATCGACAATAAACGCCCAATGCCTTTCCCTGATTTTCTGCGTATTCTGTATGGGAGGAGTCCTGACTTCTCACCAGATGGATAAGAAACAGGATAAACCGCAAATCATCACAGAAGAAAACCTTTCATCATTTGACAAAACCATGTTAGCCACTCAAGAATGCAGAAACACAATTCAAAAACATTTGCGAAGCCTCAACATTCAGGAACAGGACTTCGCCATCGTCTCTGCCATGACCCTCGGAGACAAAACCTCATTGACTAAAGAAACTAAGGATATCTATTCCATATCAGGAGCCAGCCATATACTGGCTGTCAGCGGATTACATATCGGAATTATTTTCCAACTATTCATTCTATTGTTAGGAGGACGAAGACGCAGTATCCCTACCATCATACTTTCCATCACTGCCATTTGGGCTTATGTCATCTTCATCGGAATGCCTGCCAGTGCTATACGTTCTGCTACCATGATCAGCATCTGCTGTTTTGCCATGCTTTCCCATCGTAAAGCACTGTCTATCAACAATCTCGCATTTGCCTATGTTATCATGCTCATTTACAACCCGCTCTACTTATTCGACATCAGTTTCCAAATGTCGTTTATGGCAGTTTATTCGATACTATTATTCTACCAGCCTCTTGAAGGTCTATGCAGTACCCGTCATTTTTATACCCGATGGCCCTGGAGTATGCTCTGCATTTCCATAGCCGCTCAAATCGGCACCATGCCACTCATCACCTATTACTTTGGTCGCATCTCATGCTATGCCCTTTTCACCGGTTTCATAGCCATTCCAGCAGCTACAGTAATCCTTTGGTTATCTGCCGCTATTCTCCTGCTTTCTCTTCTTACTCATATACCCCTGATGAGCTTACTGTCAGAACCGCTTCTACACTTTGCAGCAAGTGGACTCATCAGTATCACTCAAGCAACGAATACGGCTCTGAAACTCACAACCATGCTGCCAGGAGCAAGCATTGATGGGATAAAAATAAATATCCCACAATTATGCCTCATCTACTTCTGCATAATCGTGGGATACATATTTATTAGGAAGACAAGGTATTATTCAAAAACCTCATCAATTCCATTTTCAGTAAAATCATCCTCTTCTGTCTTATGACCACAAGGATTATAATCTTCCGGAAGATCAAACTTTGCCATTGGATCTATACCTAATGACCTGTCAGCATATACCTTCTTCATGAAGATAGCCCATATAGGAAGCGCCATCGTAGCACCTTGTCCCATCTGTCCTCTATCAAAATGGATGTCACGGTCTTCACCGCCCACCCAACAGCCGCTAACCAACTGTGGAGTGAAACCGATAAACCAACCATCACTATTATTGTTGGTTGTACCAGTCTTGGCGCCTATCTGTCCCTGGAAATTATAACGATAGCGCAAACGTCCAGCAGTACCATTATCTACTACCCCCATCAGCATCGTAAGCATCTTCATGGCGTTGGCAGCACCAATCACTTCATTCATTCGAGGTTGGAAAGTGGCAATGGTATTTCCTTCATTGTCTTCTATTCGACTCACAAACATAGGTGCTGTACGGATACCATGATTGGCAAATACCGTATAGGCACTCACCATCTCACTCACACTCACTTCACAAGGACCGAGACAGAGACTCATGGATGGATGAATATCTGGATTATGAATACCGAAGTCATGGAGAATCTGAACAAACTGGTTTGGATTCAACTTACTCATTAGATAAGCACTGATCCAGTTGTTACTCTGCGCCAGTCCCCACTTCAAAGGAACCATCTGTCCATAACGGGCATGACTCACGTTACGTGGAGTCCAAGGTCTTCCGCCAACCATATATGTCTGCTGACGGTTAGGAGCATAATCACAAGGTGTGAATCCATTCTCCATAGCTAAGCTATAGAGGAAAGGTTTGATGGTGGAACCCACCTGTCTCCTACCTAAGCTTACCATATCATACATGAAGTGAGGATAATCCAAACCGCCCACATAAGCCTTGACAGCTCCTGTTTTCGGATCCATACTCATAAAACCGCTACGCAGGAAGCCTTTGTAATATCTGATGGAATCGAGCGGACTCATCAAGGTATCAATATCTCCATGATAAGTGAACACCGTCATTTCTATTTTCTTACGGAAAGCCTCTTTGATTTCCTCAGGCGTGCATCCCGCAGCTTTCATCGTACGCCAGCGCTCACTCTGGGTGATAGAACGATTCAGAATATTACGAATCTGCTGAGGAGTCAACTTATCAGAATAAGGAGAACTTGGCTTTGGCTTATTTTCCTTATCAAAAGCTGGCTGAAGATAACGGGCAACATGCTGATAAACAGCCTCTTCTGCATATTTCTGCATACGACTATCTATGGTAGTAAACACCTTCAGTCCATCAGAATATACATTGTATGGCGAACCGTCTTTCTTGAAGTTTTTATTGCACCAGCCATAGAGAGGATCCGTATCCCAGGCAATGGAATCGGCAACAAACTGCACTTTGTTCCACGAAGGATAATCCGTACGAACAGGGCGTTTTGCCATCATGTACTGGCGCAAGAATTCCCTTAAATAAGTAGCCGTACCATCCTTATGATCAGTACGATGGAAGTTCAGCGTCAAAGGTTCACTTGAATAATTCTGATACTCAGCACGATCCATATATCCCGCCTTCACCATCTGCGAGAGAACGACATTACGACGCTCCTTAGCACGTTCTGGATAACGTACCGGATTGAAGAGCGATGGGTTCTTGCAAAGACCTATCAGAGTAGCAGCTTCGCACACCGTCAGATCCTTCGGTTCCTTATTAAAATAGGTATTAGCTGCCGTCTTGATACCGACAGCATTGTGCAAGAAATCAAAATAATTGAGATAGAGAGCAATAATCTCCTCTTTGGTATAATAACGTTCCAACTTGATGGCAATGACCCACTCTATTGGCTTCTGGAGCATTCGCTGAGCAGCACTTTGCGCAGTACTACTATACAACTGCTTAGCCAACTGCTGAGTAATGGTGGAACCACCTCCAGCATTAGCCTGTCCCAAAATACCACGCTTAATGATAGCACGACCCAGCGCTCTGAAGTCAATACCAGAGTGCTCATAAAATCGTTCATCCTCAGTAGCCACCAGAGCCTGAACCAGATAAGGTGACATTTTCTTATAAGGTATCACAATTCTGTTTTCCTTATTCAGATTCCATGTACCGATAACCTTACCGTCAGAAGAATATACCTGAGTCGCAAAGCGGTTGATCGGATTCTGCAAATCTTCAATATCCGGCATATAGCCAATCCAGCCAAACCAAATGGCAAAGAATCCAACAATTGCAGAAACAATACCTCCAGCAAGAAGCGCCCACAAAATATGTATGAAACGTTTTCTCATTACTAATTAAATTATATTTCAAATATCATTTCTTGATAATTTGTGCAAAATTACACAAAAAAAGTTGTTATGCAAAAGAAATCAAGGAAATTTTGCATATTCCAAATAAATTAGAAGTGCTATCATGCTGTTACTTAACCAAAGAGGTAAAAGAAAAAGCTTCTCTTGACATGTTTTTATATTCAAAGCGTCCTACTGGAGTATCAAAACAACGAGAATGCTTTAGTGTCATCGACTGGGTAGTATATACAGCTTCCGGGATTAAACTATAATAGCATAAAGCCGTCTGCATTGATACGTATGAAGGAGCATAAAGATGATTGGCTATCAGTTCTGTTGAAAGTGCAACACGAGACACATTTGGAGAGACCACATAAAGCCCCTTCTTGAGGCGGATAATCTTATGAGCCGCCTCAAGATTGCGCACTTTCTGATTTCCTGCTTCAATATTTGTAAACAACGAAGCTATTACCGAAGTACTGACTGGTATGTTACCTATATGTTCTAAATCCAATATCATGATGCAAAAATAGTAAAAATTAGAACAGAAAACTAACTTTTACTTGTTTTTCTGTTCTATTTTTAGCTATTTTAATAAAATAGCTTGGTACGTCAGTCGTATCAGAATTTGAAGAACATATCCAACCTTACCAAACATTTTTACGCCCTGAAGAATAAAAGCTGCCCTCTCATACCTGTAACAATTCATCCGCCATATGAAGAATCACATCGTGAAGTTCTATATTTTCTTTGAAATGTTGTGGCAAAGCATCATACCCTACTACAGTTCCAAGGATATTACCCAAAACGGCACCAGTAGAATCACTATCCCCACCATGATTGACAGCAGCAACTACCGCCTTTTCAAAATCGCCATAATACTTTACTATGCAATATACAGCAATGGCTAAGGTTTCTTCCGCTGTCCAGCCGCCACCAATATTCTCGATGTTTTCCACATCAGACAAGGAGTTATCCGCAAGTTTGATAGCCTTTTCTATCAAACTTTTCAACTCCCCTACATGTATATCATGCCCAGGAAACATGACATGCAATATAGCCAATCCATCATCCACATAGTTTTTAAAATCTGTCAAAGAACTTTCTTCCATTTCCATCAAATTATAGATGATGTAAGATTCCAAAGCCGATGGCAGAAAACCCAATGGATGCAGATGAGTTATCTCAGAAGCACTCGCAGCCAACTTCATGGCATCCGTGATAGACATTCTCTTATTAACGGCAGCAAACAAAGGGATAGGAGCTATACGCATGATACCTCCACACCCTTTGCTATTATTTTGCGGTTCCCAACCTTTGTATAATGAATACAGAGATTCCATACAAGTTTGTCCAGGAGCACGACGCTTATTCAACTCTGGGAGTTTGGCAATCCAACAATCCTTGTACTTACCCGATTTCTTGCCAATCTGAGTAAGATACCATTCGATGTAAGCCATACATATACCATACTGGTAGTTAGGATTGCTTTTATTTTTGGCTACATTCAACAATCCATTAGCAGTAAATAAAATCATCTGCGTATCATCAGAAATGACAGCTTTACCGTTATTGTCTTGGACATCCATACTCCATTGAGTCGTATCAAACTTCGTGATACCATGCTCCCCATAACGCTTCTGTATTCCCTCGAAAGAGTTGACAAATTCCACAGGATAGCCAAGGGCATCACCAATAGCTCCCCCAATGAGCGAGCCACGTATTTTATCTTGTAGTGACATAGAGTTTCGAGATTTATACATTTTTATCCATATTTTTCCATCAATAGACTTATCCTTCAGTTCCTGCGTTTTATCTCGTCGGTCATAACTTTCACGCAATTCCATAAGGATGCCACACAACTCAGCAGAAGTAAGTATCGTCTTATACGAATTACTCTCACCTGTAGAGTGAACAAGCGTCATCCCCCTCGTCTGCATCAACGCAGCACGGAAACGCTCACTTTGGTCAAACATCGCCTGATACGCCTGTCGTATCAGACTCTGAAATTCCTTGCCTTGGCGGTCGATGGCATGTCCTTTCCACCATACGATTTGGTCTGTCTGCCAAGAAGTAACGCTCATTTTTCGGGCATTACCTCCCTTCATACTGCATATCTGGCGTTGCTTGTCAAGGTCTTGCCTCTTCAACGATTGCAAGAAGCCCTCCATACTGCCACACACCATTCCGTCGAATCGGAATCCATTGCTGCACAGATTGCTCAACACATTCGAGGGGTAAAGACCATTCGAACGTATGTCCAAGGTATTCATCTCTGGATTGTACATATCAACCATACTGTCAGAATTTGAAGAGCATATCCAGCAATTCACCAAATGATTTCTTAGGAGATTTAAAGCCATCCATATTGTCCGTCGTGAACACCTGAAAGTTCGTATCACCACCCCAATAAATCATAGGAGCCAAGCCTTCCGTCAGCTTATCGTAGTTTGTACTGGAATCCATTTTCCTCAAAGCCTCCATCTTCTTCTCCAACTCCTTTTTAGACTTGGCAAACACGAAGTTCCAGTAATACCGATTCTCGGAAGCATAATCCTCATAATCGAAGCAAGGATAACGTTGTGAGTCATCATCCACATACACTCCCTCCTTCGCCTTTCCACTACCAGAATAGCGAATCACCTCATAAATATCCTCAAACTCCACACCGTAAACACGGATAGGAGAATTATAACGAACACATGCCATAACTCTATACCCTTAGTTCGTGTCGGGCACAACTTCAAAGTTTGTTGTTTGCATAATGCTTACAGGAGATTATCTTACTCTATGTCTTCTGTCGCTATCACATCATAAAAGCTGTCACCTCCCCAATAAATCATTGGAGCCAATGCCTCCGAAAACTTGTTGTAGTTGGTTTGAGGCGAGACACTCTTCAACTCTATGAGTTTTCTATCCAGTTCCTCTTTAGATCTTGCAAACACGATATTCCAAAAGAACCTGTCTTCTGATGCATAATCTTCGGAATTAAAGCAAGGATATAACTCGGCATCATTTCCGACAAAGACTCCATTTTTATCCAATCATTTTATAATAGTGATGTTGCAAATCATCAAAACCTATCAAACAAAAATAAAAAAACGAGACTTGGCTTTCGTTATTCCTAATCTCGCTCTTTCTTACTATCTTACCATCTTACTATCTTACCAACGTCAGTCCCTTGTAATCTTGAAGCCCAATTTTAGTAACCAAGCATTCCTTAAAATGCTGCGTTCCAATACAGACTTGCATCACCACCATACTCCTCAGTAAGCAATGCCATGAATAGTGCAAAATCATGTTTGTCATCATCACATTTATACTGCTCTGGATAACGGTTAACGGTGAGGTCGGTGATTTTATATCCATCATCGACTTTCTCGTACTTGGCCACATAGATACAGAATCCAGTCCAGCTTCGGTAGTAACGGATAGTGTTATCGTCACAATACATAAACCAATGGTCTTCCATGGCATCTGGGATGTGACCGTATTTTACACATTCCATTGCATTCTCAGGAAGGATGACACCAACAGGGATTGTGGTGTGCTGTTCTGGCATTGGCATGATAGTCCAGCTGTCCTTCGTAGCGACAACTGTTTTGACAGGAATAGGATTCTCTCCATTGAAGCGTTTTGCAGAATTTCCAGCACCCATTTTCCACATCATCAATGCCTTCAGCACCTCTGGGGACGGATCACTTTTCTTGTTTCCCGTCTCTGCAAATTCATCCGCAAATGGTTTGTAATTACCTTCGGGGTTTTGCGCCTGATGAGTATTGTGGTCATCGAGGATGGCAAAGCTGATGAGACGATACTTGTTCTTGAACTCAGGTTCTTCAAACACCTCATGGAACAGTTTGGCAATATGTGATGGAGGATTACGATAGGCTCCACATCCCAATGCTCCCAGCACGAGGGAATCATGACCATGTCGAAGACCTATGCGTAGTATTGTACGCATTTTGTTCTTCGTCCCTTCTATCAAATCGTCTGCAATATGTGTGGCATCCTTTATTTTTGGACGGTTCATACCAGCAACAGAAATGAAAGATAGGCATTCTGGTGATTCCATCAGTTTATAGCCGTGTTGCTCATCCTCGCGGAATAGCAGGGCGTCAGGCGTATAGATGCCTCCAAAATTACGATCCAGAGGGTAACGCTCACCTGTACTGACTGGTGTAATATACTTCTTGTACCAAACGTGATTGATAAAGTATTCTGTAAACTGATATAGCGAACGGAACAGATTGGTACGACGGAATAATGATTCTTCCTGTGCGCCAGCCCCCAGCATTACACCGCCACCCGGATGTCTTCGACTCGCCATGTTCAGGATAGCAGGATTATAACCTTCTCGACAAAGGCGAACGCCTTCTTCGAGACAATCTACATTACGAACTATAATCTTTGTTTCTTCCTCATTAGTAGGAATGTTATCTACACGAAACTCATTCTTGTAGAACTTCGTTTCATGTTCCATGCGAGTAATGGTAGGAAATGTTACACGTTTGCCATCTTCTGTTGTATAGTACCCTTGGTTGACAATCTCTATCGTACTACGATATTCCTGTGCACGGAGTTCCTTGACTTTGTAATATGCAATACGATCTCCCTTAGAAGCCTTCTTCATTAGAGGTTCGTAGGTTGAAATAAAGTCTGTGGAGTTCCAAGTCGTTTTATTCGCATCGGGAGTTGTTGGAGTAGCCACAAGGTTCTCAACAAATTCCTTTGGCAAGATTACATTTTCTAAATCAAAGGCATCTTCAAACAGTGGTGCGATCTCTTCATCACGGAATCCTGCAATGCCACAGCCGATTCTTGTTACAAGAAACGTCAGTGTTGTATTCTGCTTCGCAAACTGAATAAAGGCATCTACGTATGGTCTGATGGTTTCAACTCCACCCTGCATAGTAGGAATAGCATAGCTTCTTCCTTGTATGCCAGTGCCTAATCCCCATACCGCACCAAAGCGGTTATAGGCAAGCTTTGCTGCTCCACCACCATGTGAACCTTCAAGGTTGCTGCCAAATACGAATATCTCATTCTCCTTCAACTCGGAGATTCGATCTGGTGTATATCTTCTATTGTACTTTTTCATAACGAATTCCCTATCCGTGTCGGGAACAACTTTTATTGTTATTTCTTTCTATTCATCAACCATTCTATCAGTTGGTTCACTTCCTTGCTCAACATTCCAGCAGTTGCCGGAAGTTTATGGGGACGAATGACAACCATCCCGATGGAACATTTTGGGTTATCAGCAGGAAAACAGCCCACAAACGTAAATTCCCTTATTTCCGCAACACTATAATTTAATATTTTTTATAAGCACCTGAGCAACAAAAAGTTGCTCAGGATTTTGCCATGTCAGAAATTTCACTTATCTTAGTGTTGCAAAATAAAAACAAACAAAATTCTGAATGGCATGGCAAAAATACAAATAAAATCCGAGAAACTCACTCCTTTTGGGGGAATTTTTTCTATTATGGAGCAATTTGATGCTCTTTTAGCTCAAACCATAGATTCCACCTTGGGATTGAGATGCACTATGTTTGGTTATCAATATAGCGAGATTCTACGCTCTCTGATGTGCGTATATCTTTGTGGTGGCTCATGTATTGAGGATGTTACAACTCACCTGATGAAACATTTGTCTCTTCATCCAACTCTTCGCACTTGCAGCGCAGACACCATATTACGTGCTATCGAAGAACTGACTTTTAAGAGCATCACCTATAAGTCTGCTTCTGGCAAATCCTATGATTTCAATACTGCAGACAAGATGAACTGCTTAC
>OIZO01001428.1_pt1 | contig 12231 bp, 14 predicted proteins | sample 1588551 | NCBI WGS metagenome assembly OIZO01 (sample SAMN03283271) | human gut metagenome | biome: human-associated habitat; material: feces | host: Homo sapiens | place: Peru | collected 2012 | reverse complement strand
CCACCAGCTCCTGCATAGCCGGATCATCCCGAACACCATAGGGATTCAGCGGGTGCGGATGCAAATTTTCCAGGGGCATACGGTAGATGATGCCCAGGGTGGCAAGTGGCTTCTTAGACATAAAAGATACCTCCTCTGTTTTATTTTAGGTATGAAAAAAGCCTCCTTTCTGGAGACTTTCCTAATTCCTATTGATATATTTGGGTGATTAGACTATAATGAATATGGTCGATTCGAAAAATGGTGCGATGAAGTATTACAAGTTAGGCTTTTGAGGGTAGGGAAAAAGAGAAATGATTAGATGTGTAATATGCAGTTTGTGCGGAGCCAAGGTTCAGTACGATGATCGTTCTGTTTGTGAAGGAAACCGTGAAAAAGAAGATGTAGATTGTCCTAAGTGCGGCAATCTTCTTTGCCGAGTTTATACAGACTTGATTCCCATTGCTTGGATTGCTGAAGAGGGGGAAGAACATACTGCTAAATGAGATAGCTTTAATTTGCCTTCTAACTTAGCTGTATTTACCTCATAGGGCTAGCCGACGCAAGTGTTGTGCTTCGATATTTGAATTTTCCCTTGACGAATGGTTTGGAAAAGACCCGAAGCAATGAACCCGTCAGCCAAAAGAGTGGTTTCAACAGTGGGGAGCGGTTCAGATTACCTAAACGACGGGATTTTTTCAATAGATGTTGAGGCAAGCATGGTTGTACCACGGAATGAGTATAAGGAAAGGGTGAGTACATCGGATGAACGCAATAAACCTGTATGCACTGACGCGCTTTGATAGTATTGACAAGTTTTATAGTTATGACCAGTTTGTATCCTCGCGAACAAAACAATTACACCACGATGAGCGGGAGATGTCATCACTATTAAGTTTCTCAAATTTACTGTTTACTAATTCAGTCAATCCCCTTATACAAAGCGGTTACTATTTCTCTTATACCATTCCTCAAATTTCAAAAGAATTTGATCTGCTGCGAATATCTGAAAACTCTGTTATCAATATTGAACTTAAGAGTGAAATGATCGCAGAAGAAAAAATATTAAAGCAATTATGCCAAAATAAGTACTATTTATCCCATTTAGGAAAGAAAGTATTTTTGTATTGTTATGTCCATGCGACTCAACAGATTTTTAAATTAGATGTCTTCGGATCACTTGTTGCTACTTCCATAACAGAGATAGCCAGCAACTTGGGAGCTCAGACAAAAGTTTATACATCTGACATAGCCCAGTTATTCCGCGTTGCTGACTATCTTGTTTCCCCCATTAATACGCCAGATAAATTTCTTGCTGGGGAGTATTTTTTGACTTCACAACAAGAGAAGTTCGAAAAACAGTTCTTTGAAAAGGTTGCGCAGAAAGAGGGGCCAGCTTTTTTTGCACTCTCCGGTAATGCGGGTACCGGAAAGACATTGCTTTTATATGATCTTGCAGTAAAATGTAGTAAATACGGGCAATGCTGCGTTATCCATTGCGGAATACTTTGCGAATCACATCAATACTTAAGTACAAAACTACAAAATTTGCAACTGGTTCCAATTAAGGATATCAATGACCAATATGATTTTTCAAGGTATTCGTATGTGTTTGCTGATGAGAGTCAGCGTATTCGGAAAAGGCAACTTGATATTATTACTTCGGCAACAAGACGCTATGGTTTAACTACGATATTTTCATATGATGCAGTCCAAACGCTGTCTAGTAGAGAAGAGAACGATGCCATCCCTCAGCAGATTGAAACACTTCCTTTAAGCGCCCGATTTATTCTGTCAGATAAGATACGTACAAATAAAGAACTTGTATCATTTATCCGAAGGTTGAACAGGCTTTCACATCCTGATGTTCTATCCCAATATCCTTCTGTTTCTCTCGCATATGCTAATAACCAAGCAGAGGCGATACAATTAATCCGGTATTATCAGGCTGTTGGATATACATTCATCAACTTCACTGGTTCAAACTATAAAACGACGGCTTTCGACGTTTATTGTGGAGATATCAACACACATCGTGTGATTGGACATGAATATGACAATGTCCTAATGGTGCTGGATAAAACTTTTTACTACAATGAAAATGGGGAAATTAGAGGAAGAGAACACCCAAATACGAACTATATTTACACTAGGATGCTGCTACAGGGCCTAACACGAGTGCGGGAAAAACTCGCATTGGTTGTCGTAGACAATACAGACCTGTTTGACAATCTATTTCACATTGTACACGCATAATACTGGAAAAACGTAATCATTGGTCCTTTTCACTTGCAGGTTGCGTAAATTCACAGATATAAAGTGTTGCCTTGACGTGGGAGAATGTCTATCAAATTCTGCAGCTCAAATGTCAGATGTAAATGAAGGACATGGACAGAAGTTTTATCCATCATGAAAACTAAGCTGTGGTAACTGTTGAATTACTTTCTTGCTAACGCATTGCACAATATTAGCAAGAAGAGAGTAATCATCTAACAGCCAGCGAAAAGCTTGATTTTTTTCGGCAAAACAACAGGATGGGCTATAAGTTGACAAGGTGCTTTTCTAAGAGAATATACGAATTTGTTGAGCACCCTGATTTTCGCTTACTGTACCTGCCGTGCGGCGCTTCGATGCTCAAATTTTCCCTTATTTTTCCCTTACGGGGGTAAAACATGGTAGTAACTAGGGGCAAAATATAGCATATAAAAGTTCTGAAAACACATGAAATATCAGGTAAATACACAGTTTAACAGGCGATAACATAAAGATGAGTCAGTTCAAGTCCTTGTGCCCCTGCCAAGATCACCGAACAGGTTTTGTTCGGTGATCTTCTTTTTTATATTGCTTTTGATTGCTTTTACCCCACAAAAAGTTCCATTTTCGCCCACCCAATTTTTCGCTGTTTTGTGTTTTCCCTTATTTTTTCCCTTATTGGGAAGAACTTGTTTCCCTTATGGATTCGTAGAATTTCTGCATTCTTGTAGCGCTGTCCCGCTTCATTTTCTCTGTTACATGGCCGTAAACATCCAGCGTAAAAGCCGCTGTGGCATGACCTAAGTTGGCCTGCACAGTCTTGATGTCATCCCCGGCTTGCAGTGAACTGACTGCGAAACTGTGACGCAGGTCATGAAACCGAGCCTCTGGAATACCTACTCGTTGAACCACAGACTTAAAGTGTTTGACTACCGTTCGCCTTACAAGGTGTTTTCCAAGGGCATCCGTAAAAACCAGGTCATAGGGATTGTCCCAGGCATCTCCGGCTTCGGCGCTGGCAAAGCGCTGATTGCGCCACTCCTGTTGAAGCGCTTCCATTACAATGGGGGCTGGAGTAATCGTCCTCCCCTTTCCACTTTTCGGTGTACAGAAGAAGTATTCCCCGTCTTTGCATTGTAATTGCTGCTTCACATAGATGACACTGTTTTTGAAATCTACATTGGACCATGGAAGCCCTAAAAGCTCTCCTTGACGCATTCCCGTAAAGATCGCCACAGTGAATAGGTTGCTGTAGCTGTCCTTATCCGCTTCTTTGAGAAACGATGCGATCTCATTGGGCTCCAAAGGCTTGATCTCTGGCTTTTGAACTTTGGGCAGGACACAAGCTGCTGTGGGATTCTGTGAAATATAGCCGTTGGCGATTGCCTGTTGGAGCGCCTTATGAAGAACGCCGTGGACATTTTTAATTGTCTTGGCCGCCAAAGGAGTTCCATTTTTATCGCTCATGGTATTGTAGAACCTCTGAATCATGTACGGCTCCAACCCGTCCAATCGAACAGCGCCCAAAGCAGGTTTGATGTGCGCATTGATATGGTTGTTGTAATCCTTGATCGTCAGTGGCTTTACACCGCAGAGGTATTCTGCCTTCCAGATGTTCAACCATTCACCAAGGGTCATTTTACATGGAGCGGTATAAGTACCGGCGGCGATAGAGGATGTTGCCGTCTGAAGCTTCTGACGGACTTCCTTTTGCGTTTTACCGGAGATGGAACGCTGAACCTGTTTTCCCGTTCCGGGGTCAAAGCCGACGGTGTAGCGAGCTTCCCAGAACGTATATTCCTTTCCGTTTCGTGTAACCGTCTTTTTACGAATCGTGCCGATTCCTGCGGCGCTTTTTCCTGTGTTGCTTCGCGGCATGATAAAATCCTCCTTTCGCCGCACAGCAGGTACGGCTAGATAGTATCAGGAAAGCTCTCAAAAAGCAATGATGTCAAACGTACTACAGGCATCGGGAAATATATTCTGTAACGGCTTCCCTGGGAATACGATATTTCCGGCCAATGCGAATACTACGAATCTGTCCGGTGCGGACAAGACAATATGCCGTGTTTCTTCCGATAGAAAGCAGCGGCATCAAATCCTCAACGCAGAGCAACAGGGATGCTTTCTCGTATTGCAAAATCTTTTCCAACGTGATCACTCCTTATTTGATATTTCCATGATTCAAAATCACATGAATGCGCTGCTGGATTGCTCCCGCAGCGCATGGTATCTGACTTTGAATGCCCGATTTCCTATACGATTTATGTTTACATAACTATTGAAAAAGGGCACACTAAGACATCTATCTAAATTCCAACCAATTTGCCACGCTTCCCGGTTGGAGGGTATGATATAAGCCGCCTTTGGTAAGGCTGTCATAACTCTGCAAGTACCGCTGCTGTCAAGCTGGCGTGTACCGCAGGGCTGCCCCCTAGTCCATGGGAGTGCGTGAGCAAGTTCCATTTCACCACAGTAAAAGAGGATACCCCAGATACCAGTTGGAGCCGTTCGGTTCGTAGATCGCTCTTAGGGACTTCTGGGATGAATCTCAGAAGCCCCTTGTCATGGCGGCGAACCGGCAATCTCTTACAGGGTGTGTGTACTTATATCATCTTGTATTCAGGTTTCAAGATACAGAGAAGGGAGTTGTGAACTTGTCCCTTCACCTATCGCCGATTTGATGGCATTTTGTCTATGCTTTTTTCAGTTTGCAAACAATCTTTTTTTCGGCAGCTGCAAGGGATTGGGAAATTGCCTGATGACAGGTACCCTCCATTTTAGCGATCTCGTAGGTATCTTTTCCTTCTCCGTAATACAGCAGCATTCTTCTAAACTGGGTTTCTGTAAGAACAGAATGCACTTGGAGCAGCAATGCAAACTGTGTGGTCTTCCAAATACGGTGATTTTCTTCCTCTAACTGAACATCCTCAATACCGAAGGAGGCAGGCAGCGCAAAATCGAGGTCATCTAGGCTTACTGTGTGGTTGGAATGGATATGCTCTTTCTTCTCTTCGGAATGGCATTTCATATTGGTCCAATTTTTCCATTTACGAAATTCTTTCTTGCTGGAAAAAGCATCTTCGGTAAGGCGGATAATCGTGCCGTTGGCATCCTGGTAAACAATGGCCGTTGAATCTTTTTTATTGAGAGCATAGTCGCTCCGGTTATTAAACATCAATATTCCTCCGTTTCATCTGATCAGTGTTGAGATTCAAATGAGATGGAGGAGAACGGCACCTGGGGCAGAAATATATTTCAGTGGCTAATGTATAGCCAAGCTTATGGTAGAAATGAAATTCACTCTATTCTGGTTCGTATCAGCGAATCGGGATAAGTTCATGTTTATTCCTTTTGAAAACTGTAATATATTTCGGTATCTAGCGATAATCTGTCGTATTCAATCAGAATCTGCTGTAATGTAAAATACTACAGGGGTGAATTATATGTCAGAATATTCACAAGTTCTGGGTGATACGGTGAGAGCCGCACGAAAAAAGATGGGCTTATCTCAAAATAAGGTTGCTGCATTGATTGATGCAGATGAACGCACGATCATGAATATCGAAACCTATAATGCAAACACCACAATGAATGTCCTTTATCCGTTAATCCGGATCTTGCGTATTGATCCACGGGATATTTTTAATCCGGAAATAGCGAAGGAATCTCTAGAGCATTACCAATTGCGCACATTGATCGATGGCTGTAGCAAAGAAGAGGCAGCGACATTATTTTCCGTGTGTCAGATTGTATTATCTGCTATGCGGGGCGATAATGGGATAGTCATAAAATCAAAAGAGCCTGCCTCCCACGACTAAATGGGGAGCAGGCTCTGCGACAATTGTCTGGCTCATTTGCTTACGGTCATTTTCAATTTTACAACGTTGATTGAAGTCTCTTTTTTGCACTTAGGGCAAAAAAGAGGGAAATTGATTAGCACACTATCTTCGTAAACTTTGGTACGTGTCTTACTGTTGCAGATTGGGCATGGAACCCATAGTGATGGATGATTTGTTTGCCCCATAATGGAAACCTCCGTAAAATGCTCTGCGTTCGTCGTCTGGCTTTTGTGCAATTATAATGCTGCAAAGATAGGTTTGCATCTTTCCGTGCGCAACTGCGAAAAAAACATCACAACTGCGAACAGAAGCAAACACCGGCAAAGAGGAGAAACGGAATTTGTTTCTCCTCTTTGCCGGTGTTTTTTGAATTGTGGTATGTGGTTGCTATTTGCAACCGCTGAATAGAAGAATTAACTCTTGGATAATTGCTATCTGCTGCGGTGAGAGCTTTGGTGACGAGTTGGTAGGTTTTGAGAATTCCTCTAGAAGCAGACCAATCGCTTTCTTTTGTTGGCTATTAAAATTCTTCAGGGAAACTGGCTCTTCCACATCAAAACCAACGAGATAGTCAAGAGAAACATTTAGTACCGTTGCAATACTGACAAGCACTTCCGAAGGCGGTATTTGTGCATTGCTTTCATATCCACAAACGGCGGATTTACTTTTATTGATACGCTTGGCCAATTCACTTTGTGATATACCCCTTTGGGTCCGAGTTTCTCTAATTCGATATCCAAGGTCGTACATAACTGATTACTCCTGCCACACTGAACTTTTTTATATTTTACAACGCAGAGGTTTTATATACTTGAATTTCTGATATATATGAGTATAATTATACGAAACTATCTATTTTTTGATTTGTGTTTTAGGAGGGATTATGTATGATAGAGGGGAAAAAGCTGGAATACAGCCGTTTTTTAGGAGGGGACCCTATGCTTAGTATTCTGATTTGCGATGATGATACCAGCATGGTTGCTGCAATGAGGGCCACGACAGAAGATGTTTTGATGGAATTGAGGACCAAAGCAAAAATCCGTACATTTACGGATACCGCTTCCATAAGCAAACAAATCCTATCTGACTGTGACATTGCGCTTTTAGATATTGATTTTGATGGTGCTGAACAAAACGGAATGGATATTGCAAGGAAACTGCGTTCTTTGCGGAGTGATACGGTCATCATTTTTGTAACAAACTTTATTGAATATGCACCAGCTGGATATGAAGTACGGGCATTCCGCTATATTCTCAAACGGGATTTACAGGCAGATTTGAGTGCAATCCTTCCACTGGCATTGAAACAGTTAAATCAAGAAACACTGCCCATTCAGATCAACGGAGAAATCATCAGAGTCCCCCTGGACGACATTCTATATTTGGAAGTACAACAGCATAATGTAACCGTTGTGACACGAAAGCTGACATCTGACCGGAAGCAAAAAGAATACGACTTTTACGCATCCCTCACTGATTTGGAGGAACGGTTAGAACCACTTGGCTTCTTGAGAATTCATAAGAGCTATTTGGTAAACATGAAGCATCTGAAGAAATTCCAATGCCGAGAAGCAACTCTGGACAATGGGATGACTCTGCGCGTGGGGGAAAAGAGCTATGCTGAAAACAAACAGAAGTTCCTTCTTTGGAAGGGGTGGCAATAATGGAATATGTCATCAGTGCCATATGGTCGGCCTTGGAACTGCTTTGTGTTGCCTTTTTTAATGGCGCATTTCTTGCAAAAAAGAATAGTAAGAAAAGGAATGCAGTAGTGGCTGTAGCTATATGGGGGCTTACAAATCTATATACGTATTTGCCTATTAGCCCATTTCTTCGACAAATTTTCTTACCGTTTATCTACGCAGGAATCTCCTTGATCTTATACAACGGAACCTATACTGCACATATTTTTTTATCAGTCATCTGCTATATTTTCATAGCAGCTATAGATGGTATATCGGTAAACGGAATATGTGGATTACTTCATATTGACTACAATACCTTCGTTTGGAGGAAACTGTTATATACCACATCAATTACAGCTGACAAGTCAATCGCAGTATTCTTCGCATGGTTATTATACCGTTTCAGGAAAAAGGGGGATTTAGGAAAGCAGCACAGCAGATGGCTGCTTTTATCGGCGTTATTCCCTGTAATCAGCATATTCATGTTTTTAATGTTCTTTTACTATGGGCCAAGGGATGAAGACATATCTATCAATATTGTAATCTTCGGTGGTGTCTTGATGATTGCTAATATTGCGATGCTTTATATCATATCCGGCATTGAAAAAGCAACGGAACATGAACAAGATACCAGGCTTTTGAAACAGCAAATATCTCTCCAGGCCGAAAACTATAATGCCCTAAAAAAGAACTATAATGTGCAAAGAAAATCAACCCATGAGTTTGAACGACACATCCAGGTGCTGAAAGACTTGCTAGACCGTGAAGAGTATGATTCCGCCAAAAACTATGTCCAAACCTTACAGGCGAATCGTACCTTAAGGGTCTTCTGTATCAATTCAAATAACCCGGTTATAAATGTTGTCCTAAACCAAAAACATCAGCTTGCACAGGAAAACGGGATCACAATGCGTGCTCGGGTAAACGATCTTTCATCCATCTCCTATCGGACAGATGAATTGGTAGTCCTACTATCGAATCTCTTGGATAACGCAATCGAAGCATGCCTTAGACTGGATGGGCGGAAAGAGATTCTATGCACCATTTTGAAGGAGGACAGTGTTTATATATCCATTCGCAATACGTCAAAACCGATTGCTATTGTTAATAACGAAATCCCAACGAGTAAACCAGATGTGACAGAACATGGATTTGGCATTCCAGCTGTAAAGTATATACTGGAACAGCTAAATGCAGAATACACTTTTGCATACAATGACGGTTGGTTTCAATTTGTAGCAGAAATTCCTTAGGTATCTAGCAAGCAGGCAGGGGAAGGTGTTCCGAAGGTACACCTTCCCCTGCCTGCTTACTATTGAAAAATAAACTTTGTGGCGCACATTGCGCAGAATTCGATTTCAGGGCAAAAAAATAGCAGTTGCGTTGGATTTGTGGCATGTGTCAGGAAAGCTTGCTAAAATAAAGCAAACGGGAGGGATAAAATGAAATTAGTAGGTGCTCTTGTGGATAAATGTATTATTAGAGGATACATCACTCAGGAGCAGGCCCCCTGGCTTTATTATGGAATAGAAAAACGGTTGACCACTATTCTTATCTCCATTCCCATGCTCATTATTGGATCGCTGGTTTCCACTCCAGCAATGGCAATTGCTTTCTATATTGGTTTCTACTTTCTTCGGTCCAGAATAAACGGCCTACATGCTAAAACGCTGGCAGGATGCCTTATCCTTTCAATAATATCAGAAATAATCTTCTTGGGAATTCTACCATGTATTTTGAATGACACGGCATCTATTTCTCTTTTAATTATTTCAATAATTTCAATCTTTATTTTAGCACCATATAACCATCCTAACATTGCTCTGTCAGCCGCAGAATCGACGGCGTGTGCGAAAAGCGCAAAAAAACGACTTCTTATTCTGGTCCTACTACTAATTATTTTACATAAAGTACAATTAGAACAGTTTATTACTGGGATTTTACTTGGCATTGTAATGGCTGCGTTAACGTTAGTCCTTGCATATATTCAAAAAGGAGGAAAAGGAAATGAAGCAACAGAAGATCATTATTGAGAAAGCGGCAAAACAGTTAGTCAAACATATTGCGGATAAAGAGGCATATGGCTGGCCACCCCTATGCTCAGCACTGTATTATCAACCAATTCGTCCAAGCAAGAGGATCGAAACAGAATTAAATGGAGAAGAAGGTGCCGAAAAAACGGCTGTACATAATAGCGGCGAATCGCTACATTGCATCTAATCAACTATTGAAACAGAAACTTATAAATATAACATTAAGGAGTTAGTATGAAACGTATTATAAGTCTAGCTATTGTTTTGACGGTTATACTGTCTTGTGCCGTTCCATGTTCAGCAAGAGACCTTGATGCAAAGTCTTCCAAAAACGAACTGCAACTTGAATACATGGAGTTCTATAATAATCAGGCATATTATAAAAACCTTGCTAGAACACAGGGATATACACTTGTGATCTCGGTTGGTGAAGAATATGAAGCGTTAGAAGCGGAAAGAATTCGTGCATCTGTTCAATCAAACAATGATGATAAAGCAGATGACATTATGAGTACCAGGGGGGTAAAAATCCCTACTCAAAAGTATAATGTAATCACTAAGGGAAAATATGAAATTGATGGTACGTCTGTTAAAGATACGCTGTATACAGAAAAAACATTCTACGGAACAACCAGCTATGAAGTGAGTATTCATAGTCGATATCCCAGAAAGTCAGAAATTTGGTTTAAGTGTTACACACACGGTATAGATAAGGATACAAATTTTGCGGTTGGGCCAGGATCAACTGTAATTAAATATCTTACCACAAGTTTGGAAGAAAATCGTTTCTATTTGGAATTCTCTGCACCTGTGAATGTTGACGGATATGTAATGGCACACGAAGAGGAAAGTGCATGAAAAAGCTTAAACTTGGCACTAAAATAATTGTGCCTATACTTATTATCACAGCCCTTTTGCTTATATCTGTGTTAAATCCATCAGAAATCGATTTGGGTAGCCATAGGTTAGTGCTGCCACATGGTTATAAATATGCAGAAGAAGGCACCGACGGGAACCTTTATTACAACAACATCCGCATTGGAAAAATCAGAAAATTCACGGTTGATAATGTTGATGATTATTCGATTCCTGATGAAATAAGGAAAGCACATGAAATTATACAATCACTGCATGTTTTAGATCTAGAAGATCCCAATGTTGCAACTATGCTTGGGACGGGTGATCGGTCGGATTGGGAAGTGTCACTATACTCGGATAAGGTGAATGAAATGCACTATCTGTTTTTTGACGACTTTGCAATCTATGATCTTATGCTAGACAGAAATGCTATTTCCAATGAGCAGGAGGATAGTATTTATTTTGCTATTAACGCTAAATAAATACTGCCATTGATTACAACCAGTATGGATAACGACGAAATCATACAGATGTTCGCCGCACTGCTGTCAATTCTGATGGAATTGCTCCGGAAAAATTGTTCTGTTCAAGTGTATTTGTGGACTGTTGGCCAATAACGGAGGGTAAAATCACAGCTTTGGGACCGCCTGTTGGCAATGGGATTCATGTGCCTAATTTCTTAGAAGTGGTGTACGCACCCAGCAATTTTCTTCGACCAGCATTTTCCTCTCATCCATGTGGCAACGTTCCAAGTACAACAGCACATATGTCCTTATGTATATCGTTATAAAATCAACGACATTCTGATCCTTGGGAGATTCGCAAACTTATATATTTCACATCAATAGATATTTAATCTAACTTTTTTACGCTGTGGTTCAATAATCATATATTGTAGCTACTGGTTGAAATTGTACACAATACGTCAATGAAAGGAAGGCATAATTTATGGCAGAGCATACCAAGGGCGCAAGAAATTCAACATGGGATAAACACACGGATAGAGATAAAGGTAGGAAACAAGAAAAAATACAGGGAAACAAAGAATGGGTGGATCAAGGGCGGAGAACAAATTCAGAACGAAACAAGGAACGAAAACAGGATAATATTGAAAAATACAACAAATAAGTGAGTGGCAAGGTAAGCGTTAAGTCTCCCCCTACATTTGCAATACATTACAATTCTCCCGCATGGTAGCGGATGGCATACGATTGATTTTATACACGAGGTTATTAGATTACTCCCCAGCTGACTCATATATATCAGGCAAGCGCTGCCATACCTGTATCTGCATAAAATAGGCGGGTATATATTCTTACTTGACGATAGTCCATTTTTTGTGCTATAGGGAATACCGACACAAACAAATTGCCTGATCGTGGACGAATATTCCGCCACCATAGCAAAGAGAGCTTTCAAATATTTTAATTCAGACAACTACTAATACCCCTACCCCCGTAACGGTAAAATACCGCCGGATCAGCAAATGCTATCCGGCGGTATTGATTTCCGTATAAAGCAACATTACACCCCTGTACTTGCAATTAGTCGGTCAAAGTCGCTCTGATAAAGCCGGTCCTG
>OIZO01001426.1_pt1 | contig 12245 bp, 10 predicted proteins | sample 1588551 | NCBI WGS metagenome assembly OIZO01 (sample SAMN03283271) | human gut metagenome | biome: human-associated habitat; material: feces | host: Homo sapiens | place: Peru | collected 2012 | reverse complement strand
CTGCTGAATAAACACCATGTACATTACCAACTGCAACTGCAAGAGAATCACATCCTGTACGCTCTACGAATTCTTTTGCCTGAGATGGATCTGTATAAGCATACTCAGCAAGTGCCTCTTCATATACTGTCTCATTTCCAACATGTCCTAACTCTGCTTCTACTGGGATGTTATATGCATGGAAATAATCTACACATCTCTTGATTTCTGCAATATTTTCCTCAAATGGAAGTGCAGATGCATCACGCATTACAGAGTTCATGCAATGATCCACTGCATTTTTGAGGATTGTCCAGTTACGTCCGTGATCCCAATGAAGGATAACCGGTACAGTTGCTTTCTTAGCCATAGACTCCATCATATAGCAGTAATCTTCAAAAGATGTATTTCCTGTAAATCCTGTTCCGAAGGAAATGATGATCGGAGCACGAAGTTCTTCTGCTGCATCAATTACACCCATAAGCATTTCTGCATTCCATACATTGAAATGTGGAATTGCATAATGACCTTCACTTGCTTTCTGTTCCCAAAATCTAATATCTGCTATCATAATATTTTCTCCTCTTCTCTAAAATTATTACTCTGCTACTTTTACTACACCTTTGATCATGTCACATTTCTTAACCGGATCAATTGCTTCCTCAAATGCTTTCTGAACATCTTTGTAGTCATAAACATGTGTAACCATATCTTTTACATTGAATTTTCCTGTTGCAATTGCCTCAATTGTCTGAGGATAGTTATTGCAGTAACGGAAAGATGTCTGGATTGTAACTTCACGGTTGATCTTCAAGAAGTTGATCGGCACCGGATTAGACTGTGTACCAACCATCATGATCTTACCGCCACGACTTACGATTTCAACTGCCTGCTGTGCTGTAAATACTGCTCCGGCACACTCAAATACAAGTTCTACTCCGTGGTCTCCGTAAAGTTCCTCGGAACGAAGTACTTCAACTGTATTCTGTTCTTTTCCATTGATGACTCTCTTTGCACCAAGTTTCAGTGCAAGATCAAGTCTCTTCTGCATCACGTCTACAACTGTGATATCAGTAGCTCCAAGACTTAAGCATGCCTGAAGTACCATCAGTCCGATTGTTCCTGCTCCGAGAATTACAATACTCTTTCCAAGTCTTGCCTCTCCAAGGATTGCTGCATGCATACCAACCGCTGCTGGCTCAACCAATGCTGCTTCCATTGTTGTCATTCCTTCCGGAACATGATATGTCCACTCTTCTGGATGTGTCATGTACTGGCAAAGTGCGCCTTTGTAGTTTGGCTGTGTTGCCATGAAATCTACAGCCGGGCAAATGTTGTAGCGGCCTTCACGACAGTATTCACAGGAATCATCCGGAACTCCTGGCTCGATCAGCACTCTGTCTCCCGGTTTAAACTTTGTAACCTTTGCTCCTACCTTTACAACTTCTCCTGCCACTTCATGACCAAGTCCGATCTTCTGATTTGGATCCTTCGGAGGAATAAAAGGTCCGAATTCAAATCCATGGATATCTGATCCACACATTCCTACATATTCAACTTTCATCAGGATCTCGTTATCCTTTGGTTCCGGCATTGGACACTCCTGAATCTCAAAATGCTTAGGTGTTACAAGAATTGCTTCTGAATTTTTCATTTTTTAAGCTTCCTTTCCTGTTTATTTGCTGCCACCGGCAGTTTTCTGCCAGCAGCCGCTCTTCTTATTTTATTTGCTGTCTGATTGTTTTTTATTATTCTACGTTACCGATATCCTCTACGGATTCTCCTCTTGTCTCAACTCCAAAGATTGCAACGCTTACTGCGATGATCACTGCTACAATAGAGATCAGGATAAATACTGCGGAACTTCCGATAGAACTTGCTACATATGTTACGAGGAATGGGAAGAAGATATTGCTTACACGTCCCATTGCATTACAGAATCCTGAACCGGAAAGTTTTGCTGATGTCGGCCACATCTCTGGTACATATACTGCTGATGCATAGCATACATACATATAAATGATTGTGTTAAGTAAGAATGTACTTGCAATAAGCGCTGTCATTGTTGTCTGCTGTCCTGTGATAACTCCCATAACAGCCATTCCGATCAGGAGAACAACACCCATAACTCTTCTTGGAACTTTATCCATGATCAGTGATGCGATAAAGATTCCAAATGGTGCTCCGAAGAGACCAAACATTGTCATAAACTGTGACTGTGATGTATCATATCCCATTGATTTCAGAAGTGATGGCATCCATGTCATAAGTGTGTACTGAATTGTATTCATACCGATCAGTACAAGAGATCCTACAATAGTTCTCTTTAAAAGCTTTCCTTTGAACAGTGCTGAATAAGGAAGTGGTTTTACTGCCTTTGGTTCTTCTGTTACTTCCGGAAGCGGTTTCCCTGTAGAAGCTTCGATTTCTTTCTCGATCTGTGTCATGATAGCATCTGCTTCTTCAACTCTTCCCTGAGCCTCTAACCATCTTGGTGACTCCGGATATTTCTTTGCGATCAGGATAGATGCAATAATTGAAAGAATCGATGGGATCATATACTGAACTCTCCAGTTCATGTTATAGCTGATAGCTGTAAGTCCGATCACAAATGCGATACCGTTACAGATTGGATGAGCCCAGTTACCAATAAAGGAGTTACGGCTAGACCATACACCACGGTTTCTTCCAGGTACATACTCTGTAAATCCTGCGAAAAGAACAACCAGAAGTGCTCCAAGTCCAAATCCCTGTACAAGTCTGAATACATACAGAACATATACATTCGGAGATACTGCTCCACCGATCATTGCGATAATATGAATGATTTCATATAATAAAATACTCTTCTTACGACCAATTTTGTCACCGATCGGTCCACCTACAAGTGCTCCGAACAGCTGTCCTGCTGTATAAGTTGTTCCCCACATAGCCAGAAGTGTTGTTCCCGGCTCTAACCAGTGAATCTCATTTAATAAAATATTCTGAACTGCTCCACCGATACCGTTTGACCAGCATACAAGCAGTGCGAAAGCTGAAACCAGCCACATTTTTACATGCCAGCCTGAATTTGGCAGTCGGTCAAGTCTTGCACCTATATTTGCACTTTTATTTCCCATTGTTATATTCCCTTTCTTCTCATTCTTTTTAAAATCCCGGGCTGCTGTTTTTTGAAGTGCACCCCGGGATTCGGAGGGCTGTTTTATTTTCCAGAAAGTTCTTCTTCAACTTCCTTTTCCATGATTTCCCATGCTTTGCTGATCTCCGGATCTTTATTCCAAAGTGCCGGTGGTCCTAAAACAACCATATCAGCGCCTGCTTCATAAAGTGGAGCATATACTCCTGCGTTCATTGATCCATCTGCCTCAATGAGGAAGTCAAGTCCCATTTCTTCTCTCCACTGTACTAATGTGCGGATCTTATCATACATCTGTGTAATGACTTTCTGTCCTGCATATCCTGCATCTACGATCATAATTGTTACTTTAGATAATAATGGAAGATAATGTCTGATTCCTTCCAGCGGAGCAGCCGGATTCAATGCGATTCCGGCTTTGCAGCCAAGTGAAATAATCTTGTTGATTGTTACAAATGCATCACTCTCAATGCAATCTGTATGAGGTGTAATGTATGCAGCACCAGCCTCTGCACATGCCTCTATGTAATCCTGTGGATGCTTTACCATCAGGTGTGCGTCCATCGGCTTTTTGACCACTTTTTTCAGAACTGTCATAAAGTCAGGGCCTACACCGAAAGTTTTGACATAATTACCGTCTTTTATGTCGATATGGAGGAAGTCGGCATGTTCGTCGATAAACCTCACCTGATGTTCAAAATCATACAGATCACAGCATCCCATGGAAGGCGCCAGTAATAATTTCTTTTCCTTTTCCATTTTTCTTCTCCACTTTATCTATTCATCAAATAGATTTCTCTCTTAAGATCAAATATTATTTTTTCAGTAGCTTGTATTAATCCTCGATGTCATCGAAATCATATGTAAAGATAACTTTAATTGCCTCTTTTGCTGCCATTGCATCGAATCCTTTTTCGTACTCGGAAAGTCCAAGTCTGTGTGTGATCAATGGCTGTACCTTGATCTGGCCGGATTCAAGAAGACGGATTGCATTTCTCCAGGAAGTAGAATCATATGCCATATGTCCGATAATGCTCTTATTCCAGGATGTAATATCATTGATAGAGAACTCAAGAGGTTTGAATCCCATTCCTACACGAACGATCTCACCATTTGGACGAAGCATCTCTATTGCCTGTTTCAGTGCAATATTTGCTCCGGAACATTCTACAACAAGTCCAAGATTGTCTCTTCCACAGATTTCTGTACATCTCTTAACAACATCTTCTTTTGATCCGTTTACACAGTGTGTTGCTCCAAGTTCTTTGGCAACCGGGAAACGAACCGGAACGTCTTCATCAAGACCAACCATAACGATGTTAACTGCTCCCATCAGTTTTGCGATCTGTACTGAGAAAAGTCCAAGCGGTCCTGTTCCGAATACTACACAATCCTGTCCCGGAAGAAGGTGGCTCTGCTGTGCAACTGCTTTGTATGCGTTACAGATCGGGTCGAGCACTGCTGCTTCTTCGTATTTAACATTTTCCGGGATCTCCCAGATTGCATGTTTGTGAATTCTAAGGATTTCTCCAGGAATCTTACAATATTTAGCAAATCCGCCGCCCCATGTGTTGTTATCAAGTCCAAGGTTTACTTTTTCTTCACAGCAAAGGAAATCTCCCTGCTCACAAGCCGGGCAAACACCACATACATGTGCGCTGTTATCAGATACAACTCTCTGTCCGACTTTCCAGTCTGTCACTTTCTCGCCAACCTGTACAATCTCTCCGGCAAACTCGTGTCCACGGATTGAGTTAAATTCATCAGAACCATTATCAACTCTCCAGTGTTTCATATCTGCTCCACAGATTGCAGCTGCTTTGATTTCAAGAATAATGTCCTCTGGTCCACATGTTGGATAAGGTACTTCTACCATTCTGTAACTTCCGAATTCTTTTCCGAATCTTGCGATTGCTTTCATTTTCATAATTTGTGTTCTCCTTTTCTGCTTTGATCTCAGATACTTGTTTCTGCGATATCGTCGCTTTAAAGTAGTTCCGGCCGGAAACTGTTTTTCTTGATCTGTCTTTATTTTACGTCTGTTCTGCGTTTTAGTCAATCTTTTTCTTTGTTTCAAAGATTTTTTGTCGTTTTTAACAGTTTTTCTCTTTTGATTCCTTGTTTTTCCATTGTTAAAAAAGTGTTTTTTTGTGCAAATTGACGTACAATCTTTGTTTTAAAGATTGTAAAGATTTCATTTTTCTTTGTTTTGATCTTATTTCAAAGATTTTCCAAAGAAAAAAGAGGAGATTTTCACAGATATCCAACATCTGTAAAAATCTCCTCTTTTTTCTTTCTACTATTTATTCTGCACTTGTTATACTTTTATCAATCCTCAAGTACCAGCTTAGCTGCTCCGCAGATTCCTGCATCATTTCCAAGAGTAGCAAGCTTGAACTTCACATTCTTATTTGCAAAGAACGCTTTTTCCATAAATGGTTTTTCGATAAATGAAAGCAGAACTTCCCCTGCTTTGGACACTCCGCCACCAATTACAAATACAGCCGGATCCAGTACTGCTGCCATATCTGCCATTGCATGTCCTAAGTAATTTCCCATCTCTGTCGCAACTTCAATCGCAACTTCGTCTCCTTCTTTGACTGCATCGAAAACAGCTTTTGCAGAAAGGTCTTCCTTTGTCAGGATTGTTGCACGTGTCTCATGCTCCATCTTCTTTCTTGCAAGACGAGAGATACCTGTTGCTGATGCATACTGCTCCAGACATCCGTGTCCGCCACATCCGCAAGTATCTGTCTCTTCCAGATTCACACACATATGACCGATTTCTCCACCTGCTCCGTTCTCTCCGGTCAGGATCTTTCCATTGATGATAATGCCACCTCCAACACCTGTTCCAAGTGTGACCATGATCATATTGCGGTAACCAACGCCACCGCCTTTCCACATCTCGCCAAGTGCGGCAACATTCGCATCATTTCCAAATTCTGCTTTCAGTCCTGTCAGTTCTTCCAGTTCTTTCTTCGCATTCTTGTATTTCCATCCAAGATTTGCTGAACCGTTGACGATTCCATCTGCTGTAACAGGAGCCGGCACACCGACACCAATTCCAAGAACCTGTTCTTTCTCAATGCCATGCTGCTCTAATTTACTATTGATCGCCTCTGCAATATCCGGAAGAATTGCTGATCCTTCATTCTCTGTTCTTGTCACGATCTCCCATTTCTCTACAATGGCTCCTGCCTCACTGAACAAACCAAGTTTAACCGTTGTTCCACCAATATCAACACCAAAACAATATTTCATAAATCTATCTCCGTTTCTTTTTATATTGCACATGAGAATGCGGTACTCTGTAACATTTGTACCGCATCCTCTGTTTCTCTTTTGTTTTATTTTCTTCTCTTTGCAAGATTCTCCTGCACACGTTTATACAATTCCTGTGCAGCATTATATCCCATCTGTTTCTGTCTGTGGTTAACCGCAGCAGATTCTACAATGATTGCCAGATTACGTCCCGGACGGATCGGAATATTATGGCAGACAACTCTGTTTCCAAGGAATTCTGTATATTCCTCCTCCAGACCAAGTCTGTCGTATTCTTTCTCTCTGCTCCAGTCTTCTAATGTGATAACCAGATCGATATTCTGTGTTTCTCTTACGCTCTGTACACCGAACATAGACTTTACATCCACGATTCCGATACCACGAAGCTCGATAAAATGTCTTGTGATATCCGGCGCAGAACCAACCAGTGTATCGTCACTGACTTTGCGGATCTCAACAACATCATCCGTCACAAGACGGTGTCCACGCTTGATCAGTTCAAGAGCTGCTTCACTCTTACCGATTCCACTTTCTCCCATGATCAGAACTCCGACACCATATACATCAACAAGTACTCCATGAATGGAAATGCACGGAGCAAGTTTTACATTCAGCCAACGGATCAGTTCTCCCATAAAGGAGGATGTCTTCTTACATGTGCCAAATACCGGAATGTCATTCTTCTGAGCAATCTCGATGAAGCTTTCATCCGGCTGAAGTTCATTACTGAAAATAATACATGGTACTTTATGTTCCAGAAGTTTCTGATAAATCTCAACTCTTTTCTCTTCTGCCAAAGTCTCCAGATAGGCACACTCTACATTCCCTATAATCTGTACACGATTCAGATCAAAATGATCGAAAAATCCTGCCAGCTGAAGTGCCGGTCTGTTCACATCCGGAACAAGAACTTCACGTTCTGCGATATCTACTTCCGGAGTGAGATTTTTCAGATTCATCTTTTCAACGATATCGGTTAATTTCACACCACTCATCTTGTAATCTCCTTTTCCTGTGTCTCTTTTCGTTTCAGACATGCTGCCTCGATAAGCTCAAGAGATATATGATATTTACTGCTCACATAAATCCAACATTTCCCTACATGTCCCATCGCCTGTACATAAGTATACCATGATTCTCTTTCTGATAAAACCCTTAATCATGAAAGAATTGATAAACAGACTCCGCTGCCTTCTCATTCATTGACGGAAGCTGCGCCAGTTCTTCTACTGTTGCGCTCCGGATTGCATCCAGGCTCAGATAATGCCGCATCAATGCCTTTCTTCTGGCCGGACCGATTCCTTCAATATCATCCAGAACGGAATGCACCTGCCCTTTACCGCGCAGTTGTCTGTGGAATTCAATTGCAAACCGATGAGCTTCATCCTGAATTCTTGTGATCAGTTTAAATGCTTCCGAATTACGGTCAATTGGGATTTCCACATTATTGTAATATAATCCTCTTGTTCTGTGATTGTCATCTTTCACCATACCGCATACCGGAATGTTGAGTTTCAATTCATCAATCACCTGTAATGCAATATTTACCTGTCCACGTCCTCCATCCATCAGAATTAAATCCGGAAATGTTGTAAATTTCCCAGCTTCCGCATTCTCCTCACGTTCTTTTAATCCATGTGTAAAACGACGCGTAAGAACTTCTCTCATGCTCGCATAATCATCCGGTCCTTTCACGCTCTTGATTTTGAACTTCCTGTAATCATTTCGCTTTGGTTTTCCTTTCTCATAGACAACCATAGAGCCTACCGATTCGAAACCATTTGTATTAGAAATATCATATGCTTCCATACGGACGATCTGTTCCAGTCCCAGTAAAGATGCTATCTCCTTCACTGCACCGATCGTGCGGCCTTCTTCCCTCTTTAACCGCTCTTTATCTTTGGACAGAACCATCCTCGCATTCTCTTCCGCCAGTTCTACCAGCTTTTCTTTTGTACCTTTCTTCGGCACACGGATTGTTACTTTCTGTCCCTTCTTCGCACTCAGCCAGGATTCAAGAAGTTCCTGCTCTTCGATTTCTTCCGGCAGCATCAGCTCACCCGGAAGAAAAGGTGTTCCGGCATAATACTGTTTGATAAAACTGTTAAGAATTTCAGATTTTTTATCCTCTTCGCTGATTCTCAGGTAGAAATGATCTCTTCCGATCAATCTTCCGCCACGGATAAAAAAGACCTGTACAACTGCATCTTCGTCCTGGCATGCAACTGCCATGACATCTCTGTCTTCCCCACTGGAATCTGTAATCTTCTGTTTCTGAGCCACCTTTTTCACACTATTTAATAACTCTCTATATTCGATTGCTTTCTCAAATTCCAGTGCTTCCGAAGCAGCCATCATCTTATCTTCCAGATCTTTTAAAATCATATCAAAATTTCCATTTAGAAAACGGATTACCTCATCGATGGATTTCCGATATTCTTCCTGGGAAATATATCCCTGACACGGTGCTTCACACTGCTTAATGTGATAATTCAGGCATGGGCGTTCTTTTCCGATATCTTTTGGAAGCGAACGATTGCAGCTTCTTATGTGATACAGCTTATGAATCAGATCGATCGTATCCCTCACCGCCTGTGAGCTTGTGTAAGGGCCGAAATAACGTGCCTTATCTTTTTTCATCTGACGTGCCAGCATAATACGTGGATATGCTTCACCGGTTGTTACTTTTATAAATGGATACGCTTTGTCATCCATAAGCATCGTATTATATTTTGGCCGATGTTCCTTGATCAGATTACATTCCAGAACAAGTGCTTCCAGTTCCGAATCTGTCACAATATATTCAAAGCGGCGGATATGTGTTACCATCTGTTCGATCTTAACCCCTTTATTCCTGCTGCTCTGAAAATACTGCCGCACACGGTTTTTCAGGCTGATTGCTTTTCCGACATAGATAATCTGATCCGTCTCATCATGCATCAGATAGACTCCCGGCCTTCCCGGAAGCTTTTTTAATTCTTCCTGTATATTAAAATTATAATTTTCCATAGATCCTATTTCTTGCCTCTGCTACAGACCAGCTATGTTCTTCTGCAATTTTGGAAACATCATCATACTCGAGTTTTTCTTTCACTGCTCCATATCCGGATGCTCTCTTCACATGAACGGTTCCATATTCTGTCTGCACTTCGTCTATTTTCCGCTTAAGTCCATATCTTCTGCAAAAATACTCTCTGACACCAAGTGTTGAAGTGTGTTTGAATATCAACTGTAGAAAATACTCTTTCTGCTCCGCCCTGCACATACATGTAAGCAGAATCCCCGGCCGGTTTTTCTTCATCTGAATGGAGGATGTGTAAACATCCAATGCGCCTTCTTTGATCAGAAGCTCTGTCGCATACCCGATTTCCTCCGAAGTCATATCATCCAGATTACAGCACAGTTCCAAAATTTCTTCTTCTACCTTGTCTTGCGTTTCTCCAAGAATCGCACGCACACAGTTCAGTCTTTCATACTCTCTTTTTCCAAAACCATAACCAATTTCTTCCATCTGCAGAACCGGCATCTGTTCATACTTTTTAACAAAATGCTTCAGAAGTGCGGCTCCTGTCGGTGTACAGAATTCTCCCTCCAAGTCTCCTGCATACATTGGAATTTCTTTCATCAGGTACGCTGTTGCCGGAGCCGGTACCGGAAGAATGCCATGTGCACATTTCACCTGACCATATCCGACACGAACCGGTGATGCAAGAATCTGATCCACCTGAAGTTCATTCAGCAAATAGCAGACAGCCACAACGTCAGCCACAGCATCCATCGTCCCGACCTCATGGAAATGGATTTCATCCATGCGCTGACCATGCGCCTTTCCTTCCGCCTTTGCAATCAATTTATAAACTGCAACTGCGTCCTGTTTTACCTGATCTTCAATTTTTAACCGATTGATCAGACGAACGATCTGAGACATTGAATGATGTCCGTGTTCTTGTGTATGCTTCTCTGGTTCTTCTGATTTATGTCCGATCTGCTCTTCCGTCTGCATATGAGGATTCTCTTCTTCCTGTCCTTTCACAAACACGCGGACCTGATATCCTCTGATTCCGCCTCTTGTACACGCCACCAACTGATATTTTACCCCCGGGATTTTCAGATCATTCAACTTTTTCACCTGTTTTACAGGTTCTGAAAACAACTGCAATAATGAAGCCGTCAGCATATCCCCTGCTGCTCCCATCCCACAGTCTAAATATAATATCCTCATTCCTTCGTTCTCCTCTCTATGTGATTGATCCGGCTTGCAAGAAATCCCGCGCCAAATCCATTATCGATATTTACAACACTCACTCCGCTTGCACAAGAATTCAACATAGAAAGAAGCGCTGATACGCCACCGAAAGATGCTCCATATCCAACACTTGTCGGAACTGCGATCACCGGGCAATCCACCAGTCCTCCAATCACACTGGCGAGTGCTCCTTCCATTCCGGCTACAGCAATAATGACACGAGCTTCCATTAATTCGTCGAGATGTCCAAGCAGACGATGTACTCCTGCGACGCCTACATCATATAAACGGACCACTTCATTTCCAAGTGTCTCGGCTGTTCTTGCAGCCTCTTCTGCAACTGGGATATCGCTTGTCCCACCTGTTGCCACAACTATTTTTCCATCCCCATCCTTTATTGGCGATTCGCCTATAAACCCGATCCGGCTGACTTCATCATATTGAAGTTCCAGGCGTTCTCCCACATAAACCGCTGACTCCTTATTCATTCTTGTGATCAGGACTGCTTTCTGTCCCTTTTCTTTCATTGCTTCTGCAATCCGGAAAATCTGTTCCGGTGTCTTTCCTTCTCCATAAATCACTTCTGCCACACCCTGGCGCATGGCTCTGTGATGGTCAATCTTGGCAAAACCAAGATCTTCAAAAGGCTCTTCTTTTAACTTCAAAGCTGCCTGTTCTACATCCATTGTTCCGGATGCTACCTGTCTTAAAAGATCTATCATTTCCTTTTGTTCCATCTTTTTCGCCTCATTCTAGTTCTTCTTATCCAGAGTCTCATTCATGCTTCCCATTCTGTACCCTGTTAAATCCATTGTAACATAAGTGAATCCGAACTGCTTAAATTGTTTTACGATATCCTCACGGATTTCTTCCTGAAGTAACTTTGAAAACTCTTCCGGCAGCACTTCAATCCTTGCCATCATTCCATGCATACGGACACGGAATTGCCGGAAACCATGTTCAAGCAATAACTGCTCTGCATTTTCCACCATGCCCAGCTTCTCTTTGCTGATTGTTTCTCCGTATACGAACCTTGAAGCCAGGCAGGCAAAAGATGGTTTTTCCCAGGTTGAAAGTCCCATTTCTTTTGACAATAACCGGATTTCTGCTTTTGTAAGTCCTGCCTCGCGCAGTGGACTTTTTACGCCCAATTCTGCCACAGCCTGAAGCCCCGGTCTGTAATCTCCATGATCATCTATATTAGAACCTTCTGCAACATAAGCAATTTCATTTTTCTTTGCAATCATTCCGATTCTTTCAAACAGCGCATGCTTACACAAATAACATCTGTTCGGTGGGTTCTGAGCAAATCCTTCGATATTCATTTCATCCACCTGACAAATCTGATGACGAATCTTTTCTTTTGTGCAAAATTCAATTGCCTCATTTAATTCTCTCTTAGGAAAAGAGCCGGATTGTACCGTGATTGCCATCACATTATCTCCCAATACCTCATGTGCCACCTTTAATAAAAATGTAGAATCTACACCGCTGGAAAATGCAATTGCAACACTGCCCAGCTCTTTCAAGTCCTCTTTTAAATCTGCTAATTTATTATGTAATTCATCCTGCATCTTTTTCTCCTGCCTTTACCTTCTT
>OIZO01001425.1_pt1 | contig 12257 bp, 10 predicted proteins | sample 1588551 | NCBI WGS metagenome assembly OIZO01 (sample SAMN03283271) | human gut metagenome | biome: human-associated habitat; material: feces | host: Homo sapiens | place: Peru | collected 2012 | reverse complement strand
CGCGTTCAGGATGGCCACCAGCACCGCCAGCACAATATAGCAGGCGGAGGTAGGCAGACCCATGCCCAGCAGGATGCAGACGATGGCCGTCAGGATGCCCATGACGAAAATTTTGCCGCCGGACAGAGCGGTTATGAGACCGGAGATCCGCAGGCCCAGGCCCGTAATGTTAATGGCACCTACGATGACACCGGCGATCATACAGGCAATGGACACGGTCATAATGGACTTGGCGGAGTCCACGCACAGCTGTTTCAGATTCTGTGGGGTGAACTTCTTGGGGTTGGTCAGCAGACCGATGACCACGCACAGGATAATGGTCAGCAGGGCGGAGCGCTGGGTGCTCAGGCCCATGGTCATCAGGCCGATCAGAGCCACGATGGGCAGGAAATAAAACCAGCCCTTCTTGAAGATCTGCCACACCGTGGGGGCATCGGGGTCCGGGGCCTTCACGGGAATGTGGTTCTTATGGGAGTAGGAGAAGATGGAGACGGACAGGGTCAGGTAATACATGACCGCGGGCATCAGGGCCGCCAGGCAGATGGTGGTGTAGGGCAGGCTGGTGGCATCCGCCATCAGGAAGGCCACGGCACCCATGACAGGAGGCATGATCTGGCCGCCGTTGGAGGCCACCGCCTCAATGGCACCGGCAGTATCCTTGTCGAAGCCGGTCTTCTTCATCAGAGGGATGGTAAAGGTGCCGGTGGTGACCACGTTGGCGGCACCGGAGCCGTTGACCATGCCCATGAGCATAGAGGAATAAACCGCCGCCTGGGCAGGGCCGCCGCAGAATTTGCCGAAGGCCGCAAAGGAGATATCCACAAAGAACTCTCCCGCGCCGATGAAGGCCAGCACGGAGCCGAAGATGACGAACAGGAAGATGAAGTTCGCCGCCGTGCTCAGAGCGCTGCCGAAGAGGCCCTCGCTGCTGACCATCAGGTAGGTTCCCATCCGGGTCATGGTCACCTTGGCCGTGGCAAAGGCCCCGGGCAGGTACCGGCCGATAAGGGTATACACCAAAAACAGCAGGCTCAATGTGGGCAGCACAGGACCCAGGGCCCGGTAGGCCACGATCAGGGCTACCACCACGAAGACCATGGAGATATACTGCTGGAAGGGGCTGTAGAGGTTCGCGGAGGCGGCGTTGTTGTTCCGCATGGCGATGACCTCGGAGGCGGCGATAACAGTAATAATGATAAACAGGAAATCAACAGGCCGGGAAAGCTTCTTCCACTTCATGGGCTTTGTCAGCAGGAAGTAGGAAACAATCAGCGCACCGTGGATCACGGCCTGGCTGGTATTGTTCAGGGTCAGCAGCGGGGATGCCGCCAGCAGGTGAAACAGGGTCAGGACAATGGCCACTGCAACACTGAGGCAACCGCAGAATTTGTCCATGCCGGACACCGTTTCCACAGTCTGACCTTCGGGCTGGTCACTCATGGATACTCCTCCTCTTTGTATGGGGCGATGCGGACATCGCCCCGTATGTGCGTCAATGGATGGGTTTGAATCAGTTCAGCAGACCGGCTTCCTGATAGTAGCGCTCGGCACCGGCGTTGAAGGGGATATACTGGGTGGCCACGGTCTCCGGGGAGATCTGCTGGGTGGAGCTGTTGGTATCCTTGTAGGTATCCAGGGTCTCCATCATCAGCTTCACAAAGGCGTAGACCTGGTCGTCATTAGCCTTGCTGGAGCAGAACAGGCAGGTCATGTAGGACAGGGTGGCCACAGCATCCTCGTTGCTCTGGTTTTCATAGGTCTTTGCGGGAATGGTGGAGGGCTTGGCGAAGGGGTACTCCCCATTGACCTTCTGGATGACCTCGTCGCTCAGGGGCAGCATCCGGAAGGCAGTGGTAGCGGCATACTGCTGGATACCGGCAATGGGGTAGCCGCCGGTCTGGAAGGCCGCGTCGATGTCGCCGTTGGCCAGGGCCTCAGCGGCCTCGGCATAGCTCATATAGAAGGGGGTCACATCGGAGAGCGCAATGCCGTAGGCATTGAGAATGGCCTCGTTGATGAACAGATAGCTGGTGCCCTGGGAACCGACGCAGACCTTCTTGCCCTTGAGCTGGCTGATGTCGGTAATGCCGCTCTTCTCGGTGACAAATACATGGAGCTGGGACTCATACAGGGCGGCCACCTCCTGGATGTCCTGCTTGCCCGCATCGGCATAGCCCATGGTGCCGTTGTAGGCGGCGTACAGGGCATCGCAGTTGGCCATGCCCAGGTCGATATCGCCGCTCTGGGCCATGGCCACATTCTCGTTGGAACCGGCAGTGGCCTGGACCAGCACATTCAGCTTGCCCGCGTCGGAAACGGCGTTGCCGATGGCGGCGCCCACATAATAGAAGGTGCCGGTGGAGGAGGCAGTGCCCAGGGTCAGGTTGCCGCCTACGCTGTAGGCATCCACCTCGCCGGAGGCTTGGGCGGTAGTCTGGGCGGCAGAGGCCACGGGGGCCGTCTCACTGGAGCCGCAGCCCGCCAGAATGGCGGTCAGGGCGGCCAGGGCAAGGATCATAGCAATGACTTTTTTCATGATAATTCTCCCTCTTTATATATAGTAAACTGTTTTTAAACCAATTCGTCCCCGGCCACCGGGAAGAAGGTGCTGAAGCTCTCGCCATACTGGTAGCTGTTGTTGCCGGAGATCCGGCGCAGGTGGTTGCCCCGCAGGTGGGCCCGCTCGGTGTAGTAATTGATCAGGTGCTTCTGGGCCTTGAAGCACTGCATGGCCTCCACCTTCTGGTCGTAGACCTCGCTGATGTCGATGAGTTCTCCGGGCACATACTTGCTCAGCTCCGTCTGGTGGGGCTCAAAGCCGAAGAGCCGCATCTGCTTGGTGGTCTTGGTGCCCTCCAGGCGATAGCCGTTGGAGTTGGACTGGATGCTGCAAGCGAACACGAACTGGGCCACGTTGTTGTGATCCGGGTTCAGAATGTCCTCGCCGTTTTTGTCGTGGGTGATGATGATGTCCGGCTGGACCTGCCGGATCTTCCGGATCATCCGCTCCCGGGTCTCATCCAGCTGCAATGTGGGGCCCATGGGGTAGTCCGGCAGATCCCAGAACTCGATGTTCTCAATGCCCAGGATCTGGGCGGCCTTTCTGGTCTCACCGAAGCGCTCTTCCTTCACGCTTTCGTAGGTCGCGCCTTCCTTCTTCCACAAGTCGTTGCTCTCGCCCCGGACACCGAAGCTCAGCACCACCACATGGACCTGGGCGCCGTGCTTGATATATTTGGCAATGGTGCCGCCGGCCCGCCAGACATAGTCAGCGGCATGGGCGCTGACCACCAGAACCTTTTTTCCTTCGATCATGTTTCGTTTCCTCCCTTAGTCTTTACCCAGAAGCTTTCTGGGATTGTAAACCATCATGGTGCGGATCTCCTCCGGGGAGAAGCCCTCGGCGGTGAGCCTTTCGGCCCAGGCCAGCATGCCCTCATCGGGATATACGGCGGCAGGCTGACCCAGATCGGTACCCAGGACTACGTTTTCCGCCCCCAGTGCCCGGATCTGCTCCACTTCCGTCTGCCAGTCGCTTTTGCCGGTGGCCCAGGTGGTGTAGCAGTGCTCCATCTTGGCCCCGTAAGAGGCGAACATCTTCTGATCGTCAATGGAGTAGCAGGTGGTGGGGAAGGTCACATGGGTGATGATCATGTTCTTCACGCCCCGCTTGGCTGCCTCCGGGATCAGCTTGTAGGCCTCCTGGTGGGAAATATGGCCGGTGGTCAGGATGATGTTGTACTTGGCGATGATGTCCAGGGTATCCAGCACATTCTGCTTCAGGTTCCCCTTCTCGTCCAGGCAGGTGACGGTGGGGGCCTCGATACCAGCCTCCTTCATCTCCAGGATGATCCGGGCCCAGAAGGGCAGCTTCTTGTTGGGGTCCCCGTTGAAGGTGTGGGCCCGCTCGTGCTCGCTGTCGCAGGTGGGGAACCAGACCAGCTTGGCCCCGCTGCGGGCCGCCATCTCCATAGCCGTGGGGTTGATACCCCCTACGGAACTATTGAGGGTGATGGTGCCGATGTAGTCTACATCTGGGTACAGTTCGTGCATCAGTTCTGCCCGCTCGCTGGTGCAGAAGAAGTGGCTCTTAATGGCGTAGCCCCCCATGCCGCTTTCCCGGATGCGCTTCGCCATCTCGATGTCGTTCATTTTTCTGGGCAGCACATCGGGGGCGGAGTGCACGTGCAGGTCGTAAGCGCCCTTGATGAGTTCTTTGCAATCCATGATCCATGTCTCCTTTGCTTGCTTTGGTTTTCAATATTGTAGAGCAATTTACTTGTATGGCTGAATTGTAGAACAATTTTGTTTCCTTGTCAAGTCGTATTTCCGTTTTCCAAAGACTTTGTAGACTGCTACAAAACAGTTTATCTCATTTTGTTAATTCTGCACAACGTCCATTTTGTAAATCAAATCTTGACTTTTTCCGTTGCAATGTTATAATCAAATTGATTTGATTGTTGAACAATAATGTTCCGATATGAAGAACAGAAGCAGAAGATTGGGGTAATTTCATGGCTAAAACCAACTCGACCACCATGGTCTACGAGTCCCTAAAGGACAAGATCCTCCGGGGCGTCTATTCCACCTCCGCCAGCCTGCCGGAGGTAGAGCTGGCAAACGAATACAATGTCAGCCGCAATACCATTAAAAAGGCCCTGCTGATGCTGGAAAACGATGGCTATGTGACCATCGAGATGAACAAGGGGGCCAAGGTCCGCAGTTACTCCTCCCAGGAGGTGCTGGACTACCTGCAGCTGCGGGTAGAGCTGGAGGGCTTTATTGTCCGGCTGGCGGTGCCCTGCATCACGGAGGCCCAATTCCAGCGGCTGGAAGGCATCATCACCCAGATGGGCCAGCGGCAGAAGGACGGGGACCTGATGGGCTATTCCGCCCTGAACCAGCAGTTCCACGCCATTATCTACGACGCCTGTCCCAACAAAACGGCAACAGACATTCTGATCAAGCTCAAGCAGCAAATGCGCAAATACAACATGAAGACCATCCTGGTCCCCGGGCGGAACACCCACTCCCTTCAGGAGCACAAGGCCATTCTGGAGGCCATCCGCCTTCGGGACGCCGCCGGGGCTGAGGCCGCCGTCCGGACCCATGTGGACAGCGTCCGCAGGACCTTCCAGGAGAATCTGTCTCTGCTGTTTTAAGGCGCTCCGGCCATACCGAACACACAGATATGGGGCCCGCTGTTCTGGCAGCGGGCCCCATAAAGTTTGCCACGGAATGTAAAAAAACAGTAAAACGGGCCCTTATTTCCCTATTTTTTTCACGGTGTCGCGCAAACCCGGGCCCGGCCACTTGACAGGGCCGGGCCCTGCGTCTATAATCGCGGTAGGGGTACCCAAACAGTTCCCAAAATTACTTTTCTGACAGGATTTGCCATGAAAAACAATTATTTTCTGTTGACGAACCTGCTCTCGGAGGACGAGCGCAAGGTGATCACCTGCATCATCTCCCACATCCAGCGCGGCGAAAAACGGGTGGGCATTCAGCAAATCGCCGCGGAGAACTATCTGTCCGCCGGAAGCATCGTAAAAATGTGCAAGCGGCTGGGGTTTGACGGCTACAGCGAGCTGTATTACCACCTGAGCCGTCAGTTGCTCTCCACGGAAAACGGCCGGGAGGAGACGCTGAAAAGCCTGGTGGACAATTATTCCGATGCCCTGGTGGAGCAGTTCATCACGCTGATGCGGGACCGGCGGGGAGGAAAGATCTTTACCACCGGCGAGGGCTTCTCCCATATTGTGGGGTCTTATTTTGTCCAGAGACTCTCCATCTGCGGCTTCATGGCCTTCAGCAACGTCCATTTTTACGACTATATGCTCTTCCAGGAGACCCAGCCCGGGCCCTCGGGACTGGAAAACGCCGTCATGTTTGCCGTCAGCCAGAGCGGAGAGACCGGGCCCGTGCTCAACGACGTCCGCCACGCCAAGAAGCACGGCCACAAGATCGTATCCTTTACCCGGCGGGGAGATTCCACCCTGGCCCGGCTGTCGGATCTGGTCTTCATTGTGGACGGCGCGAAGCAGACCCTGGCCGTCAGTCTGCCGAACCTGTTTTTCGGCCATGTGATCCTGGTTTTTGAGGAGCTGATGGCCAGCTTTTTCACCCCCATACAATAAAAATTTTTTCACGCAAGCGGAAAATCTTTTCCGGGGCATCTATGGTATAATGAAGCCGCGATGGGAAATCTGTCATTTCCCGCTGCGGCAGACAGCTCCGGATACAAAGGAGCATTTTCCAGAAGCGATTTGTATGGAGGTAATGTTTATGAAAAAGAATCTTTCCATTCTGCTCGCCCTTGTCCTGCTGGTCGGCATTCTGACCGGCTGCGGCGCGCAGAACACCACCACCGCCACAACGGCCGCCCCGGCCACGGAAGCATCCGCCGAGACCACCGCGGAGACGGAAGCCACCGAAGCCGTGAAGACCATCGACACCCTGAAGATCGCCTTTGTTCCCTCCCGGGAGCCTCAGGAGATCATCACCGCCACCGAGCCTCTGAAGCAGCTGCTGAAGGACGCTCTGTCCACGGAAGGCTACCATGTGAACAATGTGGACATCACCGTCGGCACCACCTATGAGGCTGTAGGCGAGGGCCTGGAGGCCGGTACCATTGACGTGGGCCTGATCCCCGGCGGCACCTATGTGCTTTATGACGACGGCGCGGAGGTCATCCTGACCGCCACCCGCGACGGCCTGAACAAGGACTCCGACACCCCCAAGGACTGGAACGACGGCAAGCCCACCGAGGCCTCTGACAAGCAGGCCGTCTCCTACCGCGCCCTGTTCATCGCCGGTCCTTCCGAAAAGGGCCAGGCCCTCCAGGCAAAGGTCAACGCCGGTGAGGAGCTGACCTGGGACGACCTGAACAGCGCCAACTGGAGCGTTATGGGCACCTCCTCTCCCGCTGGCTACATCTACCCCGCTCTGTGGCTGCAGAATCACTACGGCAAGGGCATCTCTGACCTGAGCAGCGCCGTCCAGTCCGATTCCTACGCCAGCGCCTTTGCCCGTCTGGCCTCCGGCCAGGTTGACGTCCTGGTGACCTATGCCGACGCCCGCCGGGACTACGCCGAGCGCTGGAACAGTGAGTTCGGCCGTCAGGGCTCCATCTGGGAGGAGACCGGTGTCATCGGCGTCACCGCCCCCATTTACAACGACACCATTTCCGTCAGCAAGAACTCCCCCATCATGGACGCCGACCTGATCGCCGCCCTGCAGAACGCCTTCATCAACATCGGCAACACCGAGGAAGGCAAGGCCGTCATCGCCATCTACAGCCACAACGGCTACCAGAAGGCCCAGGCCTCTGACTACGACAACGAGCGCGCGGCCCAGAAGCTGATTCAGGAGCTCTCCGCCGCCAACTGATCTACCCAAACATTTTCCCGGCGCGGGCCTGTCCCCGTGCCGGGTTTTTTAAGAGAGGAACCGATATGATCGAATTTGACCATGTATCCAAAGTATACCCCAACGGCACCGTGGGGCTGGACGACGTAACACTGACCATTGGGGACGGAGAGTTTGTCGCCATTATCGGCCGCTCCGGCGCGGGCAAATCCACGCTGCTGCGGGCCGTCAACCGGATGCACCGGATCACCGGCGGCAAACTGACCGTAGACGGCACCGACGTCAGCACCCTTTCCGGCAAGCGGCTGCGGAAATTCCGCCGGGGCATCGGCATGGTGTTCCAGTCCTTCAACCTGGTCACCCGCACCAGCGTGATCCGGAACGTGCTGGCCGCCCGGGTGCCGGATATGCCCTTCTGGCGTGTGCTTCTGGGGGCGTTCCGCAAGGAGGACAAGCTGAAGGCCCTGGAATCCCTGGAAAAGGTGGGGATCCTGGACAAGGCCTATATCCGGGCCGACCAGCTCTCCGGCGGTCAGCAGCAGCGGGTGGCCCTGGCCCGGACCCTGACCCAGGACCCCCGGATCATCCTGGCCGACGAGCCCGTAGCGGCTCTGGATCCCGTAACCGCCCGGCAGGTCATGGAGGACTTTGTCCACATCAACCGGGAGATGGGCATCTCCATCCTGCTCAATATCCACCATGTGGAGCTGGCCCTGGAGTACGCGGACCGCGTCATCGGCATCCGCTCCGGCCGGATCGTCTACGACGGCCCCTCCGCCAAGGTGGACCAGACGGTGCTGGACACCATCTATGCCAACGACGCACCGGCGGAGGGATCCCTATGAGCCTGTACGACCGCATCTTCCGGCCTCGCCGGTATACCCTGTCCGACGGAACGGTGGTCACGGAAAAGCGAAGCCGGGCTCCGCTGGTCCTTGCCGTCCTTCTGGCGCTGACCGCTCTGTCCGTCCGCATTACGGGATTTGATCTTTCCGTGCTGGTCACCAAGGGCAGCAAATTCTTTGACATCCTGAAGGCCATGTTTCCTCCCAATACGGCCTACCTGGGGAAAATCTGGCAGCCCCTGTGGGACACCGTCAAGATGTCCGTTCTTGGCTCCTTTATCGGCGCGGTGCTGGCCGTCCCCTTCGCCGTTCTGGCGGCAAGCAACATCGTGACCAACCGGGCGGTGGTATTCCTGGTCCGGCTGTTCCTGAGCCTGGTCCGGACTCTGCCCACCCTGGTCTGCGCGCTGATTGCCACCTACGTATTCGGCCTGGGCACCATGGCCGGCACCTGCGCCATTGCGGTGTTTACCTTTGCCTACATCGCCAAGCAGCTCTTTGAGATCATCGAAACCGTGGACATGGGCCCCTTTGAATCCATGGAGGCCCTGGGCGCTACCCGCCTCCAGGCCTTTGTGACGGCAATTTTCCCCCAGGTGCTTCCGGCCTATCTCTCTGTGTCCCTGTTCTGCCTGGAGGGCAACGTACGCTACGCCTCCATTCTGGGCTATGTGGGCGCCGGCGGTCTGGGCCTGATCATGAACGAAAAAATCGGCTGGCGGGAATATGACAGCTTAGGCATGATCCTGATCGTCCTGTTTGTAACGGTCATTCTGATTGAGGCCGCCAGCCATGCGCTGCGCCGCCGGCTGACCTGAGGAGGGAACGCGGTATGAACGAAAAAATTCTCAAGGCCTATGCCTCCGCGCCCAGAACCTGGGTGCGGAATCTGCTGGCCGCTTTGCTGCTTGTATGTGTGCTGGCCTGGTCCGGCTCCGCCGTCCGGGTCAGCAATCCCACAGGCAACGGCCTGGAGGTTGCGGGCAATATCCTCTCCGGTATTTTCCATCCCTCCGCCAAGCTGCTGTTTACCCTTGGGACCAACGGCGTGCCCTATCTGCTGCTGGAGACCTTCTGCATTGCCTTTCTGGGAACGATTGTCGGGGCGGTGATTTCCCTGCCCCTGTCCTTCCTGTCGGCGGCCAATCTGGTACCCAGGTGGCTGGCAGCCCTGGGGCGGCTGCTGATTGCCGCCATCCGCACCATCCCCGCCTTTGTCTACGGCCTGATGTTCATCCGGGTCACCGGCCCGGGCCCCTTCGCGGGACTGCTGACCATGTCCCTGTGCTCCATCGGCATGGTATCCAAGATGTTTATCGAGAGCATTGAGGACCTGGATCAGGGAATCCTGGAATCCCTGGACGCCGCGGGCTGCACCACCTTCCAGAAGATCCGCTACGGCATCCTGCCCCAGCTCACCGCGGACTTTACCTCCACAATCATCTACCGCTTCGATATGAATCTGCGGGACGCTACCGTCCTGGGACTCGTCGGCGCGGGCGGCATCGGCGCGCCGCTGATCTTTGCCATGAGCTCCTACCGCTGGAACGAGGTCGGCGCCATTTTGCTGGGGCTGATCATCCTGGTGCTCCTCATCGAGGGCATCTCCGCAAAGCTTCGCGCAAAGCTGGCTCGGGGGTAAACGATGGAAGAAAAACAGCTGAAACTCTATTTTACTTCGGATCTCCACGGCTACATCTACCCCACGGACTACCGGGACGGCCAGGAAAAGGACCTGGGGCTCTTCAAGTGCGCCAACCGGTTCCGGAAGGACGGCAACACCCTGGTCCTGGACGGAGGCGATCTGCTCCAGGGCTCCCCCCTGGACGCCTACTGCCACGACACCATCGGCAGCGCCGCCGGGCTCGCAGAAATCATGAACCGCTGCGGCTATGACTACGTGACCCTGGGAAATCACGATTTTAACTTCGGGATGCCCTATCTGGAGAGCTACCTGAAGGCGCTGCGGGGGCACTGCGTCTGCGAAAATGTCCGGGACGCGGACGGAAGCTGCCGGTTCCCGGCCCGGGTGCACACCCTGGAAAACGGGCTCCGCGTGGGCCTCGTGGGCATTGTCACAGACCATGTGAATGTCTGGGAGCGGCCGGAGCATCTGGCGGGGATCCGGATCACAGACCCCGTCGAAGCCGCCAGAAGCGCCCTGGCCTCCCTGCGGGGCCGGGTGGATCTGACCGTCGGCATCTACCACGGCGGCTTTGAGCGGGACCTTGCCAGCGGCCGGGTTCTGTCGGGCACCCGGGAGAATGTCGCCTATCGGATCTGTCAGGAGCTGGATTTTGACATTCTCCTCACCGGGCACCAGCATATGTCTGTTCCCGGTCAGACGGTCCAGGGCACCTTTGCGGTGCAGCCCACGGACAAGGGGCAGGAATTTGTGGAAATCACCGCCGCGGGATCCCCAGGGCAGTGGCGCTTTTCCAGCCGGACGGTTCCCGCCGGGGGAACCTGCCATGGCCCCTGGCTATCGGAGTTCGCGGAGCTGGAGCAGGGCGCCCAGGCCTGGCTGGATCAGATCGTCGGGCACCTGCCGACGCCTATGGTGCCGGATACCCCGGTGCGCATGGCGGCCCAAGGGAGCCCTTTGGCGGACCTGTTCCATACCGTCCAGCTGGCCGCCAGCGGCGCTCAGCTCTCCGTCACCAGTCTTTCCAACGATCCCTCCGGGCTTCCCACCACTGTGCGGCGTCGGGACCTGCTGAACGCCTATCCCTATGCCAACACCCTGACGGTCCTGCAGATTACGGGGGCCGTGCTGCGCCGTGCCATGGAGCGCAGCGCCGAATACTTCTCCCGGAGCGGGGACGGCACGCTCCGGGTCTCTGACGCGTTTTTAATGCCCAAGGTAGAGCACTATAATTACGACTACTATGCGGGGGTGCACTACGTCTTCGACTGCCGCCGCCCGGTGGGCAGCCGGGTGACCGAGCTGACCTTCAACGGAAAGGACGTCGCCGACACAGACATCTTCACCGCCTGCCTGAGCAGCTACCGGGCCAGCGGGACCGGCGGCTACGGCTGCTACACTGGCTGCCCGGTACTGCGGGAAATCGGCCGGGACATGTCCGACCTGCTGCTGGACTTTTTCCGGGCCCACGATCCCCTGCCGGAGCTCGCCCACAGCGACTACCGGGTACTGTGAAATACAAATATCAGCGAAAAAGGGCCACCCGGGCCCTTTTTCCTTAGAAGAATCCGGGGCTGTGCTGCCCCTCATCCGTCACGCCTGCGGCGTGCCGCCCTCCCCGTAGGGGAAGGCTGCCTCCCGGCGGGGGTGTTTTTTGGGGGATATACGACAAAAAACCGCCTCGCGTAAGCGAAGCGGTTTTTTTATCATGTTGGCATTACCTATCTTCCCGGCAAGTCACCCTGCAAGTATTGTCGGCGCGGACGAGCTTAACTTCTGTGTTCGGGATGGGAACAGGTGGACCCTCGTCGCAATCAATACCAACTATTTAATTAAGAAAAGTGGTGACCCGTACCGGATTCGAACCGATGTTAAAGGCGTGAGAGGCCTCTGTCTTAACCACTTGACCAACGGGCCATTGGTGCGCCTTCAGGGACTCGAACCCGGGACCCACTGATTAAGAGTCAGTTGCTCTACCAACTGAGCTAAAGGCGCATGTCTTTTCTTTCCCATATACCTTGAAAACTGAACACTGTGATTTCCGCAATCCTCGAAAGCTCACTGAGCCTGCGCTTTGGTCAAGCTTTCGGCTTATTAGTATCAGTCAGCTCCACGCCTCTCAGCGCTTCCACCTCTGACCTATCTACGACATAGTCTACGTCGAGCCTCAGTGGAGATCTTATCTTAGGGGGAGTTTCACGCTTAGATGCCTTCAGCGTTTATCTCGTCCATACGTAGCTACCCAGCCGTGCCCTTGGCAGAACAACTGGTACACCAGAGGTATGTCCATCCCGGTCCTCTCGTACTAAGGACAGCTCCCTTCAAATCTCCTACGCCCGCAACAGATAGGGACCGAACTGTCTCACGACGTTCTGAACCCAGCTCGCGTGCCGCTTTAA
>OIZO01001421.1_pt1 | contig 12300 bp, 14 predicted proteins | sample 1588551 | NCBI WGS metagenome assembly OIZO01 (sample SAMN03283271) | human gut metagenome | biome: human-associated habitat; material: feces | host: Homo sapiens | place: Peru | collected 2012 | reverse complement strand
ATTTTATTTGGCGGCTTACGCCGCCAAACTCTGCGAGGCTTTTTTGACAAGCTGAGAGGAGAGGGAGAAATCCTTCTCCTCTTTTTTCGTCCAATCGTGGAAAGTCTGGTGGAAAATCATTTTCTCTGTCCGCTCCAAAATGTTCTCCCGCTCCAATTCTGCCAGCGCACCGAATACGGTCAGCATGAAGCGGCCTTGGGGGGTGGTGGTGTCGATGTTCTCTTTCAGACTGACAAACTCCACGCCCTTTCTGCCAGTATTGAAAGAAATTTGATTGTCACAGGGCTATACCCTAATGAAATAGGTAGGAAAAGGAGCAGGACACGCGCCCTGCTCCTTTCGGATGAAATAATACTGAATGTCGTAATCAGCGAATTGTGTACTGATAGGTCGTTCCACCAATGGTAAGATAAATGACCAAGGAGGCATCAGAACCGTCTACAACTTTCGGGCATTCGATCAGGCCATGATAGTGGCAGGTTTCAAGGGGTGTGCAGACCACATAAGAACTTACCCATGTGAAGCTGTTATCATCCTTGTCCGTCACAACAAAGCCATCATAGGTATAGCCGTTGTCGTAGTCGGCGCTCGGCGCGAACAGATCGCGGATGCAGATATCCTTCTTCGATTTGTTATAGTATTCACCGTCCACATGAATGTACACTTTTCCATCTTCGGGGGTATAGCTGGTGTATACGCTGCTGGTGTTTCGGGGTTTTAGCTCATAAGTCAGCTCCACATTGTTCAGTGTAAAGGAAAAATCATCCGTATCGATAACGTCGCCACACGCTATTGTTTTTACTTTGGAATCGGAAGCATGGTTCGCATCGGACGAGAGTACATTGGTCTCACCGGCAGCTTCTTGAGAGGCGGCAATTTCGTTGTCCGTTGTGCCGCCTGTGACGGTGTAAAGATTATCGGTCGGTGTAACCTTCGTACCATCCATCTTCCATTCGGTTACAGGGATGGACATATCGTTATTAAACCCTAAGGTGAATTCGGCTTTCTCAAACTGTGCTGCCAGTTTCTCGGGGATGTTGATGTAGAGAAAATAGTCCAGATCGGTATAAGGGTCAATTTCAAAATACTTGTTCCGCTTAAAAGACAAATGCACATCATAATCGGTAACGGTGTAAGAACCGTTCACAATTGCCGTCCGGGCAAAGGAACTGTCGGAAATAACCCCAGTTGATTTATTTTCAATGTGTCCCATCACCAGTAAGAGCTTGTAGCCACTTTCTACATACAGAGAAATGGAGGAATATTCGCTGGTTTTATAGGAATACTCATCCAAAATCTCCATGGAATCAAAGGTCATTGTGAAATTTTCGTTGTCAATTTTGTCCCCGATAGAAAGGCCAACAGCCTCTTGCTGAGGTTCGGTAGGTTCTGTCTGTTCTGCCTCCGGTGCTGCCGTTGGTGTAGAGGGAGCATTCTGGGCAGGTGTGTTGGTGGCAGGGGCCTCATTTTTACCGCAAGCTGCAAGGCTCAGGCACATAACCGTCGCCAAAAGCAGCGCAATCCAATTTTTCATTGTCTTTTTGCCTCTTTCATTTTTATGTATTCTTTGCGTCTATCGCAACGCACAACGGCGATTCGAATATTATTAGAAACACCTTCGACGATAACCGCATTTTTTCTGTGATGAATATACAGCGCAGTGCATAGCAATTATAAGCCAAGCAGCTGCTTTTTCTTTGCGTCAAACTCCTCCTGGGTAATGACACCGGTGTCCAGAAGCTCCTTGTAGGTTTTGAGCTCTTCTGCGGTGCCGAGGGCCGTGGCGGCTTTGCGGGGGGCAGCCTGCGTGGGAGCGCCCTGTCCGACATCGGGGGAAACAATGCTGTTCATCTTTTCTTGCAGCAGAATGGGCGGGATAATGGGCAGGAAGATTTCCAGAATCAGGCACAGCGTAGACAGATCCGAGCTGATGCCTGCTGCCGCAGCCATTTTATCCACGCGCTGTGCGGTTTTGTAGGTCCAGTAGATGAGATAGAAGGGCACAAAGAGGCACAGCAGCAGCTTGTTCGTCGGGTTCCGGGGCTCCTCATCCTCTACAGCATTGGTGTATCTTGTCATTCTGTAAACCCAGATATAATGCCAGATACCAAAGGTAAACAGCAGAAGCAGGATGTGCTTGACAAGGTCACAATAGGCTTCACTGACGGCCGGGGCTGCGCCAGTGGCATAGGGCTTTTTTTCACCATTGATACTTGTGCGCGCCGCTTCGGATTTTGGAAGACTTTCGAACTTTGGAAGATTCTCGGGATAGGCAATCCAAAGAGAACACAGAGTGAAGGCGATAACATCCAAAAGGAAATATAAAAAATAATAAGAGGTAAAGATAAGGGTCAATACAAGGAACACAGCCGGAAGAAACCAGAGCTTATTTAGATTTTCCTTGTACTGCTGCAGCTTTGATGTGAAATTGGCCGTGGCGAGGCACATGATATAAAAAGGTGTCACGACCTCCAAAAAAGCTCCGAGAATTCGGAAAATATCCAACGAACCGCCCCATGTGGTGTAGCGGTCATAACCGAAGCCCTGAATGAAGGATACCAATTGCAGTACAGTCAGCAGCGCGAAGGAAGCAATCATGGAGGCATCCCTTTTTTTCAGGAAAAATACGGCGGCAAGTGCGGCATATGCCAGAACCCACAATAAGGCAAGGACCGAGAACTTGGCAAAAACGTTGTTGAGCTGCAATAGTGCGCAAAGTGAAAACACGCCGCCCACGATCAGCGCAAGGGTTGCTGAATTTTTCTTTTCTTCCACAATGAAACGCTCCTTTTCTTTTTCCGAGTGATAAGAAAAGCATACACGCAAACCGACCCAAAAACAATTAACTGGCTGCATAGTGTTGATAAAATTTTCCTAAATTTTCCGGATTTATATAAACGCGAAAAGAGGGGGCGTTCGGAAAATATGTCGCAAGGACAGAACGTTTTCTGGCAATCCCTTTTTTCGTCCTTTTCGGTATAGAAAACGGAGCGGGGCTCATGCTCCGCTCCGAAATGTGTTGTGTATTATTTGTGCAATGCCTGATTGATTTCCGCAATGTCGCTGTCGGAGAGCGAAATATGGGTTTCGGAATCCACAAAAATCGGTTCGCCGCTATAGTAATTGTCCACAAAGCATCCGCCTTCCGCAGCGATATAAATGGCCTGCTCTTTTTCGCTCTTTTCCAGCCAGCTTCCATCCACACTGTATCGGTCGTAGACCGTGCCGGTATCATAGTCGATCGCCATAGTAACGGAATCGTAGAGTATGCCGTCCACAAAGCTGTCGCAGTTTGCTTTCACCATAAAGAAGTGCAGCGGCTGATTTTCACTGCCCCAACCGTCCACTTTCAGTTCAAATGCATACGTTACAGCAAAGGGCTGGGCCTGCCGACCGAGTTCTTTTTCAAATTCTGCCGCTCTTGCCAAATACGCGTCGCTTTGCATATAGGCGCTCAAATGGGCAATCAAAAAATCTTTGGCAGAGATTTCTTTTCCGTTCACAACGATATTGGCGGGCGGCTCGCTGCTCACGGAAACGTCGTTTTTCTCCTCGACAACGGTATTGACGGGCGGCTCACTGCTTATGGAAGCGTCCTTCTCCCCGCCGCGAACCGCAAGGCTCAGGCACAGAGCCGCCGCCAGCACCAGCGCGCATCCGGCCGTGATCAGCGCCTTTTTTCGCCATAAACGCGGGGGCTTTACCTCCTGCCGCTCGATCTGGCTCTGGGCACAGCGGGGGCAAAAGGAAGCATCCTCCGGCAGGTCTGTGCCGCAGTTTTTGCATTGCTTACTCAATTTTGCTCTCTCCTTACAGTGCTTCCATCAGATAAAGCACACTTTTGTATCGCTTTCCCGGGTTCATCATGGTGCATTTCTGCACAATGCGGCCCAGGCGGCCGCTTGCCAGTTCTCTTGACGGATGCTTTCCCGTGAGCATGATGTTCAGCAGCACCCCAAGAGAATAGATATCCGCCCGATCGTCAGTCTGGGTGATGCCGTATTGCTCCGGGGCGGCATAGCCCGTGGTGCCCAGAATCTGGGTGTCGTGATTTGTCTCGCTTTTGAAAATACGGGAAGCGTCAAAATCGATGAGCACCGCTTCCCTGCCACGTACGATCACGTTTTCCGGCTTGATGTCCCGGTGCACCGCCCCCAATTTGTGCAGCACCCACAGGGCGTTGCAGAGCTGCAAGACAATTTTCCGGGCCTCGGCGGGGGAGAACAGCGCCCCCTCAAGAAGATAGGCCAGGGAATCTCCCTGTATGTATTCCTCCAGCACTGCCACCATGCCGTCCTGCTCTGCCGCCTCCATGATCTGCGGCAGATTCGGGCAGGAGATCCCCAGAAGCTTCCGATAGACCTCCCCGTTCCCGCGATAATGGCGAAAAATAAACCGTGTCCCGTTCTGCCTGTTTTGCAGAAGCGAAACACAGCCGCGCTCGCTGCTTTTGAGTGTTCTTACGGTTTCGTAGTCCTGCTCAATGCTTGATAACAAATAGGAATAAATCGCCCTCACCTTCCCGCCCGTGCTGCGCACATAGTGAATTTTCTTTGCAGAATTTACAGTAATTATACAAAGAAAATGTGCACTTGTAAAGGCGGGGAGAAGGTGAAAAAACAATACTATGCAGCGCGCATATTGATTTTGACTTGAAAGGCGATATAATGAAGAAAAAACGAGAGCAGAGGCGGCCAAATATGAAAAACACGGATAATCTGCAGCAGGAGCTGATGGAAGCTCCCACTCTGGACCAGTTCCTATCCGAAAATCAGGATAACTTCACGCGGGAGAGCGTGTGTGAGCTGCTGGAAAAGCTTATGAAGAAGCGGAAGATGTCCAAAGCGGTGCTGGCCCGCCTGTCCGGCATGAGCGAGGTCTATCTGCACCAGGTCTTCTCCGGGCGGCGCAATCCCTCCCGCAGCCGATTGCTGTGCCTGTGCTTTGGCCTTGGCGCCACATTGGAGGAGACTCAGGAGCTTTTGAAGCAGTGCGGCTACGCCCGGCTCTACCCCAAGAACAGGCGGGACGCCATCATCCTCTACGGAATTGCAAATGGCATGGACCTGTTCGCGGTGAACGACAAACTGTTTGTGGAAAATGAGGAGACCCTGTATTAGACATGGGGCGAGGCGTTTTCCCGGCTAGAGAATGGGGCTGTTAGAAAAGTATGTCGCTGCGAACCAGTGACCGACGTCACTGGTGTGGCAGCCCCCCGGTTGGATGGAAACAGCTTGGTTTTGCTGCCAAGATGTTTGGAAATCCGGGGGATTGCCATACCAGCGTGCGCGCTGGTTCGCAATGACAGAGCGTTTTCTAACAGCCCCGCAGTATTTATGCTGTTTATTCCTCTTCAAAGGTCAGAACATCCTTGTACTTCTCCTTGAAGATGTCGTACACGGCGTTCAGCAGGTCCTCGTCCTGGACGGACAGATAGTTCTCAGTCTCCTCGTCCACAGACTCTACCTCCAGGATGACCACATCCGTGGCAGCCTCATCGGCGGGCAGCAGGACCAGATATTCCTTGCCCTGGTAAGGAATGCAGTCCAGATATTCAAAGTCCGTGTCCACGCCGTTCTCATCGGTGAGGGTCAGGATGCTGGTTTCTTCCTCTTCTTCGTTGTTCAGAATTTCATTGTCCATAATAATGGGCTCCTTTACTGTTGATAGGGTCATTATAGGGTATTGCGCAGAAAAAAGCAAGCCTTATACAAAAATCCAGATTTGGGCGCAGTACAGCAGCCAGGTAAAGGCCAGGGGGTACATCAGGCTGTCGCAGCGGTCCAGAATGCCGCCGTGGCCAGGGAAGATGTGGCCGAAGTCCTTGACACCGGCCACCCGCTTCACGGCGGACATGGACAGGTCGCCGAACTGTCCCAAAATGGAAACCACCGCCGTGTACAGCACCAGCATGCCAATATCGTCGAAGAATCGCCCAAATACCAGCACGATCAGCACCACGGTGATGCTCAGGCCGCCCAGCGCACCCTCGATGCTCTTACCGGGGCTGACCTTGGGGGCCAGCTTGTGGCGGCCGAAGCGGCTGCCAACCAGATAGGCGAAGATGTCGGTCAAAGCGCATATGAGCCCCGTCAGGCACAGGAAGAAGGCCCCATGGGGGATCTCCCCATAGCAGGCCAGACCTCGATAGAGGCTCAGGGCCAGGACGATTTCCGGCGCGGCCACCCAGGCGGGGGCCTGTTTGCCGATGCGTGTCATCAGGTATGTAAAGAAGCCCAGGCCCAGCACCAGGGCGGCGGCCATCCACCAGACCTTCTCCGTCAGGGAGAACAGAGGGATGATGACGGCCAGAAACAGACCGGCGGCGTAGCTGCCTTTATTCCGGATGCCGTTGGCCCCCAGAATTTCCCATACCGCGCCGCAGCCCAGCAGGATTGCAATCAGCTGGGGCACCCAGGGCAGGTGGAAGCAGCCCAGCAGGACCATGGAAAGCAGGGCCAGCACGACACTGGTCAAAGTTCTCTGTTTCATTGCTCGTTCTCCTTTTTATTGGTCAGGGTGGGGATATACCAGCCCTTTCCCTTACGGATGGAGAAGAAGCCGATGACGGAGGCCAGCAAAGAGCCGAGCACATCCACAATAATATCCTTCATGGTGTCGGCCAGTGCTGCGTGGCCCACAAGCACCGTGCCGTTCGCCAGCATAAATTTCTGCATATTCATGCCGAACAGGCCGTCGGCGGCGAATTCATAGATCTCCCAGATGGAGCCCAGGGACACGGAGAAGCAGAAGGCAAACAGGCACACGAAGAAGGGGGACAGGCTGACGGCCAGATGCTGGTCCCGGTTGAGGATGGTGACGACCATGAGCCCGAAGAAGCCCATCATCATGCTGCTGCAAAAGTGGCAGATGCTGTCCCACTGGGGTACCAGATAGTAGAAGCTTCTTACCTCGCCCAGGAAAATGGCGCAGTACAGGAACACAATGTAGAAGCCATAGAGCAGGCTGGGCAGGACAAAATGAAATTTCCGCTCCAGGATGCTGGGCAGGTGAATGGTGATGAGCCCGAGAATGCACTGCATCAGCATCAGCAGATAGTCGGATTCCGAGTGGTAGCCCGCTTCACTGGTGCTGGCGGAGCTGCCGAAGATCATCCGTAGGATCAGGTAGACAATGGGCACAATAAAGCTGAGCGTAACGGTGATATACAGGAATTTTCCGAACTTTGTTGTATTTTTCATGGGCCGTGTCCTTCCACTTCTATTATTCCCTTATTCTTAAACATATCTTAAACTTTTATTCTAAACCGAAAAGAAACAGAGAAAAGCTATCCCACGTCTTTTGTCAGCTTTTCCAGGGACAGAATCCGGAAGGTATCCTTATAATAGTCCAGAATTCCCTCTTCCTTCATCCGGGCAATTTCCCGGGACAGGGCGCTGCGGTTGGCACCCAGAAAATCCGCCAGGTCCTCCCGGGTGCCGCCCAGGGAGAAGGTCAGGCTGCCGGTGCGCCTGTATTCGTCATACAGCCGCATGGAGATGCGCTGCCGCAGGGATTTGGCGGAGAGGTACAGCGTCCGCTGCCGCTGGGCCCAGAACTTCATGGCGATTTCGGACACCAGATTCTCCCGCAGCTTCGCGTGCCATTCGCAGCTCTCCGCGCAGCCGCTCATGATCCGGTGGAAGGGGAGAAACAGCAGCTCGCTGTCCTCCGAGGCGACGACATAGACGGGGCTTTGGCTTCCTGGGGTGGCCATGAGCACATCCCCCACCAGGGCCCCCGCCCGGTGGTTGGCCATGAGCAGGTGCTCCCCGGAGGCATTGACGCTCTCGGCCCGCAGGCACCCGGACAGTACCAGGGCGCAGGCATGGAGGGTGTCGCCGATGTTCCAGACCACGGTGTTTTTGGCATAGTGCTCCTGCCGGGCGTTCAGGCAGCTCAGCATGGCATCTGCCTGTTCCGGTCCAATGCCTGCGAAAAGCCCACACTCGTGGACAACCTTTCTCTGCGGCTGATTCATGGGAGCCTCCTTAAGCGTTGCAAATGCAACGGAATTCTACGGGGCAAGTATAGTACAATCCGTTTACAATGTCAAGGTGCGGAGGGGAGGCATTCTCTTCCGCACCCGTAAAAGAAGGAGAAACCATGAAAAAGATCACATCCATTCTCTGCCTGCTGGCGCTGACTGTCAGCCTGTTTGCAGGCTGCGGCAGTACCTCCGGTGCTGCAACGACCGCCGCCCCGGAGACCACTGCCGCCCCTGCTGCCGAGACCACGGTTGAGACCGCTGCCGAAACGACCGCCGCCCCCACGGAGCCTGCCGTTCCCGTGCGTCTGGGGGCCATGACCGGCCCCACCGGTATCGGCATGGTCAAGCTGTTCCAGACTGCCGACGAAAACCCTGATTCCGGCTATACCTACACCATCAAAGGCGCCGCCGATGAGCTGACCCCCATGATCCTCCAGGGGGAGCTGGACATTGTGTCTGTTCCCGCCAACCTGGCTTCCGTTCTTTACAATAAGACCGAGGGCGGTGTGCAGGCTCTGGCCGTCAATGTCCTGGGCGTGCTGTACGTTGCCGAATTCAACGGGGAGACCGTCCAGTCCGTGGCGGACCTGAAGGGCAAGACCCTGTATGCCACCGGCAAGGGCTCTACACCGGAATACTTCCTGCGCTATGTGCTGACCCAGAACGGCTTGGACCCCGACAAGGACCTGACCATCGAGTGGAAGAGCGAGCCCAGCGAAGTGGTTGCCACCCTGAATGACCAGGGCACCGGCATTGCCATGCTGCCCCAGCCCTATGTGACCGCCGCTGCCGCCCAGCTGGGCGAGGGCTTCCGGGTGGCCCTGTCCGTCTCCGATGAGTGGGAGAAGGTGGGAAATAGCAGCCTGTGCACCACCGCCTGCATCCTGGTCCGCAAGGGCTTTGCCGAGGAGAACCCCCAGGCCGTTGAAAAGTTCCTGGCGGACTTCGCCGAAAGCGCCGCCTGGGTCAATGAAAATGTGGACGAAGCCGCCGCTGCCTGCGGACAGTACGAGATCGTCAAGGAGCCTATCGCAAAGAAGGCCATCCCCCAGTGCAACATCGTGTGCATCACCGGCAGCGAGATGAAGGATGCTCTGGGCGGCTGCCTGAATGTGCTGTTCGAGCAGAACCCTGCCGCAGTGGGCGGCGCACTGCCGGACGACGCTTTCTATTATGGCGCGTAAACCGAAATTTGATCCAACAGGAAGGGCAGCAAAGCTTTTTGCTGCCCTTTTGGCCCTTTGCGTCTGGCAGCTGGCAGCGGCGCTGATTCACAACCGGCTGCTGCTGGTGGGGCCTGTTCAGGTGGCCCGGCGTGTGATTGAGCTGCTGGGAGAAAAGACCACCTGGGAGGCTCTGGGCTTCACCTTTGGCCGCATCAGCCTGGGTTTTTTCCTGGCATTTCTGGCGGCCCTGGTGTTGGCGGCCCTGTCCGCCCGGTTCCCTTGGGTGGAGACTCTGCTGCGGCCCTATATTCTGGCCGTTCAGACGGTGCCGGTGGCCTCCTTTATTGTCATTGCCCTGCTGTGGCTGTCCAGTCGGCGCATCAGCGCCTTCATTGCCTTTCTCATGGTGCTCCCTGTGCTGTATGCCAATGCGCTGCAGGGCATTCGGGAGGCAGACCCGCAGCTGCTGGAGATGGCCCGGGTGTTCCGTTTACCCGGGCTGCGGCGGGTGCGGTGCATCATTCTGCCCAGCCTTGCCCCCTATCTGAAATCCGCCTGCCATGTGGCCCTGGGCCTGTGCTGGAAGGCGGGAGTGGCGGCAGAGGTCATGGCTGTTGCCAACCGTTCCGTGGGTGGGATGCTGTACGATGCCAAGGTGTATCTGGAAATCAGTGATCTGTTCGCCTGGACGGTGCTGCTGGTGGCCGTCAGCATTCTGTTTGAAAAGGCGTTTTTATGGCTGCTGGATCTTTGCGTGAACCGGGCGATCCGGTGGGAGGGCTGATATGGAGCTTCAGAACGTTTCTAAGGCATATGGCGGCAAGCCGGTGCTGTCCCATTTCAGCGCTGTCCTGGCTCCCGGAGGGCGCTATGCGCTGATGGGCCCTTCCGGTGTGGGCAAAACCACCCTGCTGCGGCTGATCCTGGGGCTGGAAAAGCCGGACGGTGGAAAAATCACCGGCGTTCCCGGGAAAAAAAGCGCGGTTTTCCAGGAAAGCCGCCTGATCCCGGAGCTGACCGCCCGGGGCAATCTGCGCCTGGTGCTGGGCAGCCGCTTCCCGGAGACGGAGATCACCGCTATGCTGACCCGGCTGGATCTGACGGACTGCCTGGATACCCCGGCCGCCAACCTCTCCGGCGGCCAGCAGCGCCGGTCGGCCCTGGCTAGGGCCCTGCTCTACGGCGGGGAGCTGCTGGTGCTGGATGAGCCCTTTACGGGGCTGGACGAGGACAACCGCCGCAAGGCGCTGGACGCCATCCGGGCGTATCCCAAGGAAGCTATTGTGCTGCTGGTCACCCACAGCCGGGAGGACGCCGAAGCCCTGGGGGCGGAGATCATAGAGATATGAAAAGTCCCGCAGAAATGGAACTTTCTCCCATTTCTGCGGGACTTTTTTACTTTTTTGCTGCCTTTTCTGCTTTCCGCAGCCGCCGCTGCTTCCGGGTGGGGAGCAGCTCTTCGGCGGTAGGCATGAGGATTAGGCAGATGAAGGCTGCGGTGAGCCCGCCGTTGTAGAGGCAGTAGCCTCCATGGAGCAGGGGTACCGAGGTCACCAGCAGGAAGTGCAGAATTCCGGCAAGGAAGCCCAGGCCGGGGCCGTACTTGTCCACAATGGGGGTCATGCCGTTGGAGTAGCAGGCACCGATGAGAATGGACTGGGTGTTGATGACATAAGTAAAATGTCCTCCTACAAGCCGGGACAGCCAGTGCATCAGAGGCGATGCCACCATGTAGCCCAGCAGCATGGGCCAGGCATTCAGGGGGTGTGAGCCGGAATTGCAGGTGGAGAGCATACAGAACATAACGCCAAAGGTGGCCCCGTTGAAGCTGGCCCCTACCAGATTGTAGTAGCCCAGGATGAACAGCCCGAAAACGCCAAAGTTCATGAGGAATACGTCGTTGCCGAAGCCGCCGGTAATGCTGGGGCTTCGCTTTTTGCTGGAGATAAGAGCCCAGTATTTCTTTGGCGTGCAGCCCATGGCCAGGGCGGCCAGAATGGCAAGGCCAAAGAGAATGCCGCAGAAGCAGTTGGCTCCCAGGCGGGAGGCAATTTTCAGCGTGTCCGCGTGGGGGGCGCTGGGCAGCGCCAGACCTAAGGTGTTGAAAAGCAGCGCCTGGAGAATGAAGGCCCCCATGCCCACAGGCAGCGCCGCGTTATATAGATTGTAGCCCTTGTGCACGCTGGGGGAATGGCTCAGCCCGGCAGGCACAAAGAAGCCGCTGACCACGCCTACGGCAATGGCAAGCAAAAGCCCCTTTCCGCTGTAGCCCACCACGCTGTCGAAGGGGTGGCGGATCAGAAGGTCCGTAATCAGCGGGGCAATGCCGGTGGTGAACAGCATGGTGGAGACGTACTCCCGCATGGGCTTCCTCTTAACAATGCAGAACAGCATGGTGCCCCAGATGGTGGGCCAGATATTCTGAATGTTGATGCCCCAGGAGCCGAAGCCGGTGGTCAGGATGATGGCCATGGTTGCGGTGTTGTTCAGCTCCGCGCGGAAGGCCAGGTACAGACCAAAGCACATGAGGCAGACAAGGCCCATATTGAAAAAGGTAGCGCTGTAGCCTGCCACGGCAAAATAGTTGGTGGGAACCTTGCAGGGCTGGCTGAGGATTTGCTCCATACCGGCAAATATCTGTGCCCGATCCGGCGCGATGACCGCCGCAAGCAGAAATGCGGCGGCGAAGAAGCAAAAGAACAGCTTTAAAAAGCTGCTTTCCGGCAGGTCTCTGATTTTTTTCATGGGCCTTCCTCCAAAAACGAGCGTTTTTGTTTATTATAGGAAGGAACCCGGAAAATGTCAATCACGCAGTCAAAACCCACAGGGGGAGGGGGATTGCTGCCGTAGGCAAATAACCGGGCTCGGTGTACGCAAAAAGCGGACACCTGTCTCTATACAAAACCGCCAAAAAAGAATGTCAGTTTTTGTCAAAAAGTGCTTGACAAACGGGGACTCAGGTGGTATCATATGCAAGCTGTCCGATGAACGGCTCCCAAACAGCCCGGAGGACAACAAAACACTTCTAAAAACTTCGAAAAACACGAAAAAAGTGCTTGACAAGTTCTTAAGAATGTGTTAAGATAAATAAGTTCAAGCGAGAGCGCGAACGGCTGTACCTTGTAAATTGAATAACGTAAAGAC
>OIZO01001415.1_pt1 | contig 12316 bp, 7 predicted proteins | sample 1588551 | NCBI WGS metagenome assembly OIZO01 (sample SAMN03283271) | human gut metagenome | biome: human-associated habitat; material: feces | host: Homo sapiens | place: Peru | collected 2012 | reverse complement strand
GAGTTTCTCCCGGATGAAAGAGGGCAGTAGGGTGGAACTGTACAAACTCCATGTCCTTAACTGTTCCCTTGGCACGATATACCATAGCCTCACCGTCACCGGTTGCTATTACCGGGTTGGTAGTGGTCTGATATACAGCGCCGCAACCGCCGGTACACATCAGCGTCACCTTGCTCAGATAAGTGTCCACTTTCTCTGTTTCGGGGTTCAACACGTATGCACCATAGCAGTTGATGTATGGTGTGCGGCGTGTCACGCGAGCTCCGAGGTGGTGCTGAGTGATAATCTCCACGGCGAAGTGGTTCTCCTTGATGTCGATGTCAGGACAATTGCGCACAGCCTCCATCAGTCCGCGTTGTATTTCGGCACCCGTATCGTCGGCGTGGTGCAGAATGCGGAATTCAGAGTGTCCGCCCTCGCGATGCAGGTCGAACTCGCCGTTTTCCTTGCGGTCGAAGTTGACACCCCAATTCACAAGTTCCTTTATCTGTTCGGGCGCATTGCGCACTACCTGTTCTACGGCCTTGCGGTCGCTGATGTAGTCGCCCGCAATCATAGTGTCCTCTATGTGCTTGTCGAAATTGTCGACTGCGAGATTAGTTACTGAGGCCACGCCACCCTGGGCAAACGATGTGTTTGCCTCGTCGAGCGAAGTCTTGCAAATGATGCACACCTTACCTTTGTGTGCTCTGGCTACCTTCAATGCGTAGCTCATGCCGGCTACACCGGCTCCGATAATAAGAAAGTCGTATTTGAAAACCATCTTTCAACTTTTTTATAAGACGTTGCAAATTTAGGTAAAATTCTGAAGACTGTAAAAAGTTATCCACTTTTTTTCTGGATATTTGATGTATAAATGTCGCGATATGCAACAATATGCAAAATTATTATTAACTTAGCGGAATAAAAGGTAATAACACAACAAAAGATGAATATGTCTATGGCTGAGAGAAGAAAATATCCAGTAGGAATACAGACGTTCAGCGAAATCCGTGAACGTAACTATCTTTATGTCGACAAGACCCAGTATCTTGCCGATTTTATAGACAATGGCCTTAAGTATATTTTTCTGAGTCGTCCAAGGCGGTTTGGCAAGTCGCTCTTTGCTTCAATGATTCATTCTTATTATGAAGGTCGCAAGGAGCTCTTCGAAGGTCTTGCTATCAGACAGAAGGAGCGCGACTGGACGTGTCATCCAGTGCTGCATTTCGACATGAGTGCTGCCAAGCATATGGTTGAGGCTCAACTTGATGGTTATCTTGACTATCTTTTGTTGCCATACGAGGAGCTTTATGGCATAAATAATGAAGATGCCAAAGAACCAAATATCAGATTTGCCAATATTGTAAAAGCCGCTTATGAGCGTACCCATCAGAAAGTGGTGCTTATCATTGATGAGTATGATGCCCCGCTACTTGATGTTGTGCATGAGAACCAAAACCTTGTAGCTCTGCGTCGCACAATGCAGAATTTCTATTCGCCTATAAAGTCGCTCGACCCGTATTTTGAGTTCGTCTTCCTTACTGGTATCACCAAGTTTGCCCAACTCAGTATCTTCAGCGAATTGAACAATCTGTTCAATATCTCTATGTACGATCAGTATTCTGCCATATGTGGTATAAGTAGTGAAGAATTGCACACCCAGATGCATTCAGATGTGCAGATACTTGCCGAACGTCTTCACTTGACAGTTGACGAGACATATGCACTGCTGAAGAAGAAATATGATGGTTATCATTTCAGCAAACATTCAGAGGATGTCTATAATCCCTTCAGTGTGATAAAAGCTTTTGCATCGGGCGATATAGGCAACTATTGGTTTGAATCGGGTACTCCAACATATATAATTAAGCTTCTTCAGAAATACAACGTTGATTTGCGCAGCATTTCAGAACAGGAAGCTGGCGTGGAGGACTTCGACGTGTCGCCCGAGAATATGACCACAGCTTTGCCACTGCTCTATCAGAGCGGCTATCTCACGATAAAGCAATACGACACTATGCTTGGTCTTTACACCCTTGCCTATCCTAATGAGGAGGTTCGTATTGGTATGATACGCTCGCTTGCAAGCAACTATCTCATCCCGGTTTCTGGCTCTAATAGTAGTTTTGTCATAAAATTTGTCAAGGCTGTTGTATCTGATAATATGGAAGAGGCTCTTTCGCTGATGCGCGCTTATCTTGCTGGCGTTAGCTATCGTTTGTCCAACAAGACCGAGAGCGATGTGCAGACAATATTCTATTTGTTGTTCTCGCTTATAGGAGCTTATGTCAAGGTAGAGGAGCAGAGTTCACACGGACGTGCAGATGTTGTCATAACCTTACCTGCTGTGGTATATGTCATGGAGCTTAAGTTTGACGGGTCGGCCGATGTTGCACTCAAGCAGATAGACGATAAGGGCTATCTAATTCCCTATACAGCCGATGGCAAACGCCTTGTAAAGGTAGGAGTGAACTATAGCAGTCAGGAGCGTACTATCAACGAATGGAAGATTGAGGAAGTTTAAACGAAAAGAGAATCAAATACTCAAATGTTGCGTTGAAATTTGCTAATCCCGAATAAATGGACTAACTTTGCTCATATAACATTAATACTACAAACATATCTATAAAAATGGAAATAACCGAAAGATTTTTGAACTACACCCAGTTCGACACCCAGTCGAGCGAAGAGTCGGATACCGTTCCGAGTACTTCCAAGCAATTGATATTCGCCAAATACCTTAAGGAGGAACTTGAGCGCGAGGGCTTGAGCGATGTTGAGATGGACGAGCAAGGCTACATCTACGCCACGCTTAAGGCTAACACCAAGAAGAACATCCCCACAATCGGATTCATCTCTCACTATGATACATCGCCCGACTGCAGCGGTGCCAACATTCGTCCGCGTATCGTCAAGAACTACGACGGGGGCGACATCGTGCTCTCTGAGGGCATCGTGTCGAGCCCGGCTAAGTTCCCTGAGCTTAAGGCACATGTAGGCGAGGACATCATCGTGACTGATGGAACCACTCTGCTTGGTGCCGACGACAAGGCTGGTATTGCCGAGATAGTGCAGGCTATGTGCTGGTTGCGTGACCACGACGAGATTGAACACGGCGACATCCGTGTAGCTTTCAATCCCGATGAGGAGATAGGTATGGGCGCACACCACTTCGATGTTGCCAAGTTCGGATGCCAGTGGGCTTACACTATTGACGGTGGCGACCTCGGCGAATTGGAGTATGAGAACTTCAACGCTGCCGGTGCCAAGGTACACATCAAGGGAGTCAGCGTGCATACAGGCTACGCCAAGGGCAAGATGGTCAACGCTTCACGTCTGGCTATAGAGTTTGCCGAGATGATTCCGGCTGCCGAGACTCCTGAGCAGACCGAAGGCTATGAGGGATTCTACCACCTGCTCGGCATCAACTCATGCTGCGAGAAGGCCACACTCTCGTACATCATCCGTGACCACGACCGCGACCGCTTCGAGGATCGCAAGGACTTCATCGAGGACTGCGTCAAGAAGATGAACGAGAAGTGGGGTGAGGGTACTGTCACCGTTGAGCTTAAGGACCAGTACTACAACATGAAGGAGAAGATCGACCCCAACATGCACGTTATCGACATTGTGCTCAAGGCAATGCAGGAGAGCGGTGTCGCTCCTAAGGTGCAGCCCATCCGTGGCGGCACAGACGGTGCACAGCTTTCGTTCAAGGGATTGCCTTGTCCCAATATCTTCGCCGGTGGTTGCAACTTTCATGGTCCTCACGAGTTCGTGAGCATTCAGGTTATGGAGAAGGCCATGCAGGTTGTTATCAAGATTTGTGAGCTGACAGCCCACTACAACGACTAAACCGTCGGCATCAACACCTTCTAACTACATCAACTGGAGCATTGCTCCAATACAATATTTGCATTTCTAACCGCTCAAAACTGCGAGTTGAACGCACAAATAAATCTTTGGCGCGAAATTCTCGCGTTTTGAGCGGTTTGTGTTATGTCGCTAATATACAATGAGTTATGATAGTGTTGACGTCTGCAAGCAATTTTTTGCTTCTCAAAAAACTTACATTTCATTGCAAAAGGACCACTTTTGCCTTCCAACTGTATTCCTTTTACCTTCCAACTGTATTCCTTTTGCCTTCCAAAAGTACTCCATTTTCATTGCAAAGAAGCCTTAATTGAAGAGTTGCGTGTATTTCGCTATTAAAAAGCCGTCAAAAACAGCCACGCAAATCTCTATAATCACTTTTTTATTTGTAATACTTTTTTACTATGTGTACGATATTTGCATCAAAAATTCAGCGTTGTTGCCACTGATTTCAAACAAAATCGTTTTTTTTATTTAATTGAAATTATCATTCCACGACTTTCCAATTAATAAGTCCCTTGCCCTCACTGTCTAATTCCACGGCCAGACCGACAACCTTGCGTGGGTCTCCCTTGAATGGTTCGATGTATCTACAATCACGAATTTGTTGTTCGGCAGCATCAAGTCCACCATTATTAGAGAGTTTAAGTTCGAGGACATAGATGTATCGTGACAGCCATGCCACGAGGTCAATACGACCAGTGGCAAGCATTCGTTCTACTTCCACACGTATGCCAATGGCGTTGAGTATAGTACTGATGATGAGGCGGTAGCGTTCCTCCATGTCCATTGATGCCAGTTTCTTGTTGCTGTATGGCACGTCGGCAATGAGTGAGCGCAGGGTTTTCTTGGCATCGTCAAGCATTCCAGTGCCAAGTTGGCGGTATAGGTTTGCTTGTAGCGATAGGGTGTCGCCTTGTTTTCGCATAGTCAGTGCAGGCAACACCATTTCGTTGAGAGCCTGTCTTACTTCTTCGTTGGGAATTCCAAGTATATAGCCAAACTCGTCGCTGTCTTTTATTGTTATATATCCCGATTGGTAAAGGAAAAGCTCGGGGCCGCCTCCCGTAACATCTGAAGTTTCGAGAATGCCGCGAAGCACACTGCAATGGTCGAAGTCGTCGAGGTGTAGTTCCATGTCATTGACAAACTTGGGCAATAGTGATGTAGCACCCGATGATGCCCAGTAAGATCTGAGCCGCTTTTGGTTCAGTGCATTAACAAGACTGAATGGATTGTAGACATCAATCATGTTAGTATCGCAGAAATGATACCCGTCGTAATAGTCTTTGAGGTTAGCCAGAGTTTCTTCGACGGTCCATTTGTTATATTCCGCCATCTGCTCAATCTCAGGCATGAAGTTGTCCACCATTTCCTGCTTTGAAATTCCGCATATTGTAGCGTACTGCGGTTCAAAGCTAATATTACTAAGATTGTTGAGCACTGAGAAAAGCGAAATCTGCGTGAACTTGGTTATTCCAGTGATAAAAACAAAACACTCCATTTCGTCGTCAGCTTTAAGAATGGCAAACACCTCACGATACACGGCTGTGCATGTCTCGTGTTCAGGAGTGTGCCATGAGTGTTGCAGCGGCGAGTCGTATTCGTCAATAAGTATAGCCACTTGTTGTCCGGTTTGTTGGTAGGCGGTTAGAATGATGCTGTCAAAACGGTTGGCAAGCGACGAATTTGGTCTTGGCGATATGTTGTATTTCTCCTCATATCTACTGAAAGCCAAATCGAGATAAGAGCGTAGGGTAGCCTCTGTTGCTCCGCCACGGCTCATGTCAAGACGTATGACGGGACGTTTTATCCATTCATGCTCCAATTCCATTATCTTAAGTCCATCAAACAGGTGGCGTTGGCCCTCAAAGTAGGCTTGCAGCGTATCGACAAGCACAGATTTGCCGAACCGGCGTGGACGGCTCAGATAATTGTATTGCAATCCGTTGTTGGCCAGTTGCCAAACTATATCGCTTTTATCAACATAGAGATAATTCTCCTCGCGAATTTTTTTGAACGACTGTATGCCTACGGGAAGTCTTCTTGTTATTGCTGCCATAATGTTTGCTCTTCTGTTTCTTATGCAAATCTAACAATAATTTTCGGTATATTCAAACAAAAATCGTTATCTTTGCATTGATTGTATTTGATAGCTCTTACAATTAAACATTATTCATTAATAATTAAACATTAAACAAGCGTGTCAGAAGTTCCCACTCTAATAAACGACCTTGCCCTTATACTTATTGTGGCGGGTGCGGTCACACTCATATTCAAGAAACTCAAGCAGCCGCTTGTGTTGGGCTACATCATGGCTGGATTCATTGTCAGTCCGCACATGCCATATACAATGTCCGTCATCGACCGCACCGACATCAAGACGTGGGCGGACATCGGTGTGATGTTCCTTCTGTTCTCTTTGGGTCTTGACTTCTCGTTCAAGAAGATTATCAAGATGGGCATAACGCCCGTCATCACTACGCTCACCATCATTTTTGCGATGATGACGCTGGGCATCGTGGTGGGTCATGGGTTCGGCTGGAACCGCATGGACTGCATCTTCCTTGGCGGTATGCTTGCCATGAGCTCCACCACTATTATCTATAAGGCGTTCACCGATATGGGACTGCGGCAGCAGAAGTTTGCAGGTCCCGTGATGAGTGTGCTCATACTTGAGGACGTGCTTGCCATTGTAATGATGGTGATGCTGTCGGCACTGGCGAGCGGCTCCAATCCCGACGGAGGCGAGATGATAGGTTCGGTGATGAAGATAGGCTTCTTCCTTGTGCTGTGGTTTGTAGTGGGCATCTTTGCCGTGCCCCTCTTCCTGCGCCTTACGCGCAAGCTCATCAACAACGAGACGCTGCTCATCGTGTCGCTCGGACTGTGCTGTCTTATGGCTGTCATCTCTACGAAGGTGGGCTTCAGTTCGGCATTCGGTGCATTCGTAATGGGTAGCATACTTGCCGAGACCATTGAGGCAGGCAAGATAGAGAAGCTCGTAGCACCCGTTAAAGACCTCTTCGGAGCCATATTCTTCGTGTCTGTGGGCATGCTTGTCGACCCCAAAATCATAGTCAGCTATGCCGTGCCTATCGGTGCTTTGGTATTGACAATACTTGTAGGTCAGGCAGTGTTCGGCACGTTCGGATTCCTCATAGGCGGACAGTCGCTCAAGTCGGCAATGCGATGCGGATTTTCGATGGCACAGATAGGTGAGTTCTCGTTCATCATAGCCTCGTTGGGCGTTTCGCTGAAGGTTACGGGCGAATTCCTTTATCCCGTAGTAGTGGCAGTGTCGGTCATCACCACGTTCCTCACACCCTATATGATACGCTTCTCGGTGCCCTGTTATGGTGTGCTCGAGCGCCGTCTGCCCAAGACGTGGATACGTGCGCTTAACAATATCACGCTCTCGCATCCGTCTACAGCACCCAAGAGCAATTGGCACAGTCTGATAGCTCAGATGGCTCGCATCACGTTGATATATTCTATATTGTCAATAGCTGCCATAGCGTTGATGTTCATGTTCTTCCTGCCATTTGTGCGCCATCTCATGCCCGGCATGCACTGGTGGGCAAATGGTATATGCGGTGTGCTTACGATTATGATAATAGCCCCGTTCTTGCGTGCCATCGTGATGAAGAAGAACCACTCGGAGGAGTTTCGTGCGCTGTGGGGCGAGAGTCGCAGCAATCGTATGCCGCTGCTTGTCACTATCTTTGTGCGTTTGGTCATAGCCTCGGCATTCGTGTTCTACATCTGCAATTATCTTACACGCTTCACCAACGCCCTCCTGCTTACCATTGCTGTGGCGATAGTGCTCGTCATGATTCTTTCGCGCCGACTCAAGAAGCAGAGCATACTCATGGAACGCCTCTTTGTGCAGAATCTTCGTTCGCGCGACATAGAGCAGCAGGTGCTCGGACTCAAGAAGCCACTATACGAGGGCCATCTGCTCGACCGCGATATACACATATCCGATATTGATGTGCCAGAGAACTCTACATGGGCAGGACATAGTCTTGCCGAGTTGCGCTTGAGCAATCGCTTCGGCGTGCATGTCAGCAGCATACTGCGTGGCCATCAGCGCATCAACATACCCGGTGGCGACAACATCATCTTCCCAGGCGACCGTCTGCAGGTGATTGGCAGCGATGCCCAGCTTGCATCGTTGCATGCTGCCATCGACGGCGATATAGTGCCAGACGACCCCGATATAGAGAAGCGTGAGATGCGACTCTCGCAGATTGTCATCGACCGCCACTCGCCCTTCGTAGGCAAGACGCTCCGCGAGACCGGTATTCGCGACCTCTACAACTGTATGGTAGTAGGCCGTGAGGAGGGTAAGGAAAATCTTTCTATGGTCAGTTCAACCTATCGCTTGCGCCTTGGCGACATAGTATGGATAGTAGGCGAGGAGGCATCGCTTCTGAGCCTGAAACTGGCAAATAGTGGCAGTGTAGAGGCACAGAAAAACTGAAACAAGCGGTTTGCCTAATAAAAATGGTGGTTTGTTGAATTAATTTGTATGTTGACGTACTTGTATATAACTTTGCAATCGTAAAAGGAAAGATAATTGGTTAGAGAGTTATAACAAGACATACATCAGATTACGTTTCATACACATTAAGCAATGTTATTTTACAAAGACTACAATTATTAAATTTATTAGGTAGGTCTGCGGAGGCAGACAATCGTAAATGAATGAATTTTGTTGTTGATTAATAATTCTTTTCGTGAGAAAAGGTATTATACAACGGGACCTGCGTAAGGCCCCGTTTTTTTATAGGTACAACTATGTGCGACATCAACAAAAATGCGTAACTTTGCATCTCGAAAACAATAATAACATAAATATAGCAATGAGAATAGGAATAATAGTGGCGATGGACAAGGAGTTTGCACAGTTGCAGACACTCGCTACAGACATGACGAAGGAGACACACGGTGGTCGTACATTTGTCAAGGGACATATTGGTGCCAACGAGGTTGTCATGCAGCAGTGCGGCATCGGCAAGGTCAACTCTGCCATTGGTGCTGTGGAGATGATAAACCGCTATAGTCCCGATCTCGTCATTTCGACAGGTGTGGCTGGTGGAGCCGACACTTCGCTCAATGTCACCGATGTGGTTGTGAGCACCGAGTGCTGCTATCACGACGTGTATTGTGGCGACGAGTGTCAGATGGGGCAGGTCATGGGTCAGCCGGCTCGCTTCGCTTGTCCGGCGGAACTGGTCGAGAAGGCAACATCGCTCAATTGCGACACACACGTGCGTAGCGGACTCATCGTCAGCGGCGACTGGTTTGTCAATTCGCGCGAGAAGATGCAGTCGATACTCGACAATTTTCCCGATGCCGAGGCGGTCGATATGGAGAGTTGCTCTATTGCCCAGACGTGCAATATATACAGCACGCCATTCATCAGCTTCCGTATCATCAGCGACATTCCGCTCAAAGACCATAAGGCACAGATGTATTTCGACTTCTGGGAGCGCATGGCTGAAGGTTCGTTCGAGGTGACAAAGGCTTTCCTTGAAAGCATTTAAAGGTAGTAAAAGGGTAAAAAAGTAAAAAGGTTAAATCATATATATATAATATGGAGAAGATACCAAGCTTTACAATCGATCACAACCGCCTGTTGCGCGGTATATACGTTTCGCGTAAGGACAATGTAGGTGGCGACGTTGTCACAACTTTCGACATTCGCATGAAGGAGCCCAACCGTGAGCCGGCGCTGCATCCAGGCGCTCTGCATACCATCGAGCATCTGGCTGCTACCTATCTGCGCAATGATGCCGAGTGGAAAGACCGCATCGTGTATTGGGGACCGATGGGATGTCTCACCGGCAACTATCTGCTTATGCGTGGCGACTTGCAGCCCGAAGACATAGTAGAACTCATGCAGCGTACATTCCGATTCGTTGCCGACTTTGAAGGCGACATTCCGGGTGCTGCACCGCAAGACTGTGGCAACTGGCTTCTGCACGACCTGCCTATGGCACGTTGGGAGTCGCGCAAGTATTGCGATGAAGTGCTCGACTGCATCAAACCTGAAAATATGCACTATCCGGTGCGCTAACAATCCGATACGTATCCCGTAATTGCAATAAAAAAGGGGATGCACCAAGACTTCAACGTCTTGATGCATCCCCTATTTCTGTGTTTTTCAAACAATCAATATTAACCTATAACCTAACTAAAACCTACTATGTGTAACCTAATAATCAATTCATTCTCAAATGTTCTTACATAATGTATACTGCAATATGTGTACCAACAAAAAAGTGCTGACATCCTGTCGTTGTTAATGACAGAATGTCAGCACTTTTTATTGTAGACTATTGTGTCCTTGCCGTAGTCTGCGCAATTACATCAGTGTGAGCGTGTACAGATATATTACAGCTGCCGGGATTGCCATAAGCGACGAGTCGAAGCGGTCGAGCATTCCGCCGTGTCCGGGTAGAATGTTGCCAGAGTCCTTAATGCCTATGGTGCGCTTGAAGAGCGACTCTACAAGGTCGCCCCATGTTCCGAAGAACACAACTACGAGTCCCATTCCAATCCACTGTGCTATATTGAGCGATACCTCAGCATTGCCTGTGTGCATGTCTGAGTTTTCGTACATGCCTATCAAGGCTGCAACGACAATCACCAGAATACCGCCACCAATGCTTCCTTCCCAACTCTTGCCCGGCGATACACGCGGAAACAGCTTGTGCTTGCCGAAGAGCGAACCGCTCAGGTAGGCGCCCGTATCGTTGGTCCAGAGGAAGATAAACACGCTCAGCGGCAGCAGCGATGTATAAACCACACCGTCAGCAGTGCCTCTGAATGCCAGTACGTTGAGCATCGAGAGGGGTAGGGCAATGTACATCTGCGACAGCATTGTGTATGCCCAGTTGTTTATAGGGTTGGGCGCTTTTGTGTACAGCTCCGATATGAACATGTACACCACTGTCAGCAAATAGGGAATGAACACTGCCGAAGGCACTATGCCCGAACAGAAGCCCGCAATGCCAAAGAACAGATATACACCTGCCACAGTGGCGAGAAAGCGGTTTACCGTCACATTCTCGATGTTGTTTACAATGCCCGTATATTCCCACACGGTCAGTCCGGTAATCAGTGCAAACAATAGTATCATAGCCTCGGGGCGCAGGAAGCATGTCACTACAGCTGCCACGAATATCACGCCTGTAATCGAGCGTACGATGAGGTTTTTCATTTTATCACTCATAGTCTGAAAGATGTTTTATGTTATTTATCTTCTTTGTGCTTGGCTGCCTCATGCTCCTCCTGTGCCTTGCGCACCTCTTCGGGCATGTCTTCAAGCTTTGGCAGGTTGTCCTCGATTATCTCTTCCGAGCGGCTCACCCATGGACGCTTGCCGAATATGCGCTCTACGTCTTCGGCGAAAATCACCTCGCGTGTCATAAGCAGTTCAGCCAGCTGGTTGTGTCCCTCGCTGTGCTCCTTGAGTATCTGCTTGGCGCGTGCATACTCGTCGTTGATCATCTTGAGCACCTCGTCGTCCATAATCTTTGCCGTTGTCTCCGAGTAGGGACGTTGGAACTGATACTCCTGCTGGTTGTAATAGCAGATATTGGGCAGTCGGTCGCTCATGCCGGCATAGGCAATCATGCCGTAAGCCGACTTGGTGGCACGCTCAAGGTCGTTCATCGCACCGGTTGATATGTGTCCGGTGAAGAGTTCCTCAGCAGCTCGTCCGCCCAGTAATGAGCACATCTCGTCGAGCATCTGCTCCTTGGTAGTAATCTGTCGCTCTTCTGGCAGATACCATGCAGCACCCAGTGCACGTCCGCGTGGCACAATGCTCACCTTTACTAGCGGGTTGGCATGCTCGCAGAACCATGACACTGTGGCGTGACCTGCTTCGTGCAGCGCGATGGTGCGCTTCTCGTCGTTGGTCATCACCTTGGTCTTCTTCTCCAGTCCGCCTACGATTCTATCTACGGCATCAAGGAAATCCTGCTTGCATACCGCCTTCTTGTCGTGGCGGGCAGCAATGAGGGCTGCCTCGTTACATACATTTGCAATATCAGCACCCGAGAAGCCCGGAGTCTGACGTGCCAGCAGATCTACATCCACGGTCTCGTCAATCTTGATAGGTTTGAGGTGAACCAGGAAGATGGCCTTGCGCTCGTTCAAGCCTGGAAGATCTACGTGGATTTCTCGGTCGAAACGGCCCGCACGGAGCAGGGCGCTGTCGAGCATATCTACACGGTTGGTAGCTGCCAGAATGATGACACCACTATTGGTACCGAAACCGTCCATCTCTGTAAGCAGGGCGTTGAGCGTGTTCTCGCGCTCGTCATTGCCTCCCATGGATGGGTTCTTGCTGCGGGCACGTCCTACTGCATCAATCTCGTCGATAAAGATGATGGAAGGTGCTTTCTCCTTAGCCTGACGGAAGAGATCGCGCACACGTGATGCA
>OIZO01001412.1_pt1 | contig 12340 bp, 12 predicted proteins | sample 1588551 | NCBI WGS metagenome assembly OIZO01 (sample SAMN03283271) | human gut metagenome | biome: human-associated habitat; material: feces | host: Homo sapiens | place: Peru | collected 2012 | reverse complement strand
AGCCCTCTCCTGCTGGAGAGGGTGGACCGGGCGCAGCCCGGGACGGGTGTGGAGGGGACACCTGAAAATGAAGAATGGGCCCCGATGAATGCGCCCCCGCCGGGAGGTCGCCTTCCCCCGCGGGGAAGGTGGCAGGGCGAAGCCCTGACGGATGAGGGGAAAAACCTCTCCCATTCAACAAAGCCCGGTTTTATTCAATAGGGGGCCCCTCCACACCCGGCCCTGCGGGGCCACCCTCTCCAAACAGGAGAGGGCAGGGGGACGAAGCTTTCAGATCAACCCATAATGCTCCATAGCCTTTTCCACACCGTCCTCCAGCAGGGGGGCGGTGACGTATTCGGCGGCCTGCTTGGCCTCCTCCATGCCGCTGCCCATGCAGACGCTGTGGGCGGCGGTTTGGAACATAGGCAGGTCGTTGGTGCTGTCACCGATGGCCAGGGTTTCGGACTGGGGAATATCCAGGGCTTTCAGCAGCTCCAGCATGCCGCCGGCTTTGCTGGAGCCTTTTAATACAAACTCCGTGAAGCCGTCCTTGCCCCGGGTGATGACCTCGAAATAGGGCTCCATGGCCTGGTGGAACTTCTCCGCGGCTTCCTGGTCCAGGCACCAGGTGACAAACTTCATAAAGTCCGGATGCTCGCTGACGGTGTGGATGGGGAAGCCCTTGCTCTTCATCTGCTCCAGCTCCAGCTTCTGCTTGGGGTGGGCCAGCCGCTCCGGGTCGTAGACCAGAGCGCCGTCGGCGCACTCGTAGAGGGGGAGAATGCCAAACTCGGCTACCTTCTGCCGGACAAAAGCCTGGAGGGTTTCATCCGGACGGCGGCGGTAGAGCCAGGAGCCGTTGAAGAGGATCTCCATGCCGCAGCCGCAGATCCAGCCGGAGAAGGGAAGCTCCCGGATGCGGGGGTCAATGTGGGCGTAAGGCCGCCCGGTGTTCACCACGGGGATGTGCCCCTTCTCCCGGAGGGCCTGGACGGTCCGAATGGCGGAAGGGGGAATATAAAGGGTTTTGGTATCGACGATGGTGCCGTCGAGATCGAAAAAGACGACCATATTCTGTTTCTGGTTCCTTTCTTCAGGCGTCGGACCGGGCGTAGGCGTTCTTCATGACATTGCTCCGCTCGTAGAGGACCTTGTCAAGAACCTCCTGGCTGAGACGCCGGATGGTGTCCGCCAGCTCCTGATTGGCCTGGAGCCGCAGAGCCAGCCGCTTGTCAGGATCCTCCTGGGCACCCAGAAGCCCATCATAATGGTTCAGAATGCGCCGGGCTTCCGCGGCAGCGGAGAGCTGGTAGCGCTCAATGTGGATGAGGCTGCCCTTATAGGAGCCGTCGGCCAGGGCGGCGATGAGACGGCTGACCCAGTAGAAGCTGCCGGTATCGGCGTGGGGGCCGGTGCAGCTCAGGTACTCCGGGACCTGGGGCACCTGAGAATAGATGGGCAGGGCCACGTTAAAGGCGTTGGAGCCGAAGCAGAGCCACTGGACGGCGGCGCAGTCGGCAGGCTTTCCGGGCCGGATGCAGTTGATGGACAGCAGGTCTGTCCGGTTGATGCCAATTGGTCGGTACTTGCCCCGAAGGCTCTGGTCTCCGTAGCTGCCGTAGGGATCGTAGGGGGTGCCCTGGTAGTGGGAGGACAGGAGATATTTTATGTCCTCCACGGTGACCTTTCGCTCCGGGCGGACGCACCAGGGAAGATCGTCGTCCTCAGGGCGGTAATCCGCGTCGGGGCCCTCCCAGGTGAAGCTGTGGGGCAGGAGATACCGGAGCATATACCAGCCCCGGGGGGTATTGTACACATGGTCCGAGTCCTCGTGGGAGCCGAAAGCCAGCCGGGGGTCAAAGGGGCCGTCCATCGTAAGGTCCAGAGCATTTTCGGCAATGAACTCCGGCAGATCCTTGGAGAAAAGATTGTTTTTCCCCTGGGTGTCCGTCAGATCCAGCCCATCGATGCCAAGCTGGTTGGGCATGACCACCACACCCTCGTCCGGCACCCGCCGGGCCATCCAGTGGTGGCCGCCGATGGTCTCCAGCCACCAGATCTCCTGTTCGTCCTGGAAGGCAATGCCGTTCATCTCGTAGGTGCCGTATTCTTCCAGCAGGGAGCCCAGCCGCAGGACCCCCTGCCGGGCGCTGCGGATATAGGGCAGCACCAGAAGGACAATGTCCTCCTCACCGATGCCCCACGCTGCCAGAGGATCCGCTCCCAGCACCCGGGGGTTGGAGGTAATGGTCTCTGTGGCGGTCATGGATACGTTGGCTTCGTTGATGCCGCTGGCTGCCCAGATGCCCTTGCCCTCTACGGCGTTGGGGGCGGCGGTGTGGGACATGGCATCTCCCGGCATGGGGATTTCCACTCCGGAGAGGACGCTTTTGTAGACGGTAGGCTCCTTCCGGGCCGGAACCACAGTCACCTTTTTCGGGGTGTAGTGGAAGGATCCGGCATCGTCGTTCCGGGCGATGATGGTAGAGCCGTCGTTGCTGGCCATGCGGCCAACGAGAATGGTGGTACAGGGCATGATAAACAACTCCTTTGTAGAAAAATCCTTATCTTCCCCTGGGGGAAGGTGCCGCCCGCTTATCGGCGGGTGTGGAGGGGACACCTGACGGTATAAATCGGGCTTAGTTGAATGGCAAAACCTTGGCCTTCGCGTAGGGGCCGAAGCCCACATCGGCCCGCGAAGTTCGATGACAGAACGGTAGTTTTTTCATGGAGACCTACATTTACCGTCCGTAAGATCTCGGGGCGATGTGGGCATCGCCCCCTACGCGAACGGTAACACTTTGCCACATAACTGGGCCCGCTTTTTGTCTCCAGGGGTCCCCTCCACACCCGGGCCTGCGGGCCCACCCTCTCCAAGCAGGAGAGGGCAGGGGCTTTTGACGGTCAGTTCTCCGGCAGGCCCAAAGCTGCCGTGGTGAGTATCCCCAGGCAGGCATTGTAGATGGGCTCGAACTGGCTCAGGGGCAGGGGATTTTCCCCTTTTCCGGCCTCGATGGTGAAACCGGGCCGCCGCCAGGTCTTGATGAACCAGTCCTTGTATCCGGCAAAACCGGAGGCGTAAGGGGTATCTTCCAGGGCATAGCCCGAAAGCCGGGCAAATTCCTCCCCCAGGGCCTGGGCACCGGGGACCTGGATATCGTCGTATTTCCAGTAAATCGTTTCTCCCTGGGTATGGAGGGCCAGGATCAGGGTCGGGTCCAGGTAACGGGTGAAATCTGCCAGAGCCTGGGTCTCCTTCTGGGTCAGAGGAGCCCGGCCTACGTAATCCCGGGGGCCGGGGCGGGTGTAGCCCTGAGAGAATTTGATTTCCCTTGCCTGGAGCCACCCGGCGGGGTACTGTAGGTTCAGGTCTACCCCCAGGAGATTCGCCTTCCAGCCGCTGGGGAAGGGGATCTCCGGGTAGTTGGCCGAAAGCCGGGCGGCCTGCTCCCACTGGAGGCTCCCTGCCGGGATGGCCCCGGTGACCAGGTCTACCCCGTCCGGGTTTACCATGGGCACCAGGAAAATCTGGCAGTTCTCCTCAAAGAGCCTGCCGGGGATGCCGTAGAGGGCACCCTTTTCCATGATTGCCTTGGACAGCTCCTCGGCGAATTTCAGAAGCACCGTGGCAGTGATCCACTCGTTGGCGTGGTGGGCGGCGGTGAAGAGCACCGTCCGGTCTCCGCTGCCGATGCTCAGAGCCTCGATCTCCCGGCCAAAGGCCGTGGCAGTCAGGATCCGCTTGCGGCAGACGGGGTAGGCGCAGGTGATTTCCTCCGCTGTATCCCGGGCCAGCCGGTAGGTCATGGGCACATCCGTTTTCACAATGGGCATAGCATACCTCCTGAAAGAAAGACTCTTACAGGATATGCGGCTGTGCCTGAAACTGTGCGGCTGGGTCGAACGTTCGCGTAGGGGAAGGTCAGGAGTTCAGATAGATCATCAGCACCGCGATATCCGCCGGGCTGACACCGGAAATTCGTCCCGCCTGGCCCAGGGACACCGGGCGGATCTCGCTGAGCTTCTGCCGTGCCTCCAACCGAAGGCCGGAGATGGCATTGTAGTCGATGTCTTCGGGAAGAAGCCTTGCCTCTTCTTTCCGGAATTCCGCCACCTGCTTTTCCTGCCGGGCCAGATATCCCGCGTATTTCAGTTGGATCTCCACCTCTTCCGTGACGGAGAGGGGAAGCTCCGGCCGGTCCTTGTCGAAGGGGGCCAGGTCCTCATAGCGCACCTGGGGGCGGCGGAGAAGGTCCGCCAGGCGGGCGGAATTTTCCACCGGGGCGGTGTCCCGGCTTGTAAGCATTTCGTTCAGGGCGGCGCTTCCGGGGATGCCGCTCCCTTCCAGGCGGCTGATTTCCCGCTTGACTGCCGCGTATTTTTCCTCCACCGCTTTCAGCCGCTCCGGGGGGATGAGGCCCACTTTTGCGCCGATGGCCGTCAGCCGCTGGTCGGCGTTGTCCTGCCGGTGGAGGAGCCGGTATTCGGACCGGCTGGTCATGATCCGGTAGGGCTCCTGGGTGCCTTTGGTGACCAGGTCGTCGATCAGGGTGCCGATGTAACTGGTGTCCCGGGTCAGGATCATGGGAGGACGGCCCAGCAGCTTCAGGGCGGCGTTGATGCCGGCCACCAGCCCCTGGGCGGCGGCCTCCTCGTAGCCGGAGGTGCCGTTGAACTGTCCCGCGCCGTAGAGGCCCGGGACCTTTTTGCTCTCCAGAGTGGGCTTCAATTCCGTGGGGTCCACGCACTCGTACTCGATGGCGTAGGCCGGGCGCATCATTTCGGCCTGCTCCAATCCTGCTACGGTCCGCAGCATCCGGATCTGCACATCCTCGGGCAGGCTGGAGGAGAAGCCCTGGATATACATTTCCTCGGTGTTCAGTCCGCAGGGCTCGATGAAGAGCTGGTGCCGGGTCTTTTCCGGGAAACGGACGATCTTCGTTTCGATGCTGGGGCAGTACCGGGGGCCTACGCCGGAGATGGTGCCGTCGTAGATGGGGCTGCGGTCCAGATTCTCCCGGATGATGCGGTGGGTTTCCTCATTGGTGTAGGTCAGGTAGCACACGGCAGAGTTGTTGACCTTGCCGGTGGTGCGGAAGGAGAAGGGCTCTACGGTGTCGTCCCCCGGCTGCAGCTCCATTTTGGAAAAATCGATGCTCCGCCGGTTTACCCGGGGAGGGGTGCCGGTTTTAAACCGGCGCAGATCCAGTCCAAGAGAACGGAGGCTGTCTGCCAGGCCGATGCTGGGGTGCATCCCGTCGGGGCCGGAGGACAGCACAGAGGGGCCAATGATGACGGTGGAGTCCAGATAGGTCCCCGTGGCCACCACCAGGGCCCGGGCTCCGTACTGCCCGCCCAGGTTGGTCTCCAGACCGGAGACGGCTCCCCCCTCTGTCAGGACCTTGACGATCTGAGCCTGCTTCAGCTCCAGATTTTCCTGCTTTTCCAGGGTGTGCTTCATGTATTCCTGGTAGCGCCGCCGGTCCGCCTGGGCCCGAAGGGAGTGGACCGCGGGGCCCTTGCCCCGGTTCAGCATCCGGTACTGGATGCAGCTATGGTCCGCTGCCAGGCCCATTTCGCCTCCCAGGGCATCCAGCTCCCGGACCAGGTGGCCCTTGCCGGTGCCGCCGATGGCGGGGTTGCAGGGCATATTGCCTACGGCATCCAGGTTGATGGTGAAGAGAATGGTCTTGAGGCCCAGCCGGGCGGCGGCCAGGGCGGCCTCAATGCCGGCGTGGCCCGCTCCAATGACGGCCACGTCACAATTTTCCACGAAATAGGACATCTTTAAGCCTCCTCAGGCTCTTTCTTCTCCTCCTTGGGCAGTACAAAGGGCTTGCAGACCACTTCGCACCGGTGGATGGGGGTGCCCAGAGCGTGGAACTTTTCTTCGTAGCCCGTCATAATGCCCAGGACCCCATCCTTATGCAGGTCGTCGGTGACGTTCTTGGTTTCCAGGCCGCAGGCGGCGAATTCCTCCAGGGAGAAGGCGAAGAGAGGGGCGTTGTCGGTTTTGAAGTGGAACTCGCCGCCCTCCCGGACTACCCGGCAGTACTTGTCCAGGAAGCCCCGGTGGGTCAGGCGGCGCTTGGCGTTCTTTTTCCGGGGCCAGGGGTCCGGGAAGTTGATGAACAGCCGGTCGATTTCCCCGGGGGCGAAGATGTTCTCGATTTCCGCCACATCCATATCGATGAAGAAGACATTCCTCAGGCCCATGTCCCGTGCCTTCTCCATGGCCACCACCATGGCCTCCCGGCACCGCTCCACGGCGATGAGGAGCACGTCCGGGTTTGCCTGGGCGGTCTCCGCGGTGAACTTGCCCTTGCCGCAGCCTACCTCCACCCACAGGGCGGTGCAGTCCGGCTTCAAAGAGCGCCACTGGCCCTTCTTCTCCTGGGGCTCGGCGATCCGGTAGGCGGCGCACCGCTCCATCCGGGGCTCCAGGTTCTTCATTTTGCGCATTCTCATAGGGGGTATCCTCCAAAAGACGAGAGATTTTTTAGATAATCGACTTATTATACTCGGCTTTTCTGAAAAAGTCAAAAAATAGTCTTTATAATTATAATAATGAATTGAATTGTATTGAATTGAACTGAATTGAATTGGGCGCTCATGGCGCTGCATGGCCTCTGTTTGCCGCCATATGGCCTATTCTCCGTACCGAATGAGATACTGCTCCCACAAAAAGCGTTCTCCCCTGTCTTCCAGCTCGAAGGCCTCCCGGATGCCGGTGCAGATGCGGCGGAGCTTCTGCTGCAAAATGGGGGCGGTGAACATATCTCCGTTTCCGGGGTTCACGGCGCACTCAAAGATCCGGGCCCGGTCCTCGGCGGGGTTTACCATGGCGTAGTAGTCCACAAAGCACCGGTTGGTGCCGGTGAGGTACTGCTTATATGGGGTCATGTCGGCGTTTACGTCCAGGCTGTAGGCAAACTCCTGGGGGTTCAGGTCTGTCCAGTCGTCGTAGGCGCTGCAGCGGTTCATGACCTGGGTATCGATCAGGTGGCTGAACTCGTGGAACAGGGTATAGCGCAGGTCCTCCATGGGAGCCAGAGCAAGCACCACGTAACACTGATCGTCCTGCTGAAATTGGAGCCCCTGGGCCCTGGCCAGGCTCCCGGAGGCGGGAGTTCCCTGAATTTTCGGTACCAGACACAGGGAGAAGTCCTTCCAGCCGGATTGGAGCCGGGAGAGGAAGCCCTCCGGGAAGTTGCGCAGGAGGGTGTCCAGGGCCTCCAGGGTCCAGTCCGTCTCGTCTGCCGGGGCGGTGCCGGAAAAGCTGTAGTCCCAGGGCTGAACGGCCAGAGCCTCGTCACCGATGCGGATATCCAGGCCATAGGTGGTTTCCAGCTGGTCTGCCCTGGCCCGGCTGCTGGCGGCCTCCTGGGCCGTGGGCACATCGTGATAGGGCACCAGGCAGCTTGTTTCACTTTGGGCTGGGAAGGCATCATAGTGCCAGCGGAGGATGAGCCATCCGGCATCCGTGCTGTGGGCCAGCAGATAGAGCTTGCCGTCAGCGGTGACGCAGCCCAGCTTTGCCTGATCGACACCGGGGAGGGTCACTTCGCTGCGGCAGATCCCGGAGGACAGAAGATACAGGCGCAGGGTCATGCCGGAATCGCCGGAATACCCGGTGACGGCGGCGGAGAGCTCCGGCAGAAATCCCAGGCATGTTTCTCCGGACCGGGTCACCAGACGCTGAGGCTCTGCTCCCAGGAGCAGAATACGGGAAAAGGCTCCGGGGCTGGCCTGCAGGGCGATTCCCTCCGGCGTCACGGCGGCATCCTTGGGGCACAGGGCCTCTTCTATGGACTGGCCGTCCTGGGCGCTGATCAGCAGGGTGTTTTCCGCCCCGTTGGGGTCCGTCAGATTCACAAGCAGGGCTTGGCCGTTTTCCAGGCACCGGACGGAGCCGGATCGCACCGCCATATTGTCCCGCAGCCCCCGCTGGGTACCCAGCTCCGTGTCCAGCAGGTATAGGCCGTCCTGTTGAAGAAAATAGAAGATTTTTCCATCCGGGGAGACGCCGGGAAGCCCAAGGGTCCCTTCCGGCAGGTCCCAGGCGGACTGAGGCGAAAGCGAGGCATCCAGGGCCAGGATCTGCCGGGCGGCTTCGTCGTAGACGAAGAGCCGGCCTTCCGCCGTCCACAGGACCGGCCTGGCGGAGGCTTGTGCGGCCTTGCGCAGGCCGGAGCCGGTGTAAAGGGAGATGCCGCTTTCCCCCCAGAGGACCACATCCGTCCCCAGGGATCGCAGACCCCGGGGGTCGGTCTCCTCAATGGGAAAGACCTCCATAATGCCGCTGGTCTGGGTTTCCAGGGGGTGGCCGGAAACATGGAGGGACTGGCCACTTTCTTCTGTAGGGGTGGTGGGCTCCTCCTGCTTCTCGGCGCAGCCAACCAGCAGGAACAGGCAGAGCACAGCGGCAAGCAGTTTCATGTCATTGTCTCCTAGATAAGGTATAGTCGTCCCCTTGGCGATAATAGGGGCACTGCTGGGACCGGGAGGTAAGGATGCGGTATACCTCGTCCTCGTCCAGGTCCATCATGCAGTAGTACTCGTCATACTCTTCATCATAATCATAATACCAGCAGGTGTCGCATTGGGTCGGATCCATGGTCATTCCTCCAGAATTCGGAAAGAAAAGTTCCCGTTTTCATAAAGCAGGAAGCTATGGCTCCCGTCCTTGGGGATGGACACGCTGCCGGGATTCAGGCACCGGATGCCTGCAACCTCTTTGTCCAGCTTCACATGGGTGTGGCCATAGAGAAACAGGGAGCCCTTGGGCAGGGGCGGCAGGTTTTCCGGGTTCTGATGGTGGCCGTGGGTCAGGTAGAAGGTCTTGCCGTCTGCCAGCAGCTCCGCGTAGTCTGCCAGGCAGGGAAAGGGCAGGACCATCTGGTCCACTTCCGCCTCACAGTTGCCCCGGACGGCGATGATCCGCTCTGCCATGGCGCTGAGCATGGGAATCACCTTTTTGGGGGCGTAGTCCCTGGGCAGGTCGTTCCGGGGGCCGTGGTAGAGCAGGTCTCCCAAGAGAATGACCTTGTCCGGGTTTTCTTTTTCGATTTCTTCACACAGTCGGCCGCACCAGTAGGCGCTGCCGTGGATGTCTGAGGCAATGAGCAGTTTCATAGATATACCTTCTCTCTAAAAAATGGCTCCTGTCATTGCGAACCAGTCAGCAGACTGGTGTGGCAATCCCCCAGATTTTCCGAGGACCAAGATAGAACAACCGTCTATTTCAGTGCCCCTAAGATCCGGGGGATTGCCACGACAGTGCGCGCACTGTCTCGCAATGACGGTGCGATTATTTAAATGCTGCCTAAGTAGTGTTCCACATCGAAAGGCCGCAGCTTTTCGTCTTTGCGCAGATATAAAGGGTGATGGGGATGGCCCTTTTTTGTGATGGCTCCGGCGCAGTACCATTGGGCGCCGTACTTCCTGCCGATGTCCAGCATATCCCGGAGGCAGTCCTTCAGGTAGCCTCGCTTTTCGATCACCGCTCCCCAGGCGGCCCATATGGCGGGAGAATCAGACAGGGAGAGCACATAGCGGAAGGCCTCCATGTTTTCCCTGTGGAGCAGGGGATTGCAAACCTTTTCCATGGCATCCGGGTCTGTGGCCCGCTGGGCGTAGACGTTGAACATGAGGAAGCTGTCGTAGCCGTTGCCCAGGGCGATGCGCTGGACGGACTTCAGGGTGTTGTCCAGGTCGTCAGGCTGGGCGGTGGAGGGGTTGATGCCGATGCAGATCAGGGGCTTTTGCCCCCGGGTGCCCAAAATGTACCGGTATTCGGAATAAAAGTTGGGGGCGTAAAGCCATTTGGTGATGTCGTAGTCTTTGCTGGGTGTGTTGGCGGCTTCCAGAGCCTGCCGAAAGGTCACCAGCTCCAGGTCCAGGGTCGTGCCCTTGGGAATGTGCATTTATTCCTCCTCGTGGGGGAACCACCAGCTCTTGCTGGGGTCGTGGAAGGGACAGTCGGCTTCGCGGATCCCCTTCTGGCGGCACCAGGCGGAGAAGGCGGCATCCAGGAAGGGATAAACCCCATCCATGGTGGACTGGAGACTGACGGTACTGCCGGTGTCCATGGTCAGCTCCACAACGATGTTGCCGCCGGTGATGAGGTAGAGCTTCTGAGAGACGATCTGGCTGTAGCGGTAGGAGTCGCTCTTCTTCCCCAGGGTGGAAACCAGGAAGGTGTCCTCACTATAAAAGATGCCGAAGCTCAGATAGTACACCGCCAGGGAAATGCCCAGCACCAGCACGATCAGGCCGCCGTAGAGCAGCACCTTGTCCCCGCCGGAGCCCGTGACCATGGCGGCAATGCCAATGGCACTCAAAATAACGCCGAAAACACCGTAGCGCTTATTCACCCGCACGGCCAGGCCGGACAGATGCTCCGCCTTGTTGCGGAAGAGCTTTTGAAATCCTATGTCTACCAGGCGGCAGATCCCGAAGATGAGGGCCGCCGCGGCGATCCAGATGATTGCTTCCATTTTTTCTTCCCCCTTACGCCCAGAGCACCACATCCACAGGGATGTCGAAGGACTCCGTCTCGATTTTTTCCATCACCTGGAAGTCGTAGCACAGAGCCACCGTCGGGTGGTCAGGCTCCCGGGAGAGAAATCTGTCGTAAAAGCCGCCGCCGTAGCCGATGCGGTGGCCCGCCTTGTCGAAGACCAGCCCGGGCATCAGCACCAGGGCCTGGGTGTCTGTGGCCACGGGGCCGTCGTCAACGGGCTCCGGGATCCCGGCGTAGCCCTTGGAGACCCGGGTCAGGTCCGGCAGGAGGATGAATTTCATGTCCTCCCCGTAGACCTTGGGCACAGCGACCTGCTTGCCGTCGGCCAGAGCCTGGGCCAGAATGGCCACGGTGCGGACCTCCTGATTATAGGGGAGGTAGCCGTATATGGTTTTTGCCTTTTGATAGGCATGGCATTCCCGGAATTTTTCTCCTAGGAGGCGGCTTTTTTCTTCAATTTCCTCGGCTGTCATGGCCCGCTTTTTCTCCCGGACCAGGGCCCGGAGTTCTTTTTTATTCACCATCGGCGCCCAACTCCTCTTCTCTTTTTTCCGGCTCCTTTACCCGGAACATCCGGAACCACAAAATCACGGCAACCTGCCCGGGAATGCCCAGCAGGAAGATTTTCAAAACAGGAATGCCCAGGAAGATCCGAACGGAGGCGTAGATACTGGCCAGGGCACCCCAGACAATGACGGAGATCAGCACTTTGTTCCAGCTGAAGTTCCGCCAGGCAGACCGGAGGCTCAGCAGCACAATGGCTGTCACCGGCACGGCGTAGACAAAGCACACCCAGCCCCACCGGATGTCAAAGGCGGAGAGGACCACATAGAAAAACAGGGCCACAAACCAGACGAGGGTGGCGGAAAGCCCCTGAATGATCCCCCGGCTGGCCTGGGGCTTCGGGGGAGTGGCGGGAATATTCGCCTTGGCCGGGGATTGCAGAAGGTCATTGACGGTGACACCGAAAAGCTGGGCCAGCTGCATCATGGTCAGCACGTCGGGAACAGACTCCCCCCGCTCCCATTTGGACACGGCCTTGTCGGAGTAGTTGATCTTCTCCGCCAGACCTGCCTGGGTCATCCCCGCGGCCTTTCGGCGCTCGGCAATATTCGCGCCGATCTGACCCTTGATCTTTTCATCGTCCATAGCGTTCCTCCAGGTTTCTTATCAGAAATATAGTAACATAATCCGGAAACCATTTCAACAACGAAATTATGAACGGGGAAAATCCCCCAACCTTCCCCTGGGGGAAGGTGCCGCCCGCAGGCGGCGGAAGAGGGGCAGGCTCCCTTGCGTAAAGGGAGCTGTCAGCCCCAGGCTGACTGAGGGATCGCCTTGCTGCAGGCTTGGTCCGCCCCACACCCGTCAGGGCTCCGCCCTGCCACCCTCTCCCAGGAGAGGGCAAAAACCCCAGGAAAGTCAGACTTTCCTGGGGAGGATAAACAATCGTTACACCGCGTGGCCGGTCTTCTTGATGACCTCGATGACGGAGTCTACCAGGTCCTGGCAGACCACCTTGCTCTCGGCTTCCACCATGACACGGACCACAGGCTCGGTGCCGGATTCCCGGACCAGAATTCTGCCGGTGGAGCCCAGCTGGGCAGCCACATCGGCAATGGCCTTCTGGACGGCGGGATCGTTCTGGGCAGCGGCCTTGTCGTCTACCCGGATATTCTTTAGCACCTGGGGATAGAAGGTGAAGCCCTCGCACAGCTGGCTCAGGGTCTTCTTCTTGGCCAGCATGGCTTCCATGACCTTCAGGCTGGTGAGGATGCCGTCGCCGGTGGAGGCGTAGCGGGAGAAGATGATGTGGCCGCTCTGCTCGCCGCC
>OIZO01001411.1_pt1 | contig 12347 bp, 9 predicted proteins | sample 1588551 | NCBI WGS metagenome assembly OIZO01 (sample SAMN03283271) | human gut metagenome | biome: human-associated habitat; material: feces | host: Homo sapiens | place: Peru | collected 2012 | reverse complement strand
TTTTCTCAACCTTCTTTCTTGGAATTCCCTATATTTGAATTATACAGGAAGCTCCGTTTCCGTACATATTCATTCTTTTGGCCAAATGCTAATCGTTTGTTCACAAAGCGGAATACTACCTCCAGAGTTAAACTGATGATTGCAAATACAATTGCACAACAGATATAGCCTTCCAACAGATGTCCTTTGGATGTGCTTAAATTTTTTGCTTTTCCAATCATATCAATCACACCAACCATATACGCCAACGCTGTTGCCTGAAAAAGTCCAATAAAAAGGTTACCAAGCATCGGCAATGAAATCTTCAATGCCTGAGGGATGATAATTCCTCTCATTGTTTGAAAAGAAGTCATTCCTACTGCATAGCCAGCTTCCATCTGCCCTGCTGGAACTGCAAGAACAGACGAACGGATTGTCTCAGATAAAAATGCAGAAATATTAATGCTATACGCAATAAACACAAAAATAACCGGATTCCATTTATTTGCATTTATACCAAAATTTTCCAATAGAATCGGCAGACCAAAGTATACAATAAACATCTGTGTAATAACCGGGGTACATCTTACGTAAGAGACATACAGCATAAGCAGCTGTTCTAATCCGGGGATTTTCTTAAGTCTGGCAATCGCAATTGCAAATCCAAGGAGAAAGCTGGCTACAAATGGAACTAAGACCAATTCCAGAGTTACGGGGAATTTACCGATAATAATCGGAAAATATTCTACAACATACTTCCACGCAAACATTTTTTCGCCTTTCTATTGTCGTTCTCTTCTACTCTGGTTTTACAGAATAATCTGCCCCAAACCATTTTTCACAAAGTTCTTTGATTGTTCCATCGTCGCGCAGTTCCTTAATAGCAGCATCAAACTCTTCCTGCAAATCTGTATTGCCTTTCTTAAGTACTGCATAAGTACCACAGTCCATATCATCCCCCATTAAATTCACTGTTCCAAGTTCAATGTCTGCATCTGGGTACATATCAATATATTTTGTCTGAAGATCAAATTGTGTATGTGTGTATGCATCATAAAGACCATTTTCAATCCCTGCAATAATAGCTTCCAGAGATGGGAATGTTTCCTGAAGAATAATTGGATTATCTGGGTGTTCATCATTGTAAGCCTGAAGTACTTTTCCAATATTATCCTTGTTAGAATTAGCCAATGTCATGCCTGCTACACTTGCAATATCAGTTATATCTGTTCTTCCTTTTTTGTAAATGAAACGATAGTTTCCATAATACATCAATGATTCCTTTGAAACTGTATATTTTTCTGAACGTTCTGCATTATATGCCATATGATGTGACACAATGTCATATTTTCCACTGTCTACTCCCAGAAACAGATTGTCCCAAGAATCGCAAACAATATTGACATCATATTTATCAGACATTTTTTCTGCAACTTTTTCAAACAAATCGTACTCATATCCATCTGGTTTCTCTTCATCATTTAGATAACAGAACGGTTTATAACTATTACCAATGGCAATCGTAATTTCCTGCTTACTACTTTCGGCATCTCCCTTATCGTTTTTCGCTTCCTCTTTTGTTCCTCCGCATCCTGCTAATAAACCTACTGTCATAATTGAGCAAAGTAGCAAACTTAAAACTTTTTTCTTCATTCTCTTTTTCTTCCTTTCTGCTTTTGTGTATTATTGAAATAAGTCAAGCACAATTTTACCCCCCCCCGTATTTTTTGTCCAATTGTTAATGCAAATATAATTATCTATTTATTTATTCTATCTATATATTTCTATATATTTTAAACAAAAAAGAACAAAGCATACATTTTGCGTATACTCTGTTCTTTGTTTATGTCATTTATGACAACCTCTATTTTCGTCTATTTTATAAAAGATCATTCATACTCTTCCATCCGATCAACAAGGTAGAAGTGTTATGTAATAATGCGGAAGTTGTCGGCTGAATGATTCCGCCAACTCCAAGTAAAATAAGCATTGTATTAAATCCTACAATGACACGGTAGTTCTTATGTATCCGCTTCATCAGCGCATCACTTAAGTTTTTCAGTGTAACAATCTGGTATAAATCGTCTGCTCCTGCTGTGATATCTGCAATCTCTCTTGCGATTTCAGCACCGTCACTGATTGCAATTCCTACATCTGCAGCAGAAAGAGCCGGGGAATCATTGATTCCGTCACCAATCATCACAACTTTTCTGCCAAGAGCCTTCTGCTGTTCTACGAACGTTGCTTTGTCTTCTGGAAGTACTTCTGAATAATATTCATCTACTCCCACACGCTTTGCTACCGAAGCTGCAGTACGTTCACTGTCACCTGTCATCATAACAATCTTGGTAAATCCAGCTTCTCTCAGAGAAGAAATCACATCTGCAGCTTCTTCTCGAAGTGGGTCCTCGATACAGATGACTGCAGCCAGAACTCCATCAATTGCAAGATAGAGCTGTGAACACTCTGCCGGAAGCGATTCGAATTTTTCTTTTGCACCTTCCGGAATAATGCACTGTTCATCTTCAAATACAAAATGATAGCTTCCGATAATCGCACGTTTTTCTCCAATTGTAGTAGAAATACCATGTGCTACAATGTATTCCACTTTGCTATGCATTTCCTCATGCTGCAGATTCTTCTCATTTGCAGCATTTACAACTGCTTTCGCCATGGAATGAGGGAAGTGTTCTTCTAAACAGGCTGCAATGCGGAGCAGTTCATCCGGTTTTTCTCCATTAAAGGAAATCACATCCACTACAGTAGGCTGTGCTTTGGTAAGTGTACCTGTCTTGTCAAATACAATGGTATCTGCTTCTGCAATCGCTTCCATGTATTTGCCACCTTTTACCGTTATATTGCGCATACTTGCTTCCCTGATTGCGGACAATACCGAAAGTGGCATAGCAAGCTTCAAAGCACAAGAAAAATCAACCATTAACACTGACAGTGCCTTTGTTACATTTCTTGTAAACAAGTAGGTAAGTGCAGTGCCGCCAAGCGTATATGGAACAAGTCTGTCGGCAAGATGTTCTGCCTTACTTTCCAGACCGGACTTCAATTTTTCTGATTCTTCAATCATAGTCACAATCTTTTCAAAGCGGCTGGAGCCTTCTACTGCATTGACGCAGACAACAAGCTCGCCTTCTTCTACTACTGTTCCCGCATAAACACTGGAGCCTTCCATTCTTCTGACCGGAACAGATTCTCCTGTTAAAGAAGCCTGATTTACCATGGCTTCACCACTGACTACATTTCCATCATAAGGAATTACATTTCCCATATGTACGACAACGTGGTCTCCACTTTGTACTTCATTGGATGATTTTAATACTTCTTTGCCGTTCTCCATCACCCAGACCTTGCTGATATTCAGGGACATTCTTCTTGCCAGATCATCTACAGACTTCTTATGCGTCCATTCTTCCAGTAATTCACCGATTCCGAGCAGGAACATGATGGAGCCTGCAGTACTGATATCGTCTCTCAGTACGGAAACACTGATTGCTGTAGCATCCAGTACCGGAACTTCTATCTTACGGTTCCATAAAGCCACAATGCCTTCCTTAACATATTTCAGCGACTTACATGTTACAATACATGCTCTCACCGGATAAGGCAGGAACCATTTCGATGCATAGTGAAGGATTACCTTCGTAACCAGCTTTTCCTGATAATCTGCATTCATTTCTCTTCCCGAATTCTGGATGATCTCTGCCGGAACTTCCACATCTGCATAGTGGAATTTTCTTAATGTCATAATCAGTTCTGAGCGGTCACCTGAATACTCAATCACCGCATCCGCTGTGCGTTCATAGACTTTTGCAAATGTAATCTGCTCCTGATTCTGTAAATAATATAATAATGTATCTGCCTGCGCATAAGTCATATGTGGTCCGACCACATGAATACGCATACGGAACTTTGTCTCATGTTTAATTGTAAATTTCATTTTTAACACCTTCTCAGCGGAAAAGACACCCACTATAATTAGCAGGTGCCTCATAAGCCTTATTCAGTTACTTCTTCTTCGAAATCTTCTGTTTCAAAATCTTCGAATTCTGCTGCTTCTGCCTCTGCTTCTCTTTCTTCATTGATTGCTTTTGCATCAGCAAGAATATCTTCTGCATTCTCCTGTACTACAGAAACAGTATTCATCACACAAGTTTTTGCTCTTAATACGGCTGCTGTACAGTTTGTATATAATTTCTTTGCATCCTTGCTTGATAAAACTTTGATACCAGCAGTTCCAAAGGCAACACCTGCTGCAAAAATTCCTGTTTTCTTCCAGTTGATAGCGTCTAAACATTTCAACATATCTATTACCTCCTGTACATATTTAATCAATATAGCATACGTTAGTATATAACCCATTGTACGGAAATTTCAAGTTAAATTTAAAATTTTTACTTTATTGAAATATTTTCTCAATATGGAGTAATATTTCCACGATATTTGTCATATTTTGTCAGTTCTATGACCTCATTTCGACATTATTCTACATTCTTCAGCGCTTCACTCATCGGAATCCGTCGGATTTTCTTCATCTGAAGCCATACAACTACCAGATAAGAAGCTACGCCGATTCCAAAGATTTCTCCAAAGATTCTGCCCGGTACATAATATGCAAAATATCCCGGATAACTCATAAATATATATGCGCAGATTTTATCCATCAGTACATTGCAGACTGGAAGGGTTGCCAGCATAGAGAATATTGTCACAATAGAGGTAGAAGTAATATACAACCGGTTAATTTCTTTGTTGCTGTAACCAAGAATCTTCGCCATGGAAATGGACAATGCATTTTTCTCGATAATAATCTTCGATAATAAGTAAATCATCATAATAAACATGACCGCTCCGAAAATTAAAATCAGATTCATTGCATTTCCCATAGAAACCTTTAACTGTCTGGAGGTTTTTGTCAGGTCATCCTTCCCAATCGTCGTTGCAATCAGTTTTTCATCTATATCAGTCAGTTTCTTATTTGAAAAATATCCGTTAAAATATCCATCATCTTTATCGAAGACATCGCAGAATTCTTCCTGATTCATAAAAATCGCAATCGCAGCAGGATACTCATAAATTCCAGTTACTTCAAAGGTATGCTCCTTATCTGCATACTCTTCTTTCAGTGTAATCTCATCGCCTTTCTCAAGGTGGTATTTATCTGCATATGCACTGGAGATATAGATTTCATCATCTTTAATCGTCAGATGAATATATTCGCTGTCATCCTCAATTCCATAAATCGTAACATCTTCACTCTTGATACTGCCTCCCAGTGTTTTCAGAGAGCCTGCGCAGTATTTTTCTGCTCCATCCACTTCTGTCTCCACCGGAGTTTTCAATACATACTGATAACTGCAAATCATATTATCCACAATCGCATCGGAAAAATGGTCCAAAAGCGGTGACAGCATTAATCCAAACAGAATCAGGAAGTTTGCCATAAATACACCAATAAAAATCATCAGATAATTCGGCACATTCTGGAAAATAATACGCATCCTGAATCTCTGGATAAATGGAATATTCTTATTCAGGCGTACTGCTGATTTCTTCTTATTCTTCGTAAAATCCCTGCGGATAAACTTAAGTGGTGAAAGCTGCATTCTCTTTGTCAGAATCACTAGATTAATCAGAATCATAATCACAAGCGGCACTATCGTTGTCTTTACAAACGCATCTGCATTCCATCTCGTCACATAAGTCGGCAGACTGTAGCTGCCATAATACATGGCTGCCATATAGCCCTTCAGTACCGTATATCCAAGAATATTTCCTACAATGGCCGCAATCAGCATGACAATCACCGGCAGCTCCATGTAGTGTAAAATCAATTCACTTTTCTTGTAGCCGGAAGCCCGGAGCGTTCCAATTACATTTGCCTCTTTCCAGATAGTACTTGTAGTGGTAATCGCAATGATAAATGCAATCACGGCTATAACAATATATAAGAAAACAGTAATCATAGAATTGTCGCCTACCATATCATCTCCGGTAAAATGAATCGCCTGATTTAAGTATTCCGGAATATAATTGATCGGTATGGCATTGGACGTCAGTACTTTCAGGAAATCATCTGACATTTCCTTTGCCTCGGTGTCATCCTTTGGTTCATTTTTATATTTCCATGCATAAGACGCATGAAAATGGGTGTCTCCGAAAGCATCAAACTGCTCCGGTGTAACGACTGCCACACCGAATTTAATAGAATCAAACATCAAATCTGAATTATTGGAAAACAGTGCACTGTAATCAGAAAGGGCTACAAGTCCCACAATATCCAGTTTCTGTTTTCCAACCACAATGGTATCTCCTACCTGCAGATTATTGTTGTCTGCATACATACGGTCAATGGCAATTTCACCTTTCTTTGTTGGAACTTTCCCATCCATAATGCAGACACCATCAATCTCATCGTTTCTGTTCCTGAAAATGCGAAGCGTACTGTCTACATCTTCTGTCTCCTCTTCCACATAGAAATTTTCGTAAATCGTGACATCTTCTTTTTCCAGTGTATCAATCAGACTCTGGTCTGCCTTTTCCGACAGTTCAAAATTACCATCTTCAATCTGGTATTTATCAAAGCTCTCATTATAAGAATAAATCATACTGTCACTGGCAACCAGAAATCCTGATACCAGTGCAATGGTCCCTGCAAGAAACAGGAAAATGACCAGATATTTTCCAAAATCTTCTTTTAATTCCCGCTTCCATCTTTTATTCAGAGGATTCCTCATAACAATCCCTCCTACCATTCCAAATCTGCGGCTGAAATCTTGTTCTCATTGACATAGTCTTTCTGAATCTGACCATCTCTTAATTTCAGTACACGGTCTGCCATATTTTTGATTGCATCATTATGGGTTACCATAATAATCGTGTTTCCATACTTCCTATTTACCTTTTCCAGAAGCCCCAGAATTTCTTTTGAAGTATGATAATCCAACGCACCTGTGGGCTCATCACAAAGCAAAATATCCGGATTTTTCACAATTGCACGACCGATTGCCGTTCGTTGCTGCTGTCCGCCTGAAAGCTGATTCGGAAGTTTATTCCGGTGTTCATAAAGTCCAAGGGTTTTTAAAATTTCATCCGTATCGAGTGGGTGTTCACTCAAATATCCGCCCACCTCGATATTTTCACGTATATTTAAGTTCGGAATCAGATTGTACATCTGAAAAATATACCCCAGATGATTTCTGCGGTAAAGCGTCAGATTTTTTTCATTCATATCCTCCATCTTCTGCCCATCAATAACTATGCTTCCACTGTCTGCCTGCTCAATTCCTCCGATGATATTCAGCAATGTAGATTTGCCTGAACCAGATGGTCCCAGCAGTACGCAGAATTCCCCTTTCTTAATTTCCATGTCAATCCCCTTCAACACTTCCACGCGGCTCTCGCCGTCTCCATAGTTCTTTTTAATCTGATTAATCTCTAAGAACATTGCTTTCTCCTTTCCTTTACCGATAACTGCCTCAGTAAATATATCTTTTTGTTCCCCAGCATCATTTTATTTGAATAAAAAGAATTTCTTCTTCTGATATGGTTCTGTCTTCACATCCAGTAATTCATAACCAATTCCATTGACCTGCTCTCCCAGATTGGATAAATCCAGTACATCCTCACTGATAATCTCTGTTTCTCCTCTTGATACAGAAGAACTGACCTTTTGTACCTTATAATGATTCCGAATTAGGTCATTCATGTGTGCTTCACACATTCCACACATCATTCCATCAATTTTCAAAGTTGTCTTTATCATATTTCTCCTCCTTATGAGTGCCAGGCACCATTAAATTTCTATTAAACTTTATTAGATTATACTAACTTAATTTAGTATAGCATAATGCAGAATAATGTAAATAGACTTTTTGTAAAATTTCCTTGCGGTTTTCATGATATCTTTAGCTAAAAAAGCAAAAAAGACAGCATATGCCATTTAGACATATACCGTCTCTGTACTTTCAGGGATTTCAAAATAATGCCCTCATTCCATGAACATTAGTTTTCGTCAACTAAAAAAAGACACTTGCCCCTGCAAATGTCTTTCTATGTTTACATTTTCCTTATGCTTCTTCACTGTCAAAGATTTCATCGTAAATCTTTTTGGCAGCTTCCTGTACACGCATAGTATAACGTTCATATTTCTCAATCAGTTCTTTGCACTGTTCGGTCAGATGTGCTTCTCCGCCATTCGTACCGCCGGTAGTACGTTTTACCAGAATCCAGCCTGTCTCTTCCTCGGCAATATGAATCAGCTTCCAGCCCTTGCTGTATGACATGCCCATGTGGCTACATGCCTTCCGTACAGAACCAAGACGATCAATCTGTTTCAGCAAAGTAACAACTCCCGGTCCCAGAAAAGAACGATTTACAGCCAATGCTGTTTTCACAAATCCATGCATTTTTTGTTTTCCATAAATGGATTTATACCTTTGAAATTCTTCCACAGTCTGAATCCGGATAAACGCAGATTCCTCTTCCACTTCAATATACTTCGGAGTAATATCCCAATGTTTTATATATTGATGGGAATTTTTTTCAATTTGGCAACAAATTTGCTGCGCACCAGTTTTACTGAGCCCTAAAATACCACTTTTCTTTCCGTCATGAGAAATTACGGCAATCTCTTCCTTGCTTTCAGTTAAAGCCGTTATAACATCCGAAGAAAAAAATGGATACGCTATCGTTCCGAGCAGAATACGGTCGCACTGCTCCTGTAGATACCGGAGTCCTGCACTGACAGCCGAATCGATTCTGGATTCCGCAACCTGCATAAAGGAAACCCCTTTATGTAAAAGCGTATCTTCAATCTCTCTTGCTTTCTTCTCTTCCACAAGAACAATGATATCCTTCACTCCGGCTCTCTGATAGTTCAATACTGCCTCTTCAAATATATTTGGATGATTATCTGTCAGAAAACGTTCTATTTCATCATCAGAAATATCATTTCCTGTTGCAATGATTACTGCGCCAACTTTCATTTCTTTTCCTCTATTTGCTTTCAAAATAACTCTTATCATTAAATTTATTTTAACAACAATCCAAAATTTGTCAACGCATTTTTTTTATTTACATATAATCATTTTCTATATTTAAGAAAAAAATTCTATAGCATTCCTATTTATTTTAATTGTATTTTTGTTCCTTCTAATCTGCGTAACAGCTTCTTTCCAAGCCAAAAATAGCTGCCGCACAGCATCCTGTCGTACCATAAAAATATGTGGGTTTACCCAAATTCATATAATCTACAATGGTTGCATTTCCTAAGGTACTGCTTGTACAAAATACAATATCTGCCCATGCAATTGCATCATCACGGGCTTCAAATCCATCTTCCACAATAACTCCATAGCGTTCATCCCCAATGTTGTCCGGATTCAAATCCAGTACACGGGTTGGAAATTCTTTTGCCATTTCTTCTAACAAAAACGGCTGATATCCAATCAATGTAATCTTCGGACATCCAAAATGTTCACGAATCCATTCTCTTGTCTTCTTTGCACAGTCATTCGGTCCTCTGTCTTTACAGTGAATCGTACGGTCACATTCTCCATTTTTCCGCATCAGTGCATTTAAAGTTGCGATAAACACAGCACGATTATAACCATCTTCCACAATCTCCATATTTAAAATATCTTGAAGTGTGCCCTGATAGCTGCATGCAGTACTGGTAAATGCCTGACCGATGTAACCATCTACTTCTGCCTGAATCATGATTTCTTGTCCATTCATAATCGGCATATCCACACGGTCTGTTTTACCGATTGCTTCTTCCGGTGATAACCCACGGCATTTTACATGGACTGCCTGATCTGTAATATCCATTTTCTCAATAATTTCTTTGTAATGCTCTTTCAGCCTTCCGAAAAGCTCTTCCTTTGTCATTTTATCCTTATCCTCCTGCCTTTCTTTTCTCCATAAGGTCAATCGAAACCTTTTATCGATTATCAATTAATAAAAGGGGAGCACAACTGCGCTCCCCTCCATTATAACTGATTGTTATCAGAACTTCAGCTTATCTCTTGAAAAATTATTTGGTTTTTCCAGGTACCCATAATCCATTGGCATCAACATAATAATTTCCAATCCATTCATCTGTTGCCATAGTTCCGTCTTCTTTCACATAGTAGTTTCCTACCCATGTGCTTGTCTGTTTTACACCACTTGCATTGAAGTAGTACCAAACTCCGTCTACTAATGCCCAGCCTGTAGCCATAGAGCCACCTGCACGCAGATAATAAGTATCATCTAACCATTCATCTTCTAAGAGTGCTCCGGTTTCTGGATCTCCATAGTACCATGTTCTGTTTACATAAATCCAGCCTGTCTGTAAAGCACCGCTTGCATTTAAGAAGTACCAGCTTCCATCTAAGCTTACCCATCCTGTCTGCATAGCGCCACTTGCATTCAGATAATACAGAGCATTTCCTACCTGTGTCCATCCAGTAGCCATAGCTCCACTTCCAGTGAGGTAATACCATGTATTTCCAAGAATTAACCATCCTGTCTGCATATATCCTGAAGCATCGAAATGATACCACTGACCATCAATCATTCTCCAGCCATTTGATGGATATGTTCCATCTTCATTTCTGTACCACCATTTGCCGTTGGTAATCATCCATTTAGCTTTAAGACGTCCCTGTACCCAGGCTCCGCTTGCATTTACATAGTATTCGCCAATCCATTCATCAGCTGCCATATGACCATCTTCATACAGATAGTAATAGGTTGAACCAATCTGTTTCCATCCACCGGTAAACATTCCATCTTTGTCATAGTAATACCAGTTTCCATCGACATATGTCCATCCGTTTCTAAGTGCTGGAATTTCTTTCTGTTCTTCAAGAACAGTACCACATACTGAGCAGTGGCTTCCTTCTGTAAGACCCGGAGTTGTGTCTGTTGGTGCTACACCCTCATCGATTACTACTGTATGTGCATAATTAACAGTTCCCTTGTATTCGTTCATACGAACTGCAATTGTTTCACCTGCTGATGCATTGTCAGCCGTAACAGTGAAGTTTGTCTCTCCATCTACATATGTTGTTGTATATCCTTCTAATTTATTAATTGCACTTGCCATTGCACTTGCAATTGCAGCTTCATTGATAGAGCCATAGAAGTTATGTGCATGGCTTACATATGGTCCGCCAATTACTTCTTCCTGTCCATCTACGATTCTGACAAGTTCGAAGAAATACATACCACGCATATTAGCTTTGTGTGCAACATTTACATATGTGCTTGCAGCAACTGTATCTGTTCCTTCTGCTAATACATCGTTGTTTACTACGATACCGATTGGAATTCTTCCTTCCAGATGTTCGATATATCCTACTTTTCCATTTCCTGCTGCATCTTTGATAGCATCTCCGGTTTCTGTACCTTCAATTGTAAGCATACCATTGTAAATAGCTACCCAGTCTGTAGAAGTCATCTGAATCATTAACTGTTTTGGATTTTCCGGATTTACACTGTATGTAATATCACGGCTTGTGTCATTTACATTTCCGCCTGAAATCTTCATTGTTAAGGCGTCTTTTAATTTTTCTGCATCTGCAATAGTGATTTCATCGCTGAAATCGATTGTAACATTAATCTTCTGATTTAATTCTGCATCTGCATCATCATGTTCTACATTTGTGATGTTGAAATCTGTTACAGTAACTGCTTCTGCTTCTGGAATCCATTTTGCATAAAGTGTTGTATTCTGTTCTACTGTTCCATCATTGTCATTAAAGTCAAATTTTTCTGTGCATGCTTCATCTTTGTACCATCCACCGAATACATATCCTTCTTTTGTTGGATCTGTAGGTACGGTAATCTTCTTAGCAGCCGTAGAAGGCTCTGTGACATGATCTTTTCCCTGTCCTCTGTAGATAACAAGAGAATTTGCCCAGTAACTTGATTTAATTGTTGTGTTTGATGTAGATGTCATTGTATGTGACAATACAGTCTGTGCATCCACATCTGAACCACCCTGAGAATCAAATGTAACCGTACATTCGTCCTGGGTAAGTGCGATTCCGTAGAAGAAACGGAACTGATTTTCATATGCTACCAAATCATTGTAGCTTGTGTTATCTTTTGTTGGAAGTACTGCGTCTTTCAGATTAGAACCACTAATCATAGACTCTACATACTTCACATTAATTCTAGGTTCTACAGTAGAATTGTCTTCGAGACACTTCTCTGCGAGATAACGACGTAATGCAAGTGTTGCTCCTGCATCATCATCTGATTTTACAAGTTCATTGTATACATCTGCAAAATCATCATCATAGATACTCTGCAGGAAGTATCTTGTTGTGTTAAAGAGTTCATCATATGTGAACTTATTTCCATAA